>Ga0207693_10000750_pt1 | contig 29195 bp, 27 predicted proteins | sample LARL81metaG_FD_184347 | JGI IMG/M metagenome (GOLD analysis project Ga0207693, IMG submission 184347) | Corn, switchgrass and miscanthus rhizosphere microbial communities from Kellogg Biological Station, Michigan, USA - LAR L8-1 metaG... | ecosystem: Host-associated > Plants > Roots >... | reverse complement strand
AACAGAAGGCGCCTTCATTGGGATAGAATTGGCGCCGCACGGCGGAATGGATGCCGTCGCACGCCACGAGAATATCGCCCGTCTCAGAAGCCAAAGCCGCACCATCCGGGTTGACGAAATGTGCGGTGACACCTGCCTCGTCCTGCTCGACGGCGCTGCAGCGATGGCCCGTGGCGAAATTCTCGGCTCCGATGCGGTCACGCACGGCAGCGAGCAGCACCTGATGCAGGTCGCCACGATGAAGCGAGAGGTGCGGCCATTGGTGGCCCGCAGCAAGGCCCCAAGGCTCGCGATAGACGAGCTGTCCCTGGCGCGTGAAGAAGGCATAGTCCTGCGGTGCGCATCCCACAGCAACGAGTGCGCGCTGGAGACCGAGCGCGCTCAGCTCCTTAACCGCGTGCGGTCCCAGATTGATTCCGACGCCGAGAGCATGCAGGTCGGGAGCGGCCTCGAAGATTCGGATGCGCCGTGCTGCTTTCGCGCCATGAACCGCAAGCGCAAGCGTCAATCCACCGATGCCCCCGCCGATGATGATGAGATCCATTCGTTGCGCGATTACCCCGGAATAAGCCCGAAGCGAATTCGCCCCGGTTGTGAAATCTGGCCGCACCGCGCCAGAAAGCCTGGTCCCGGCCATCACTGAATCGCCTGTTGATGCCCTCGTTGGCGCAAGCTGCCGGGGGCATGGCCGGTGACGCGACTCCACAAGCTCTCTGCCGCTGCTCTTCCCTCCTGCCGGACGCGATCGGAGTCCACAAGCACTGCACGGCCATTCTCGACCACAATACGCCCGTCCACGATCACCGTCGCGACGTCGCGGCCCTGAGCGACGTGAACGAGCGTTCCAATCGGGTTGAACGCGGGCGTGAGATGCGCGCGGCGAAAGTCGAAGAGCACCACGTCGGCCTTTTTGCCCGCGCTGAGGCTGCCGAGATCGTGATCGCGACCCATCGACTTCGCGGCACCGAGGGTCGCCATGTGGAAGACATCGCTTGCCTGCCAGAAGTCGTTGACTGCACCTTCTTGCAGCCGTCCGGCGGCGAGTGCCCAACGCATGCTCTCGACCATGTCGCCATGCATGTTGTCGGTCGCGAGCGCAATGGCCGCGCCCGCCCGGCGCAGCGCGGATGTGACCGGCAGATACCCGCCGGTCATATTGACCTTGGGCGCGTGCGCGACCGTGATGCCGGCGCGACCCGCGCGGGCGATGTCGTCCTTGGTCATGACCAGGCAATGAGCCGCGATGAGCTGCTCATCCAGAAGCCCGGCCTCCTCCACGACTTCGGTCGGCGTCATGCCGTCGCGGCGGCGCACTTGCTCGACCTCGGTGCGGCTCTGCGCGAGATGGGTCATCACGCGCACGCCCATGCGCCGGCGCTCGTGATCCACGTCGCGCAGGAAATCGCGAGAGCAGGTGTCGATTGCATGCGGTGCAAGCATGACGCTCGCGCGGCCATCGAACGCCCCTTGCCAGCGCTCCGCCAGATCGAGCGCATAGCGCAAGGTGCGTTTCCCGATCGTGGGCTCGTGTTTCCAGGTCCCTTCGTGCACGCGCGTGAAATCGACATCGTGCAGCCAGGCAGACGATGAAATGCGCAACCCCAGCTCGGCAACGGCGGGAAGCGTCGCGTGCGCGTGAATGTAGGTATCGTTGATCAGCGTGGAACCGAACGACAACGCCTCGAGTGCGGTCACGCGCGCCAGCGCGACCGCCTCATCCTCGCGAATGTCGTAGGCGTGCGGAACGCCCGCGGTATAGGCCGGCGCAAACCCCGCGTCCTCCGTCATCCCGCGCGCCAGAGCCAGAACTGCGTGCGTGTGCACGTTGACGAAGCCGGGAGTCGCGACATGCCCCCTCGCGTCGATCACGTGCTTGGCCTGCAGCGGTTGCGCGTCGCTCGTTTTTGCGACCACCGCCAGCCGGTCGCCGCGGATGCCGATCACCGCATCGTCGATCACGGGTTGCGCCGGATCGGAGGTCAGCGCGGTGCAACCACGGATGAGGATATCGAATATTGCCGTCCCGGTCTGGCTCATGATCCTGCTCTCACGTCGGGAAGATTGAAATGCTCGAGGAAGCGGCGGGTGCGCGCCTCGCGCGCCGCGGCGAACAGGTCCCACGGCGGTCCCTGCTCGATGATAGTGCCTTCGTCCATGAACACGACGCGTTGTGCCACCTGCAGCGCGAACGAGAGCTCGTGCGTGACGATCACCGACGTCATGCCGCTTGCGGCCAGCATACGGATGACATCCAGTACCTCCCGGACCAGCTCGGGATCAAGCGCGGAGGTCGGCTCATCAAACAGGATGATGGTCGGCTCCAGCGCGATGGCGCGCGCAATCGCCACGCGCTGCTGCTGGCCGCCCGAGAGCTCGCTCGGGCGCTTATGAAGATGGTCGCCGAGAAAGACCTTGCGCAAGTGCTCTGCGGCGCGCTCGCGCGCGATGCGTTTTGCAAGGCCGGACACCTTGTTGAGCCCGATCGCGACGTTGTCGAGCGGCGTGAGATGCGGAAACAGGTTGAAGCGCTGGAACACAAAACTGATGCCGCGCCGCTGCTTCGCGAGCACCCGCTCGGAGGCATCCTTCCACTTGCCGCTCCTCCTGTAAATGCGACCGATGACGCGGCCATCGAGATAAACCGTGCCTGACGTGGGTCGTTCGAGATAGTTGATACAACGCAAGAGCGTTGTCTTGCCCGAGCCGGACGCGCCGATGATCACCACGGTCTCGCCGCTCGCGACATCAAGATCGATGTTGTGCAACACGGTCTTCGGGCCGCTCTTGTCGGCGAACACTTTGGTCAGGCCCTTGACCCGCAGCGCAGGCTCCCGCCCCGCGGCCGTCACAGCCTTGGCATCCTGCTCTCCACCCAGCGGGACAGCCAGGACAGAGTTTTGATGAGGCCGTAATAATAGATCGCCAGCAGCAGATAGATTTCGAACGGCACGAAATGCACGGAAATGATCGCTTGCCCGGCTCGGGTAAGCTCGTACACCGATATCACCGACAACAACGAGGAATTCTTGGTCATGCTGATCAATTCGTTGGTGAGCGGCGGGACGATGGGGCGTAAGGCCTGCGGCAGAAGGATGTAGGCGAGAATTTGCGGATGCGTCATGCCGATGGACCTCGCCGCTTCGGTCTGCCCGCGCTCGATGCTGCCCACTCCGCCGCGGACGGTCTCGGCGATATAGCCGCTGGTGTTGGCTGCAAGGGCAACGATCCCGGCCCAGGTTTCATCCAGCCGAATTCCGATGACCGGCAGGGCGAAGAAGACGAGAAAGATCTGGATGAGCAGAGGCGTGCCGCGGATGAAATCGACGTAGGCGGCCACCGCCCAGCGCAGCACGCGAAGATGGCCCAACGCGCAAAGGCCAAGCGTGAATCCAAGAATGCAAGCCAGCACGCCTGCCACGAAGCTGATTTCCAAGGTGACCAGCGTTCCCCGCGCAAGCAGCGGAATCGCCATCTCTACGATGCCCCAATCAATCGTCACGCTACTGACTCTGGGATTGGGACATGAGGAGTCCGTGTCCCGGACGATCCGGGGCTTGACCCGGGGGAATATCCGGGACCCAGGGCGACACGATGATCAGTACGGGTTATGACTTCTGACAACTGCGATACGCATCGCCCTCTCCCCAAAGGGCTGCAGCCGGCTTTTAGCTGAAACTCGGAATCGTGTCGGCCACGTTCATTCTGAAACCAAACCATTTCTCCTGCAGCTCATATAGCTCGCCGCTTTGCTTCATCGCGGTGATACGCCCGTTGATGAAGTCGGCCAGCTCCTTGTCTTCCTTGCGGAACGCGTAGCCATGCCAGTTGTCGCTGCCCACGTTGGAAACCATCGCGAATGCCCCCGGCTTGTCGCGCATCACCACCGCGAGGGTGGGAACCGTGTTGAGCACTCCATCGACGCTCCCTTGCGCCAGAGCGAGGTACGCGGCGGGATGATCGTCATAGGTCTTGACATCCTTGAAGCCGGCACCGCGTTCCGTCTTGAGCTGCTGATCGAGCTTGAGCTTCAGTGTTTCGCCTGGCGACCCGAGCTTGATGCCGAGGATGCGCCCCGACATGTCGGCAATCGTCTTGATCTTGTCCTTGTGCGCAGCTCGGATGAGGAGGGCTTGCGAGGCGTCCGCATAGGGGATGCTGAAGAGAACCCGCTCGAGCCGCTCCTTGGTGTAGCTCATCGTCGGGACCATATCGAAGCGCCCCGCATAAAGCGCGGGAATCACTCCGGACCATTGGGTATCGATGAAGTCGGGCTTCACTCCGATCGGCGCGAAGTATCGACCGACGATATCGACATCGAAGCCGACAATCTTTCCCGATGAGTCGCGATAGGTGAAGGGAACGTAGGCCGCCTCGCAGCCGATATGAAGCACGCCGCTCTTCTTGATCTGCTCCATGCTAACAGGCGCGGCGGCGACAGCACGCGACCAGGACGACAGCGCGCCGGTTGCCGCGCCAGTCCCGAGCAGCTGCAACATTTGGCGACGATCGAAGGAAAACTGCATCATGAGCTGTCTCCGGTGCTGCCTGCGAATTAAGCAGAATAGTGCCTCACGACGGCAGTGTGAATGGGAAGCAGTGAATTTTGACAAAGACGGGGAAATATAAAACTATAAAAAGAGGGTTCGTGGATTATCCGAGGACAAAGAGGATTCCTGAGATGACGGGATTGTCGCGACGCAACCTGCTTCGACATTCGACAGCCGCCGGTTTGACCACGACCATGTCGCTCCAGGGTCTGGCGCCGGCACTGAGCCAGCAGGGCGAGCAACTGCTGGTCGTGATGTGGGGCGCGGCCTGGATCGAGGTCTGCCGCAGAATTGCCGAAGCCTACGTTGCCAAGACCGGCGACAAGATCGCCTGGGAGCTGCACGCCGGCGGCGCAATGGCCATTGTCGCGAAGATCAAGCCGGTATGGCCGCGGGTGAATTACAATCTGATCTCGGGCTGGGATCCGGTTTTCCGTGCCATGATCAAGGAAGACTGGGTGCTGCCCGTGAGTCTCGACGAGATGCCGGCGCTCAAGGATATCCCGCCAATATTTTTCCAGAAGAACGCCAACGGCGAGCTTATGTCGGTCCCGCTCTCGACCTCGGGCGCGTTCTGGGGCTATCGCACCGATCTGGTAGACAAGCCGATCGAATCCGTGGAGCAATTGCTCGAGCCACAGTTCAAGGGCAAGATATGCGTGCCGTTCCCGGTCAATCTGACCGGGCTCCTCATGCTGACGCTTGCTGTCCAGCGCGGAGGCAACGAGCGCAACATCGATCCGGGTTGGCAATTTCTCAAGGAGCTGGCCTCAAGGGGACAGATCGGGCGCGTATTCAACAACAACTCCGAGTTCATCGACACCATGAGCTCGGGCGAGACGTCCGTATCGTTCTTCAATCTCGGGGCGTGGACACAGGTGCGCAAGCGGTTTCCCGTCAAGCTCTTGAATCGGCTGAAGGACAACAAGGGCTTTCTGTTCAATGAGGGCTTTGCCGTCATCAAGAACGACGATCCAAAGAAGGTCGCTGCGGCTAAGAGATTTGCCAATCATTTTGCCACCCCGGAGATCTGCGAGCAGTACAATTGGCCACTGGGGGAAGGACCGACCAACCCGAAATCGAAGCCAAATCCCGAAGTCGCCGACGCCCTCTACCAACCCGACGAGCTCGCCCAATATGCGTACATCGCCGACTTCGAATACATGTCGAGCCAGGTGGACGCATGGGCTAAGCGCTGGGAGCAAGAGATCGCGCCGCTGATCCGCCGGGCGTAAAGGTTGCGCTGACAATCGAGTCGGCGCTGGGCGTGCGCATGTCGGCGTTGCAGCGGGCCTTGCTGGCGCCTGGGCTCCTGATCCTGGTGGGGCTCGTCATCGCTCCGATCGCGCTCATGGCGGTTGAGAGCTTTCGGCCCTTCGTCGGGGGACGGGTCGGGGCGGCAGGCGGGTGGACATTCGAGAACTACACCGAGCTGATCGCGCCGGCCTATGCGTTCTATTTCTGGGATACATTCCGGATTGGATTCATTGTCAGCGCAGCGGCCGTAGGTTTGAGCACGCCCCTCGCCTGGCAGGCCGCACGCACCCGGCTACGCATCGTGCGGGTGTCGATCTTCGGTCTGCTGATCAGCCTGTTGTTCTTGAGCCTCATTGCCAAACTCTACGCGATCCAAATGACATGGGGGCCGAGCGGCCCGCTCGCGTTCTTCGGGGCGCTGATCGGAGTACCGGTCCGTAGCCCCGGCTATGCCGAGGTACTGGTCTTTATCGGGCTCTTGCATTTCGTCCTCCCGCTCGCAGCCCTCATGCTGATCGGCACTTTTCAGAACATCAACCCCCGGCTGGAGGAGGCGGCAAGCTCGCTCGGCGCTCCGCGCTGGCGGGTGGCCATGAGCGTGACGTTGCCCCTCGCACTGCCGGGCCTGCTGTCGACTTTCATGATCGTCTTTGCAATGTGCATCAGCAATTTTGTTGTCCCGCTGATTCTCGGGCGCGGCGTTATCCTGTTCACGACCAACCTCATGTACACACGATTTTCCGACGTTGCGAATTATCCGAGCGGCGCCGCAATCGGCGTCATCATGCTCGTTCTCTCCTGCAGCATGGTTTATGCAATCGCTGGGATGGCGCGCCGGGTGGCACAGGGGCGAGGCTGATGAGACGGCCATGATGCGTTGGCGCATAGCCGAGGATTACGCGGCCGTCGTGATTTTTAGATTGCTGCTCGCCGCCATCATCCTCTTTCTCATTGTGCCCATCGGGGTAGCAGTCATTCTCTCGTTCGACGATCGGGAATTCATCGGCGCTTTTCCCCCGACTCGGTTCTCGTTGCGCTGGTATCGCGCGTTCCTGCAGAATCCGAACTATCTCGATGGTCTGGTGGTGAGCCTCAAGCTCGGGCTGGCGGCGACCATGATATCGATAGTCGCTGGTGCGGGAGCAGCTATTGCTCTCGCCGAGTCGCAATGGCGCGGCCGCGATGTGGTCGAAACGCTGTTCTTGTCACCTAAGTTCGTTCCTACCGTCGTGATCGGTTTCTCGATCTTGGGGTTTGCGTCTGCGATCCATGTGTTCGATGCGTTCACCCGGCTGGTCATGGGGCACGTCGTGATCACCATCCCGTTCACCGTTCGGGCGACGCTTGCGAGTCTCGTGGGCATTCCCCGCAGTCTCGGTGAAGCAGCTGTGTCGCTCGGGGCGACGCCCTGGCGCGCGTTCGTCGACATCACGCTTCCCTTGGCGCGCACCGGCATCATCGCCGGTGGACTGATGGCCTTTGTCTTGAGCTTCGACGAGGTGGCCGTAAGCCTATTCCTGACCGATGCCTTCACGCAGACCCTGCCTATCGCGTTGGTGGCGGAAATGCGTGCCAATCTCAATCTGACGGTGGCCGCCATCTCCACGGTGCTCGCAACCTTGTCGGTCATCATTGTGCTTATTCTGGATTGCGCGGCCGGCCTCGATAATGTCATCGGCAGGGGCATGTATCGAGGATGAAGCCGGCCGGACTTCAGATTGAGGGCATCGTAAAGCGCTTCGGCTCGCAGCTCGCGGTCGATGGCGCGTCGCTCTGTGCCGCCAGCGGCGAGATCGTCGCGCTGCTCGGGCCTTCCGGGTGCGGCAAGACGACCACACTGCGGCTGATCGCCGGTTTCGAGCAGCTTGAGGCGGGGCGTATTGCCGTCGGCGGGTCCGACATCGTCCACCTCCCACCATTCCAGCGGGATATCGGTCTGGTGTTTCAGGACTACGCTTTATTTCCGCACATGACGGTGGCGCAGAATGTGGATTACGGGATGCGCCAGCGCGGGATTGCGCAGAAACAGCGCGAGCAGCGGCGGCGCGAGCTCCTGGGCCTGGTGAGACTCGAGGGCCTCGAAGAGCGCCGTCCGGCGGCATTGAGCGGTGGCCAGCAGCAGCGCGTGGCGCTGGCGCGGGCTCTGGCGATCTCTCCGAAGCTCCTTCTGCTCGATGAGCCGCTGTCCAATCTCGACGCCAAGCTGCGCGAAGCGCTGCGCATCGAGCTTCGCGATATCCTGCAGGCCGTCGGAATGACCACGCTGGTGGTGACCCATGATCAGGTGGAGGCCATCGGGATTGCCGATCGCATCGCGCTGATGAATCGCGGCCGCATCGTTCAGATCGGAACCGCGCGGGAAATCTATGAGCACCCAGCCACGCGCTTTGTTGCTGAGTTCGTCGGCCACTCGCTCTGGTTTTCGGGCCGCTTCGAGTCGGACGGAATTCGAACGGGACGGTTCTTCTGCGATGACGGCCTCGTCTTCATCGTCGAGCGCCCGGCCGCGACCGCATCGCGCTGCGGCCTTTCAGTCCGACCGGAGCACATCCATCTCAAGGCTCGTTCCGATGACGAGAACAGAATCCCCGCAATCGTTGAACGGGTCGAATTCTTTGGCGCCGAGCTCATGTTGCACTGCCGGCTCGATGCGAACGGCCGTCTCATTGCAATTCCCATTCGGTCCGACGATCCGGCGATGGCGGGTCAGGGGGATCGCGTCGAGCTCGGCGTCTCCTCCACCCGCTGCAGGGTCGTACCGGACGAATGAGACGCCGCGGAATTTAGAGCGTGGCGTTCTGGCCGTGAGGTTCGCATCCCGCTGGGCGCAATCCTGCGCGGCACACGTTTTCGATCTCATCCACCAGAGCTCGAAAGTCGCTGCCTGACAGCGCGTCACTGCAGCCTCTGAACAACCGCTCAGCTCGTTCCGCTCCGATGATCGGCCGGACGAAGCGGGTGAATTTCTCCTGGATTTGGGCGCGATCGAAGGGCCGTACAGGGTCACCGGGGATATCGGTCACGACCCGCTCGTAGCGGGCGCTTCCGACCTCCACTTCGACCCGCGCAGGCCACTTGCGGGGGTAAGAGGCGAGGAGGGTTTCGTCGGGCTCGACCATGATCTTGGCCATGAAGTTGCGAACGTGCTGGGACGGATCCGCTGGTGAGAGGTCCAGTGCAGGGGTGCCATCCGGAGCCAGGGCCGCCGCGGCCATGCAAAATGCAACGCTGGTGAGATGAGAAGCGCGGTCACCGCTCTGCACGTCATGATCGATCATTTTGCAATGCGGCGGCAGCACCCGCACGCGAATGCGGTCGATCTCCTGCGGCTGCACGCCGTCCTGAATGATCTCCCGCAGCGCTTGAGTGGCCGCCATTGTCTGTCGCGCGGCGCACCACGGCTTGAACGAAACTTCGGTCAACACCGAGCCCGCGCCCAGGCCCTGCGAGAACTCGCCTGCGCTGGCGGCGATTCCATAGACACTGTGAAAAAAGTTGCCCTCGATCAGGCGGAGATCAGACGTGAACCCCGCTTGCGCCGCAAACGCGGCGGTCAGTCCCTTGCTGGCGGCATTCCCGACCGCCAACCAACGCGACGTGCTCAATGCATGGTGCTGGCCCACGCCGGGAGCGGCAAGCGTGAGCGCAAGAGCAAGCGCATTCGTGCTTTGCTTCGCATCGAGCTTCAGGAAGCGCGATGTGGCGGCCGCAATCCCGAACGGTGCGGTCAAATAGGTTGGCCAGAAACCGCGGTAGAGCACCGATGGGCCGTCGATCGCGCGGCCGAGCCGGATCATGGCTTCATAGCCTGCAAGAATTGCGGTTTCAGCATCGCGCGCTGCAAGCGACGGCATTGCAGCCGCCAAGCTCAGAACGGCAGGAATGACGATTGCGCCCGGGGTCGTCATGGAAGACAGATGGATGTCGTCGATCTCGCTCAGGCGTGCCAGCGCACAGCGCGTTGCGACATCAGGCGCCAAGGCGGTGCCGGTGATCTCCCGCATCTGATCGCGAAACCGCAGCAGCAGCCGACCCTCAGCCGTCGCCGTGCTGGCGATCATGGCGCCGACAGTATCGACGAGGTGGATTTCCACGCGGTGCCAGAGCTCTTCTGACGCTGCGGGGTTTGTCGCGATCCATTCGCCGAACTGCCCAAGCGCGCCCATCTTTCTCCGCCCAACGAATTGAGCTGGCCTCCTTAGCAGGGATTGACGCTCGGGGCCTCCGTTTTGAGGGGCGTGGTGGCGCGCGCCCCTTGCTGATCTCCAGTTCGTAGGGGCGAGGCATGCCTCGCCCCTCTCTCACACGTACCAACGTCGCCGCAGGGCGACGCATGCGTCGCCCCTACGAAGAACCGTCCACTGGACGCAAGCACAGCCTGGACGAGTAAACACAGCTCCCGCCGACTTGGAGGAGCACGGCAGTCTCGCTCCGAGGCGCCCCCCGTCGCTCAGGCCGCGAGATCCGCGACGACCGCATCGAGCACGGGGAAACCCGCCATGGTCACGCGCAGCCTTCCCGCATGCGTCATCTCCACCAAACCTTGCTCGCGCAGGATATTGATCCGGCAATCATCCAATGGCCGGCCGGCGAGCGCTGCATAACGGGCGGGGTCCACGCCCTCGGCGAGCCGCAGCCCCATCAACAGGAATTCGTCTGCCGCTTCTTCCCGCGTGAGAGGCGCATCAGTGATCAGGCCGTGCCCGCGCGCCTCGACCAGGGCAAGCCATTGCTCGGGCCGCTTCTCCGTCGCGGTCGCGTAACGTGAGCCTTCGATCTCCAGCCGGCCGTGCGCTCCGGGTCCGATGCCGGCGTATTCATGTGCGCGCCAGTAGACCAGGTTGTGGCGGCATTCGCGTCCAGGCCGGGAGTGATTGGAGACCTCGTAGGCCGGAAGACCGGCGTCTGCGCAAACCCTCTGCGTCACATCATAGAGGGCGCGCGCGGTGTCCTCGTCGGGGGTCATCAGCTTGCCGGATGCGTGCAGCAGGTGAAAAGGCGTGCCCTGCTCAATGGTCAGCTGATAAAGCGAAAGATGCTCGCCCGCTTCCACCAGCGCGCACTTGAGCTCGACCGTCCAGGCGTCCGGCGTCTGTCCCGGGCGCGCATAAATCAGATCGAACGAGTACCGATCGAACACCGAGCGCGCCACCGCGATTGCATCCAGCCCTTCCCGCGCCGAATGCAGCCGTCCAAGGGCGCGCAGCGCCCCGTCGTCGAGCGACTGTAACCCGATCGAAACGCGATTGACGCCGGCCGCGCGATAGCCTGCAAACCGCGTCGCCTCGACGCTGCTGGGGTTGGCTTCGAGCGTGATCTCGACATCGGATGCCATTGGCCAGTGTTGCGCGATGGCCTCGAGAATTGCCCCTGTGGTCTGCGGCTGCATCAGCGAGGGCGTTCCGCCCCCGAAGAAAATGGTCGACACGGTCCGGCCGGGTACCCGCGCAGCGGTGGCCGCGATCTCTGCGCTAAACGCGCGCACGAAACGGCTTTCGTCGATTGCGGCGTGGCGTACGTGGCTGTTGAAGTCACAGTACGGGCATTTCGACAGGCAAAACGGCCAGTGGACGTACACACCGAAGCGCGGCCTCTCCCTGTGATCAACGTCCGCCAAGGCAAGTCTCCGCAAGTTTCAGGAAAGCGCGCGCGCGGTGGGACAAGCCCCTGCCCCAAGGAGGGAGTCCGTGTTTCTCCTCGCTCGGCATTTCACCGAAGGTGCGCATATGTCCGTCCGGGAGAAATATGGGATCGTAGCCGAAGCCCTTATCGCCGCGGGGCGGCCACACCACGGTTCCGTTTACGCGTGCCTCGAATTCCTCCATGTGACCGTCGGGCCAGGCAACACACAGAGCTGATACGAAGTGCGCGCGTCGTTGCGAGGCAGCTCGGGCGCCGCGGGCGCGCAGCTTTTCTTCCACCAGCTCCATTGCATGCCGAAAATCTTTTGCCGGGCCGGCCCAGCGGGCCGAGTGGATGCCGGGCTCTCCATCGAGCGCATCGACCGCCAGGCCGGAATCATCCGCGAAGGCCGGCATGCCGGAACGGGTAGCCGCGGACACCGCCTTCTGGCGCGCGTTTTCAGTAAAGCTCGTGCCCGTTTCCTCCGGCTCGTTGAGCCCAAGCTCGCCCGCGGAGACCGTCTGGATGCCAAAGGGCATGAGGAGGTCGCGCATTTCCCGAAGCTTGCCCGGATTGTGCGTGGCGATCACAAGCCGGTCCGTGATCTTGCGATGCTCGTGCGACGATGAGGCGACGCTCACATCACCGCCAGCTTCTGCAGATCGACGAGCTTCATAAGCCCCTTTTTCGCGAGGGCGAGCAGCTCGAGCAATTGTTCTTCCGTGAACGGGACTTTTTCTGCGGTGCCTTGGATCTCGACCAGGCGGCCCGCTCCGGTCATGACAAAATTGGCATCGGTTTCGGCGCCGGAGTCCTCGGCGTAATCGAGATCGAGCACTGGCGTGCCGTTGCAAATTCCGCAGGAAATGGCCGCCACATGGTCGCGCAGCGGCTCTCCCCTGAGCATGTCGCGAGCCTTCATCCAGCTAACGCAATCATGCAGCGCTATCCAGGCGCCGGTGATTGCCGCCGTGCGTGTGCCGCCGTCCGCTTGAATGACGTCGCAATCAATGGTGATCTGACGCTCTCCCAGCGAAGGCAGATCAAGCACCGCCCGCAGGCTGCGCCCAATCAGCCGCTGAATCTCTATGGTACGACCACTCTGCTTTCCGGCCGAAGCTTCCCTTCGCGTGCGCTCGGACGTCGCCCGCGGAAGCATGCCGTACTCGGCCGTCACCCAGCCGCGTGCCTGCCCCTTGAGCCACGGAGGGAGCCGATCCTCCAGCGTGGCGGTGACCAGAACGTGGGTATCCCCGAATTTCACGAAGCAGGAGCCCTCGGCATATTTCACGACGGCACGCTCGAGGGATACGGCGCGCAGCTCGTCAGGCTGTCGGCGGCTCGGCCGCATTCTCAATTCTCCTGCTCACGCCGCAGCGGATGAGCGCGAGGCACGCTTTTAAGTGCCCGCGCCAGAAGCGACAAGGGCCAACCGCGGGTGGCGCAATCGCAGTCCAGTTCCATCTGGCCTGCGGGTGCAGCTTGCAGTCCTTGCTCAAAAAGACCAATTTTCTCGGGTTTTCATGGAGAGGTTGTTGGCCCAGGACGTTCCGATCGGCGCAACGCAGGTGAGCCTCGCTCAACTCAACGAGCGCTCCCGCGACATCTTTCGCCAGATAGTCGAGAGCTATCTCGCAACCGGAGAGCCCGTCGGTTCGCGCAACATTTCGCGCTTAATCACGACCCCGCTCTCACCCGCCTCCGTGCGGAACGTGATGTCTGACCTCGAGCAGCTCGGTCTCGTTTACGCTCCGCATATCTCGGCTGGCCGCCTGCCCACCGAGCTTGGGCTGCGTTTCTTCGTCGACGCGCTCATGGAAATCGGGGATCTCGGCGAAGCCGACCGGCGCGAGATGGAGGCCAAAGTTGCAGCCGCCGGCAAGTCGATGGAAGCGGTGCTGAGCCAGGCATCGGGCATGCTTTCGGGCCTCACGCGCGCGGCTGGGGTGGTGCTCGCGGCGAAATCGAACGTGCGCTTGAAGCACATCGAGTTCGTTCGGCTTGAACCGGAGCGTTCCCTGGTCATTCTGGTGTCCGATGACGGGCAGGTGGAGAACCGGGTTATCAGCGTCCCGGCCGGTCTGCCCGCCTCTTCCCTGACCGAGGCTGCGAACTTCCTGAACGCCCACGCGCGGGGCCGCACATTGGCCGAAGCCAAGACGGAGCTGGAGGAGGCGCTCGCAGCCGGCAGGGCGGAACTCGATCAGGTGACGCAGAAGCTGATTGCCGCCGGACTTGCGAGCTGGTCGGGAGGCGAAAGCGACGAGCGGAAATTGATTGTTCGAGGTGCAGCCCATCTGCTTGACGACCTCAAGGCGGTCGAGGATCTCGAGCGCGTGCGGCTCCTGTTCGATGATCTTGAGACCAAGCGGGGCGTCATTGATCTCCTGGGGCGTGCGGAGAGTGCCGAAGGTGCGCGCATCTTCATAGGGTCCGAGAACAAGCTGTTCTCGCTCTCCGGCTCGTCCACGATTGTTGCGCCCTATCGGGACGGCGCCGGACGCATCGTCGGCGTGATCGGGGTCATCGGTCCTACGCGGCTGAATTACGCGCGGGTGATCCCCATGGTCGATTACACCGCGAAGGTCGTCAGCAATCTCATCGGCTCGTGAGCCCGCGGGTTGATTTTTGCGGGAAAAGCCCTGACATACGAGGCAAATCGTAGCGATGTACCCATGGGAACCAGGTAATGGCGGACAACAATCCCTCGGCCGACGCCGCTGCCGGAACGGAGACTCGGGACAATGCCGCGGCGGCTCCGGAAACGGCAGCTGCAGGAGCTCCCGGCGAACCGTCAGCAGTCGGTGAAACAATCGATCCGACCGATCACGCGCGCGTCGCAGCCGAATACAAGGACAAGCTGCTGCGCGTCCTTGCCGAGATGGAGAACCTTCGCCAACGCACTGCTCGCGAGGTCGCGGACACGCGCGCCTACGGCATTTCGGCTTTCGCGCGCGACATCCTGGCAGTCGCCGACAACATGGACCGGGCTCTGCAAGCGCTCGATGTGGAGCTGCGGGAGAAGGCTGATGCTGGCATCAAGGCACTCCTCGATGGCGTCGAGTTGACGGAGCGCGAGCTGCACAAGGTGCTCGACAAGCATGGCGTGAGAAAATTCGAGCCCGTGGGGGAGAAATTCGATCCCAATCTGCATCAGGCCATGTTCGAGATACCTGATCCGACCTTGCCGGCCGGTACGGTGGCGCAGGTGGTGCAACCCGGTTACATGATCGGCGAACGCATGCTGCGTCCTGCGCTCGTCGGGATCGCCAAGGGCGGCCCGAAGCCCGTGGCCGAGCCTCCGGCGAACGACAACGTCGGGGAACCCTCGCGCGACCCGCAGCGCTCGATCTGACCTTGCGGGTCGCTACCATCCGCACACGAGGGCGGGGTTAGCCATACAACTCGGCATAGCCGACTTGTGACGTAACCCGGCGCACTTCCATGGATGACTTGGGCGGATAGCTCTTGCGCTCATCTGCCCTACGCGCTCCCATAGCGCATGATCCGCAGCACAGAGCGATTTCTGACCACGCACACCGGGAGCCTGCCGAGGCCCGACGACCTCGTGCGGATCATGTACGCAAAGGAAGAAGGAATACCGGTCGACGGCGGGGCGCTTGCCGCCCGCATCCGCAGCGCCGTGGCGGACATTGTAGGCAAGCAAGTCGAGCTTGGCATCGACATTGTCAATGATGGGGAGATGTCGAAGCCGAGCTACGCGACCTATGTCAAAGATCGTCTTGCCGGGTTCGGCGGTACCGGGAACACTTTCGTCTACCAGGATCTCGTGGACTTTCCCAACTTGGCCAAGCGGGTTTTCGGCGACCCCGGTCGTTCGCGCCGCAAGACACCTGCTTGCAACTCAGCCATCAGCGTGCAGGACGCGAACGCCGCAAAAGCCGACGTCCAAAATCTGAAAGCAGTGCTCGCTGCGGGGAAAGGGACGCATGCGTTCATCAGCGCGGCTTCGCCGGGGCTCATATCGCTATTCTTTCGCAACGATCATTACCCAAACGAGGACGCCTATCTGTTCGCGATCGCAGAGGCGATGCGCCACGAATATGAGACCGTCGCAGCCGCCGGCATCGTGCTGCAGATCGATTGTCCCGACCTCGCAATGGGCCGGCATATCCAGTATGCGGCACTCGACCTCCCCGAATTCCGCAAACGGGCCGCGATGCATGTGGAAGCGCTCAACCACGCGCTCGCCAACATCCCGCCGGAGCAGCTGCGCATGCATCTCTGCTGGGGCAACTATGAAGGCCCTCATCACTGCGACGTGCCGCTCGCCGACATTATTGATGTCGTGTTTGCGGCCCGCCCGAGCGCGATCTCGTTCGAGGCTGCCAATCCGCGCCATGGACACGAATGGACGTTGTTCGAGCGCGTCAAGCTGCCCCCCGGCAAGGTGCTCATCCCGGGCGTGATCGAGTCCAAGTCGAATTTCATCGAGCATCCCGAGCTGATCGCCCAACGGCTTGGCCGGTACGCCAAGCTGGTCGGCCGGGAGAATGTCATGGCCAGCAGCGATTGCGGCTTCGGCACCTGGGTCGGGCAAGCTGCTGTTGATCCGGACGTGGTCTGGGCGAAGATGGCCGCCATGGTGGAAGGCGCCCGAATAGCTTCGCGCCGCTTCTGGACTGACGCGTCCGCTTTGTCACAATGAGTGCGGCCTTCCACCTCACCCGGCCTCGCTTCGCTCGACCATCCTCCTCTTTGGGGAGGGATTAATTAGCTCTTCGGGGAGGGATTAATTAGCGGGGTTCGATGCTGTCCCGAATCGCGCGAAAGCGCTGGTACGCTTCGAGCCAGGAATCCGAGGGGGCCACTCCGACGAGCTGGAGATAACCTCCGCCGCCGAAGCGCAACCACTGTACCACGGTCAACTTCGTGGCTCCGGACGGGTCTCTGCCTTCCGCCAATATCTGATGTCCGGGCTGCCCAACAATGCGCATGGGCTCGGAGCTGGTGAGGCGGACATCGCGCACATTGGGAACGGCAGCGAACATGTCGCGCGCGAAGGCTTCCCGGTCCCCTGCTTGTGCCGGTCCGCCGGGAGCAACGGCCACAAAAATATGGGACTGTACCTGACCCGGCGTTGCTCCCGGGGCATCGCTCAAGGCTACTCCGCGTCCAGGTATGACCCCTCCCACCTGGAAGCCGGCCACATCGCCGATTTTGAAGGGAAGAAGGCTGAGCTGTTCCTCAACCGGGACAGTCGCGCGGATCGCGACCGTTGCCAGCGTCGAACGGATTGCAGCATCGGGGTAGGTGGCCTTGGCGGTTTCAGGAATCTGGAACGTGACCAGCGCAGTGAGCGCCGGTGAGGAGCCAACCACAATCCACTTGCGCAGCCTGGTCTTGTCCACGTCTTGGCGTCCAACGACCAGGAAGGCTTTGCCCGTGGCGAGGGCTATGGGCTCGCGCCGTTCGAGGGTCATCCCTTGTCGCTTGAGGGCATCCGCTGTCATGCCGGTGTCGAGCTCGGAGAAGGCCTCGGCGGGAAGGGAGGCCAGTATGATCGCGGCGCCGGTATCCGCATCCTCAAAGCCAAAGAAGTTATGGCTCGTCGCCATCCCTGTCGGCGGCACGAGCCCGAGGCGTGAGCCTGGCGGATAGACCACGTCGGCGGCGCCGACGGAGTATGCGGGCAGCGCAAGGCCAAGAAGGAGCAGAAAGCGAAGGAGCCGGGCCATGAGATACATTCTAGCGCCCGGTGCGGCGAAAAACAGCTACGCCGGGCGAGTTACACGCCTCAATGTGAGATTGATCCTGCCTCCCTGCGGCAGCAGCCTGGAGCTTCCCGGGCTGATGCGGTCCACGCCGTGGAAGGCGAGCCGCGCGTCCCCGCCAAGCACCAACGCATCACCGGAGGCAAGGCGGAGCGTGCAGGTGGGATCGCTGCGCTTGGTGCCCCCGACCCTGAAGAGGCAGGCATCGCCCAGCGAGAGCGACACGACCGGGGCATCGAAGTCGTGCTCATCGCGGTCCTGGTGCAGCCCCATCCTCGCAGTCGCATCGTAATAATTGATCAGACAACACTCGGCAGGATGGGGATAGTGCGCAAGCGCATTCCACGCCTCCAGCACGCGCGCAGGCATTGCTGCCCAGGGTTGTCCGGTTTGAGGGTGGAGTGCCTGATAACGATAGCCCGCCTCATCGGTCACCCAGCCGAGCGTCCCGCAGTTCGTCATCCGTACCGAGAGCGGTTTACCGCTTTTCGGCATCCGGGGAGAATACAGCGGCGCAGCTGTGAACACCTCGTGCAAGTCGCGCAGAAGCGCCGCTTGGCTCTGCGCATCGAGAAATCCGGGCACGAAGCGCAGTCCGGGGAGGGGTAGCCAACGGCTCATGCTTCTGCGCAATCCCTGGAGTTGGGCATGTTCTCGCCTGCCTGGGCGAGCGGAAAACTGCACATCTTAGCCTGGACTTCACTGCGATGCGTCCGGGCTAAGTATCCATGATCACATGTCTTGCGGCCCAAACTCGCCCCCCTATATGAGCCATGCCGCCGCAGGGGGCGGCATCTGAATGTGCATGGAAGGGGGTCGGCAGCGGGCCGCAGCCAAAGCGGAATCTCCCCTCGGGTGCCGAACAGGGCCCAGCCGACCTGCCGCAAAAGAGAGGAATTAAGCATCATGGGCAAGGTCATTGGCATCGACCTCGGCACTACGAATTCGTGCGTCGCCGTCATGGAAGGCAAGACGCCGAAGGTCATTGAGAACGCCGAGGGCATGCGCACCACACCATCGATCGTTGCGTTTACCGACGATGGCGAACGGCTGGTGGGCCAGCCTGCCAAGCGCCAGGCAGTTACCAATCCCGAGCGCACGATTTTTGCGGTCAAGCGCCTGATCGGCCGGCGCTACGACGACCCGATGGTCGACAAGGACAAAAAGCTTGTCCCCTACAAGATTGTACGGGCCTCGAACGGGGATGCGTGGGTGGAGATCGAAGGCAAGAGCTATTCCCCCTCGCAGATTTCGGCCTTCGTTCTGCAGAAGATGAAGGAGACCGCCGAAGCCTATCTCGGTCAGAAGGTCGAGCAGGCTGTCATTACTGTTCCAGCATATTTCAATGACGCCCAGCGCCAGGCGACCAAAGACGCCGGCAAGATTTCGGGTCTCGAAGTGCTGCGCATCATCAATGAGCCGACCGCTGCGGCGCTCGCCTATGGGCTCGACAAGCAGAAGACGGGCACCATTGCGGTTTACGACCTGGGTGGGGGCACGTTCGACATTTCCATCCTGGAGATCGGCGATGGCGTCTTCGAGGTGAAGTCGACGAATGGCGACACCTTCCTCGGCGGCGAGGACTTCGACATGCGTCTGGTCAACTATCTCGCCGACGAGTTTCAGAAAGAGCAGGGGATCGACCTGCGACGCGACAAGCTTGCGCTGCAGCGTCTGAAAGAATCCGCCGAGAAGGCGAAGATCGAGCTCTCCTCTACTACTCAGACCGAGATCAACCTGCCGTTCATCACGGCGGATGCCTCAGGCCCCAAGCACCTCACGATGAAGCTTACCCGGGCAAAGTTCGAGGCGCTCGTGGACGACCTTGTGCAAAAGACCGTCGAGCCCTGTCGGCTGGCGCTCAAGGATGCAGGTCTCTCCGCGGCCGAGATCAACGAGGTGGTCCTGGTCGGGGGCATGACCCGCATGCCAAGAGTGCAGGAGGTCGTGAAGCAGTTGTTCGGGAAAGAGCCGCACAAGGGCGTCAATCCCGACGAGGTGGTCGCAGTGGGCGCGGCCATCCAGGCGGGCGTGCTGCAGGGCGACGTCAAGGACGTGTTGCTGCTCGACGTCACTCCGCTTTCGCTCGGCATCGAGACGCTGGGCGGTGTTTTCACCCGACTGATTGACCGAAACACCACCATTCCAACCAAGAAGAGCCAGGTCTTCTCGACCGCCGAGGACAATCAAGGCGCCGTGACCATCCGGGTCTTCCAGGGCGAACGTGAAATGGCGGCGGATAACAAGATGCTTGGACAGTTCGATCTGGTCGGAATTCCGCCGGCCCCGCGCGGCGTACCCCAGATCGAGGTGACGTTCGACATCGATGCCAACGGCATCGTGAATGTGCACGCCAGGGACAAGGGCACCGGCAAGGAGCAGCAGATCCGTATCCAGGCATCGGGCGGCCTTTCCGATGCTGATATCCAGCGGATGGTGAAAGACGCGGAAGCCCATGCCGAGGAAGACAAGAAGCGTAAGGCGCAGGTCGAGGCCAAAAACCACGCCGAGGCCCTGCTCCACTCCACCGAGAAGGCACTCGGCGAGCACGGCTCGAAGATCGGCGAGGGCGACCGTCGCGCGATTGAGAATGCGATTGCCGATCTAAAGGAAGCCCTGAAAGGGAACGATGCCGACGCAATCACGGCTAAGACCAATACGCTGGCGCAAGCCTCCATGAAGCTGGGGGAGGCGATGTACAAGCAGACCCAGGAAGGCGCGGGTGGTCCCGGCGGCCCCGGCGGCGGAGCGGGGGCAGACGGGGGCAAGAAAGAGGACGTGGTCGACGCGGAGTTCACCGAGGTTGATGACGACAAGAAGAACAAGAAATCGGCCTGATGCCGCGCGAGGGCGCGCGCATGCCTGCGCTTGGTTCAACACGACACCCCCGGTTCAGTAACCGGGGGTGCACGTTTTTGAAGGAAGCTGGGAGCAGGTAGGATGAGGATGGTTCAGTGACAGACACGATGAGAGCGGACGCACGAATGGCCAAGCGCTGCTTTTACGAGGTTCTAGGGGTCGAGCGCAGCGCCGACGAAGGGGAGCTCAAATCGGCCTTCCGTAAGCTGGCGATGAAATGGCATCCCGATCGCAATCCAGCCGATAAGAACTGCGAGGCGCGTTTCAAGGAGATCAATGAGGCTTACGAAATTCTGAAGGATCCCGACAAACGCGCCGCCTACGACCGGTTTGGCCACGCCGCGTTCGAGCATGGCGGGCCGGGTGGCCCAGCCGGGTTTGGTGCCGATTTCGGCTCCGCATTCTCCGATCTGTTCGAAGGTATCTTCGGAATGGGCGCCGGCCGCGCGCGCTCCGGCCGGGAGCGTGGCGCCGACCTGCGCTACAACATGGAGATCAGGCTTGAGGAGGCGTATTCGGGAAAAACCGCACACGTCCGCATCCCCACATCAGTGACCTGCGAATCCTGCTCTGGCTCCGGAGCAAAGGCGGGCACCCGGCCGAAGGCTTGCCCGAGCTGCGGCGGCCAGGGCCGTATCCGCCATGCCCAGGGCTTTTTTACTCTGGAGAGGACCTGCCCGAACTGTCAGGGCCGCGGCCAAGTGATCGACAATCCGTGTCAAGCTTGTTCCGGCTCAGGCAGGGTCACGCGCGAGCGCACCCTCTCCGTGAACATTCCGCCCGGTGTCGAGGACGGGACTCGCATCCGTCTGGCGGGAGAGGGCGAGGCCGGCGTACGCGGCGGTCCGACCGGCGATCTCTACATTTTTCTCTCCATTGCCGGACATCCGTTCTTTCAGCGGGAAGGCGCCGATCTCCACTGCCGAGTACCGATCTCCATGGTCACCGCTGCGCTGGGCGGGGAATTTGAAGTGCCAACGATCGATGGCACCAATACGCGCGTAAAGGTGCCGGAGGGGACGCAGTCGGGGAGACGGTTCCGTGTTCAGGGCAAAGGCATGCCGGTGCTGCGTTCCAAGCAGGCAGGTGACATGTACATCCAGGTCCTGGTCGAGACACCGCAAAAGCTCACGAAGCGCCAGCGGGAGCTGCTGAGTGAATTTGAGCGCTTGTCATCCAGGGACACGCAGCCGGAGTCCTCCGGATTTTTTGGCAAGGTCAAGGAGTTTCTGGGCCGGTCCGGGCAAGTCTGAGAGCATCTGCCGCTTGACCCCTGCGGTGCTGCGCTTTACCGGTTATCGTCTGTACCATTCCGTCGGTGGGCACTCAATGCAACTTCCCGCTCTGCTGCTTCTTGAAAGGGAGTTCGAAAAGCAAAAACGCATTTTCGAGCTGCATAAGGACGTGCTCGGACGAAAGATCGAGCGGCACATTCAGCTGCTCGAACGACGGAAAGGAGCGTTTGAAAAGAGGATCGAGCGGCGATTCGAGCAGCAGCGACGGAAATTCGAGCAAAGCTTTGAATCGCTGGATGACGATGTGCGCTTCATCCGCACCTGGCTGGAAAAGCCGTTGGCCCTGGGGGCGGTCGCGCCGTCGAGCAGAGCGCTTGCTCGCACCATGGCGACCTATGTGGATCCGAAGATACCGGGTGCCGTCGTGGAGCTTGGGCCCGGTACGGGCCCTATCACCGAGGCATTGGTCGCTCAGGGCATCGATCCCGGGCGGCTTGTGCTTGTGGAGTTTGATGCCACCTTCTGCCGGCTGCTGAGAGCACGTTATCCCGCCGCCACTGTGGTGCAGGGGGACGCTTACGACCTCAAGGCTCTTCTGGCCGGCCTCTTGCAGGAGCCGGCGGCGGCGGTCGTTTCCGGTCTGCCGCTTTTTACCAAGCCGATGAAAACGCGCTTGCGGCTTCTATTTGAAGCCTTCGCCCTGATGTCTGCCCGGGCGCCGTTCGTGCAATTTACCTACAACACTGTCCCGCCGATCCCAACGCGGCTCGACCGCGTGCGGGCGCAAAGCTCGGAGCGGGTATGGATGAACATTCCCCCGGCGCGAGTCTGGGTGTATCGCAAAGACTGACGCTAAGGTTTGCAAGATTTGCGTAGGGTGAAGTAGGTCGGGTTGAGATCCGTCCCTACATTCGGACGGTCATCTGTTCGTCCTCATGCCGAAAATCCTGGTCATTCCCGGCTCGCTCTCGGCCAAGTCGCACAACGTGCGGCTCGCCGCGCTTGTCACAAAGGAGCTGACACTTGCGGACGCCGATGTCACGCGCATCTCCCTCGCTGATTATCCGCTGCCGATCTACGAGGCCGAGCTTGCGGAGGAATCCGGGCCTACCCTCAATGCAGTGAGATTGAAGCAGTTGATGTGCGCCCACCACGGCGTATTCATCGCAAGTCCGGAATACAACGCGTCGATCAGCCCTCTGATCAAGAACACGCTCGATTGGGTCTCCTGCGTGCGGGAGGGCGGCGATCCCACGCTTGCTGCCTATCGGAGCCGCGTCTTCGCCTTGGGGGGCGCGTCGGCTGGACCCTGCGGCGTCGTGCAGTCATTATCGGCGTTGCGGAACGTGCTCGCGGTCGGCTGCCAGGCGCTGGTGATCGCGGAACAGCTGTCGGTCGGCAATGCGGAGCAGGCATTCGACGAGATGGACGAGCTCAGGGATGGGCGGACGGCCGGTGAGCTCAAAGCTCTCGTGCGCAAGCTGATCGACACTGCCAACCTGTTTGCCGGCAGGTGAGAGGAAGCCCGTCCGGAACGGTCAGGCGCAAACCAGGAGCTGGAGCGGGAGCACTCCGAAGAAAAAGTCATCCAGATCCAGAGAACAGCTCATGAAGCTTGAGCCGCGCGAACGACTGATCGTCGCGCTCGATGTACCGACAGTAGCCGAGGCGGAGGCCCTGGTCGCGCGTCTCGGCGAGACCGTTACCTTCTACAAGATCGGCTACCAGCTCGCCTTTGCGGGCGGCATCGATTTTGCGCGTGTGCTGGCAGGCGCCGGCAAGCGCATCTTTCTTGATCTCAAGCTCCATGACATCGGCTACACCGTTGCCAAAGGCGTTGAAAGCGTGGCGCGGATCGGCGCGTCCTTTCTCACGGTACACGCCTATCCGCAGACCATGCATGCGGCAGTCGATTCGTGCGCCGGATCGAGCCTGCGGCTCCTCGCAGTCACCGTGCTCACGTCCTACAGCGACGCAGATCTCGCCGCCGCAGGATACGACTTTACGGTCGCCGAGCTTGCGCAGGAGCGCGCGGCGCAAGCCCGCGATATCGGCATGCACGGTCTCGTTTGCTCCGGAGAGGAAGCGACGGCCCTGCGTGCCGTTGTGGGAGCAGGGATGTTGCTGGTGACGCCCGGGATACGACCAGCGGGGAGCGAGCCCGGCGATCAAAAACGCGTCATGAGCCCCGCCGCTGCCGTTTGCGCCGGCGCCGATCATCTGGTGGTGGGGCGGCCCATCGTGACGGCGCGCGATCCGAAGGCGGCGGCACAGGCGATTGTTGCCGAGATCGCCGCCGCGAGTCTGGATGATGCGGTCTGACCAGAGCGGCCCAATGTCCGAGTTAGGTCCGCACAGCGAGAGCCGAATCGGCAGAATGTCGTCATAGTCCCTACGATTGTCGCTGTAATCCAAGATCCTGCTTTCGAAAGCAGGTAGTGCTCTCTGCGTAAGTTTCAACTGCGCTCAAAACCATTGAGGATCGAATCCATGGCCAAGTTCTCGGATGTAGACAAGCGGCTCGGGACTGGAGAGAATCGCAAAATCGCTCCAAAAGGCAAAAGCGGCACATTGCCCGAAAGGGACGAATTGCCCGAGTCCAAACTGGACAAAGTTACCGGCGGAGTAATGGATGACCCGGATGCGGGCGGGCAGTATCGCCGTCGCTAACTTGCGGCAATGACTATCCTGTCGGATTCGAAGTCGATGACTAGCCACGATGTCAGTTCAGACAATTATGCGGCGCAGCGCGTTCCGGGAGCGAGTGCCGTGATGTCGCTCAAATTGAAGGTTCTGATAGTCACGGTTATCGTCGGCTTCGGCATTCTCCACATCATTGGCGCCACCATGATACAACGAGCTTCCGGCAATCAGTCGATCGGCGCGATGATGCTCATGCAGAATGTAGACTAATAGTGTCCTGAATCAGGGGTTCCGAACATCTTGAATTGCAATTTATTCGTGTGAAAAAACGCTGTAGAGCCTGCGAGACTTTCCCCGATGGTAATCGATCTCTTGCCTCGCTCAATCGGTACTCCCCCTTCGGATACGAGATCGTTCTCCATGTGCGAACAGCAGAGACTGTCTTGCTCAGTCTCGAAGTTACCGCCGATGCTGTTAAGCCGTCCCCATCAACTGATCGAGTAGCCGATATCTGCATTGCTGCGATACGCACTCCACTTCCGAGATTGTGCAGGTTTTCGGACGCCAGCCAGCCGAGCGCGTGGTTAGACGTCGTTACCGGCGTCCGAAAACCTGCACACTTGCAGACTCATGCAGTGCAGCAAAGCGAGCGAGCTTATTCGATCACCTCGTTGGCGCGCGCGCACCGTCGGCAGTACAGTAAAGCCGGGCAGGAGCCCGGCGGATTACGCTGCGCTAAACCGCGCTAACTTTCTTCGGCGACCAGCCATAAGCCTTGGCGCAAGCGCCGCCCATCAGCATTGCCCGCTCACTGTCGCTCAGGCGGCCAGTCTTAAGGAAGGACTCGATGGCCTGCTCGTAGTTGACGACTGCGAACGCGCGTGTCCAGTCTGTGCCCCACAGGCAGCGGTCGAAACCCCAGGCATCGAACACGCGGGCGAGCGGGTCCCAGATGTCCGGGAAGGGATACGGTTCCCGGGACAGCGTGCAGGCGCCGCTGACCTTGATCACCGCGTTCGGGCGCCTGGCGAGGTCCAGCACCTTGGGCAGATCGGCCCAGGGCTGCGGCGGGGCCGGCGGCATGCGCGGCTGCAGGATGCCGAGATGGTCGATGATGAATCGCGTGTCGGGATGGCGATCGATCAGCGCGGTGCCCGCGTCCAGGTTGCCCCAGCACAGGAGGTTAACTGGGAAGTCGTGGCGAACGGCTGCGGCCAGGATCCGGTCGAGGCCCGGGTCGTTTGGCTCGCGCTGCGCCTCCTTCGTCAGGATGATCCGGATGCCGACCGCGCCCGGCGTATTCTTCCAGTCCGCAACGACGTCGGCCACCGCCGGATCGTCCGGGTCGACCGGCTTGACAATGGCGAACCGGTGGGGATGGGCCCGTTGCACTTCCACTGCATAGCTGGCGTCGTAGCGGTACATGGAAAAGGCGGAGATGAAGATCGCGCCGGCGACGCCGACCTTGTCCATGGCCGCCACCATCTCATCACCCGTGACGTGATCGGGCCAGTTTGGCACGCTGTGCCAGGGTCGCTTCGGGGTGTTCGCCTCATAGGCGTGGACCTGGGAATCGATGATGGTCATCGGGGAAGCTCCTCAGTGCCAAGCGAGTTGGTATCGCAGCAGCTCCGTATCCAGAAGGGCAAGGCGTCGTGCGTTGCTGATGCCGGCGGCCATCAGCAGCAGTTCCCCACGGTTGCGATAGTACTCGACGCAGGCGCGCGATGGATCGAAGTCCTTCCCCTCATGCTATGACCGAAAGCGGCGAATGTCGTTCAAGTCTTCCGATATTGGAAGTTTCCGCAAAAACGACCGTTCGGAGGACTTGTTTCAATTCCTCGGTTTGAAGTTGATCGCTTTGACGGTCGCGGCGATCGTGGCGCGCTGCTCCTCGATTGCGGCGGAAAATTCATCCGGGCACCCGACATTGATCACCGAGCCTGTGGCCGCCAACCTCGAAGCAATCGAACCGTCGGCCGCCGCCTCCTTGAAATCGGCTGCGATGCGTTCCCTGAGCTCCTTCGACATGGTCTTCAGGCCGATCAGGCCGTGAAGACCTTCGAATACCAGGGATGGGTAACCCTCCTCCAACACGGTCGGAATGCCGGGTACGAGCGATGTGCGCGCTTTGTTGTTGAGCGCGATCAACTTGATCCGGTCAGCGCGCCATTGCGGCTGCACGATTGCAAGCGACGCCATGACCACCTGGATGCGGCCCTCGGCAAGGTCCGTTGGCGCCAGGTTGATGTCACGGTAGGGAACCTGCGGGATGTTCAGGTTTTCGTGGTGCGTATAGGCCCAGAAGGTGAACTCGGTCAGACCGGGCACGAGGCCGGAATTGAACTGGCCGGGGTTGGCCCGCGCGGCCTCCGTGAACTCGCGGATGGTGTTGTAGGGCGAGGACTTTGCCAAGGCGACGGCCAGAATGGTGTTGGACGTCCGCACGATCGGATTGAGATCGTTGGGATCATAGGGAAGCTTGCTGTGCAGGAACGGGTGCACGGTGAAATTGCCGGAGGGCATGTACAGCAATACGTGATCGTCGTTCGCGCTCAGAAACGCGGTGATTGCGATAATGCTGTCGCCGCCAGGTCGGTTCTCGACCACCACGGGTTGGCCCCAGAGCGGCGACAGCTTTTCAGCGAACAGTCGCGCGCCGATGTCGGCGGCGGCGCCGGGCCCGAACGGCACGAGGAACCTGACCGATCGCGTCGGCCAGGCCGGCGCCTGCGCGTAAGATACCGCTGCGGGCACCGCCACAATCACCAGGAGAGCGCTCACAAACGCCAAAATCCGAAGTCGCATCATGACGTCCTCACGTTCGAGCCATTCGAGCAATCAGCCGCCGTTCGATCGAGCGGCCATCACGCTTCCTCCAGCGGGGCGCCCGCTTTGCTTCGCAGCGCGCGCAGCACGGCTTCGGGGGTGAGCGGCAATTCCATCAGCCGCACGCCCACCGCGTCGTCGATGGCGTTCGCGATCGCCGGCGACACGCACAGCGTCGCGGATTCTCCGGCGCCTTTGGCGCCGAACGGTGCGTTGTGCTGATAGGCCTCGACCGCCTCGTTGACCATCACCTCCGGCACGTCGAAGAATCCTGGAATTTTGTAATCCGCCAGCGAGGCATTCGTCACCTGTCCGGCGTCGAGATGCATCTTTTCGAACATCGTGAAACCGAGTTGCATGAGCGCCGCCCCGGAAATCTGCGTTTCGACGATCCGCGGATTGATGGGCGTGCCGCAATCGATGACGTTGACCAGCTTGAGGATGCGCACTTGCCCGGTCTCGGTGTCGACTTCGACCTCCACACCCGCGCCGCCGATCATCCAGAACGGAGTGATATTCGTGGACTGGCCGGTTTCATGCTCCGCCGGCGTGTAGTCGGGCTTGTAAGTCCCCGTACCGATGATGTTGCCGGCCAGCATGCCGTATTTCTTCTTGAATAGCTCGGCCATGGGCGTGTTGCTGCCCTCCGGCTCGCCGACCTCGCGGGCAAGCGCCGCAATCTTGGCACGCACCTCTTCCGCGGCGATTCGGATGGCATTTCCCATATGGAACAGCGAGCGCGACCCCAGCGTGCCCATGTCGTAAGGCGTAACGTCGGTATCGCGCGGCACCACTCTCACCGTTTCGGCCGGAACGTTGAGCGCCTCGCCTGCGATCTGCGCCAAGCCGGTGTCGGAGCCCTGGCCCATGTCCACCGTGCCGACGTAGAGGGTCACGCTGCCATCGGCGCTGACGTTGATTATCGCCACTGATGTCGTGGGCGAAATCGCGGCCTTGAGCGCGATGGCGACACCGCGACCGCGCCGTATCGCGCTGCTGCCGCGATCGAAGGGCGCGCTCCAATTCAACCGCTCGCACAACCGATCCAGGACCTCCTCCAGCGGAGCGTCCCTGAGGATCGTGCCGCTCGCGTGTGGGCGACCCTCCCGCAGCAGGTTCAGGCGTCGGAATGCGACCGGATCGAGCTTGAGCGCCCGCGCGATCATGTCGGTATGGCTCTCGTAGGCCCAGGCGAGCTGCGGGATGCCGAATCCACGCAATGCGCCCGCGGGGGTCATATTCGTGTAGAGCGCGTAGGAATCGATGGCGACATTCTCGATGTCGTAAGGACCCGCCGCTACGAAGCCCGACTTGTGCGTGACGCGCGGGCCGACGTCGGCGTAGGCGCCGCCGTTCCAGAACACCTCGCACTGACGCGCCGTGATGCGCCCGCTCTTGTCGACGCCTGTTTTGATCCGGAGCGTGCTGGGGTGCTTCGTGATCTGGTAGAACTGCTCTTCCATTGTCAGCGCAATCTTGACCGGTCGCCGCGTGAGCAGCGAGAGCGCGGTCACCAGCGCCTCGAGCTTGATGTAGAGTTTCGAGCCATAGCCGCCGCCGAGGAACGGCACCTTGATGCGGACCTGGTTCTGCGACCAGCCGAGCAGCCGCGCGATCTCGGCGCGCACGAACGATGGACCTTGCGAGCTGGTGTAGATCGTGATGCTCGAGTCACACGCATCGGCAATCGATGCAAACGGTTCGAACGCGAGATGCAGGCATTTCTGAGTGCGGAAGGTGTGCTCGAATACATGGGCGGCCGAGGCGAAAGCCTTGTCGACGTCGCCGCGCCGCAACCGGGCCGCCAGCGCGAGATTGGTCGATTTGACGCCTTTGAGATGCTTGAGATCGGCGAAGCTGCCGGCGGGCCGTAGCTGTTCGTGCACGTAGGCGGTGGAGGTCATGGCCTCCACCTCGTCGTAGACCGCAGGAAGATCCTCGTATTCCGCCACGATCTCGTGGACCGCGGCTTCGGCGATATGGGGATCGGAGGCTACGACGACCGCGACCGGCTCCCCGACGAAGCGGACCTTGTCCATTGCCAGAATGGGCTGGTCGTGGAATGCGGGGCCGTAATAGGGATCGGGGATCACCCTACGGATGTCGTCGGCGGTGAATACGCCATGAACGCCGGGAATCTTCGCCGCAGCGCTGGTGTCGATCGACTTGATTCTGCCGTGCGCCACCGTGCTGCGGAAGATCTTTCCGTGCAACATTCCCGGCAACCGCATGGTGTGAGTGTATTCGGCGCGTCCCGTGACCTTTGCGCGCGCCTCCAGGCGCGGGACAGAGCGGCCAAATTCAGCCATGGACGGCCTCTTCTACGGCGCGGCGCAGATGCACGCGCAGCAGCTCCTTTTTATATGCCGCCGAGCCGTGGGCGTCGGAGAGGAACGAAATCTCCCGCACGGCGCGGTCGGCGGCTTCTGTAAGAAGCTGCGCGGTCGGTGCTCCGCCGCTCAGCATCT
>Ga0207693_10000749_pt1 | contig 29199 bp, 29 predicted proteins | sample LARL81metaG_FD_184347 | JGI IMG/M metagenome (GOLD analysis project Ga0207693, IMG submission 184347) | Corn, switchgrass and miscanthus rhizosphere microbial communities from Kellogg Biological Station, Michigan, USA - LAR L8-1 metaG... | ecosystem: Host-associated > Plants > Roots >... | reverse complement strand
GCCGGCTTCACGCTTCGCGCCGTTCACCTCGTAGGCGACGCTTGGCGCGGCACCCGGCGTGATCTTCGTTACCCTCAGTCCGCGCAACGCGGTGACGCCGGGCGTGCGCGCAGCCTCGTCGAACAGCGTCTGGCAGTGATGCGGATGGCCGATGCAGAGCGGTCCTGGCACGTCTGGCGCAAACACCTCAAGAGGCATGGCGCGCGCCTCGGACTCCGCAGCGCTGCGGCTTTCGTCATAGGTGACGTGACGTTTCAGATGATGGCCCCCGGCGCGGAGCAAAAGATCGTAGAGACCAAGCCGTTTTGCTTCGGTGACGCCCCACGGCGCCATCCACTCGCCGCGCACGCGATCCTCGTATGCCACCAGCGGCTCGAGCAGCAGTACCGTCTTGCCGGCGCTGCCCATAACGATGGCCATTGCCGATCCGGCAATGCCGCCGCCGGCGATCACAAGGTCATAGTGTTGCATGCGCAAGCTCCTCGATTGTGACGCCAGACTATCACGGCCGGCCGTTCAGATCGTCCAGCCGCCGTCGATGGCAAAGGCCTGGCCGGTGATGAAGGCGGACTCGTCGCTCGCAAGATAAACGGCCATCGCCGCGATCTCTTCGGCGGACGCAAACCGCGCCATTGGCTGGCGTGCGATGAAGGCGGCGCGCGCGGCGGCAGGATCGGGCTGTTCTGCCAGCCGGCCGCGCAACGATGGCGTGTCGGTGGTTCCCGGACAGATGGCGTTGCAGCGGATGCCGCGCGTGACGTAGTCGGCGGCAATTGATTTGGTGAGCCCGATCACAGCCGCTTTCGTCGTGCCGTAGGCGCTGCGGTTCGGCGCACCCTTCACGCTGGAGACGATGGAGGCCATGTTGACGATCGAACCGCGTCCGCGCTCGAGCATGCCCGGAAGGACGGCGCGCACGGTGCGCAGCATTGAAAGAACGTTCAGTTCCCAGGATGCGTTGAAGACGTCGACAGACGAATCCAGAATCGTTCCGTTCGGCACCATGCCGGCGCAGTTGAAGAGCACGTCGCAGCGGTCGACTTCGCTGAAAAATCTTCCGATCGCCGTTTCATCTCGCACATCGAGCTTGCGAAGCTCCAGCGCGGGCGCTTCGGCTTTGAGTGAGACGAGCGCGCGCTCGTCGATGTCGCTCGCCCAGACGCGGGCACCCTCTTTGTGAAAGGCCAGTGCCGCGGCGCGACCGATACCGGCGCCTGCGGCGGTCACGACAGCGATCTTGCCTTCTAGCCGCACGTTTGGGTTCCTCAAGTGGGGATTGGCGCGCCAGGCGCGATGAATCCATCTTTTTTCAGCGCCGTCCACAGAGCCGCGGGGATGGAGGCAAGCCGCCACGCCATGATCTGCGCAATTTCGTCCGGGCTTTTCGCACCGACAATCGTCGATGCCACCGCCGGGTGAAATGCGGGAAACTGGAGAGCCGCGGCCTGCGGCGAAATGCCAAAAGCGGCGCATGTCCGCCACAGCGATTGGGCACGCGCAAGAACGGCCGGCGGAACATTCGCGTAGTTGTACGGGCTTTCTGAAGACGGCGGTGTCGCAAGCAGTCCGGAATTGAAAGCGCCCGCGGCGATTAGCTTGGTGCCGCGCTCGGCGCAAAGGTCGAGAAGTCCGCTCGTCAATGCCGGTTGTTCGAGCACGGTGTAGCGGCCGGCGAGCAGGATGCAATCGAGGGGCGCGCGCTCGAGAAGTTCGAGACAGACTTCGCATTCGTTGACGCCGATGCCGATGAAGCGGATCAGGCTTTCGCTCCGCGCCTGTTCGAGCGCGGGCAGCGTTTCACCCAACACCTGACGCAAGAGCGCCGGATGCGCATCGCCATGTGTTTCTCGCCCGATGTCGTGGATCAGCGCGATATCGACACGCGAAACGCCGAGGCGCGCGAGGCTTCTTTCCAGACTCCGCCGCACGCCGTCTTTCGAATAGTCGAAGCGCGGGCGGAACGGCAACGGATCGGCATAGCCGAAATCGCCCTCGTCTCCCGGCGTCACCGGATCGAGCACGCGTCCGACCTTGGTGGAAAGCGCCGGTTGCGGACCGGACCAGGCGCGCAACGCTACGCCGATGCGCTGCTCGCTGCGGCCGTGACCATAATAGGGCGCCGTGTCGATATATGAGATACCAGCCGCCAGCGCGGCGTGGATCGTCGCGAACGCCTGCGCATCGCTAAGAGGGCGATAGAGATTGCCGAGTGGCGCGCAGCCAAGGCCAAAGGCCGGAATCTCGAACGAGGTGCTTTGAAACATGGTTCGGACGCAAGGTGACAGACGAGGCTAGCAGCATGGCCAGGCGCACAAAAACGTTCGCTGCGTGAAATTTTCTCCCACGGGCTTTCCTTCTTGCCGCCAAAGCGCTGCAATGCGGCTGTGAGGAGACCGCCATGACCTACGCCCCCGAGAGCCGAGCCATTTACGACGCCGACAGCCACATCATGGAGCTGCCGGATTTCCTGCAAAAGTATGCCGATCCCGGCATTCGCGAGGAGATACCGGCGGTCAGCTACTCGGCCTCCATCGTCACCGACGAGGAGGTTGCCGAGATCATGGCGCGTGGCGGCCGTCACAGCGACGAGCATCTCGCCGAACTGCTGGGGCTCGGCGACCGGCTGATCGAGAAATCGAAGGAGATCCAGGCGCTCGGCGCCTTCGATGGCGCCGAACGCAAGACTGCGATGGACATGCTGGGCTTCAAGAAGCAGCTTGTCTTCGCGACCCACAGTGTCGCCATGCCGTTCTCGCCGAGTTCGAAGATCGAGCCCAAGCGGCGCTATGGCGGCGCGCGGGCGCACAACCGCCACATGTCGGATTTCTGTTCGCATGACGAGCGCCTGCTCGGCGTCGCCATCGTGCCGCTCGACGATCCGGAGTTCGCGCTCGCCGAACTCGATTTCGTGCTGAAGACGAATCTGAAGGCGGTGTGGGTGCCGCATCGCCCCTGCGGCGACAAATCGCCCGGCCATGTCGCGTTCGAGCCGTTCTGGGCGCGGCTTGCCGAGGCCGGCGTTCCGTTCCTGTTGCATGTCGGCGGTTCGCCGCTGCAACTCGCCAAGGCCTGGGGCAACAATGGTCGTGCCGCCGCGAAGGACTGGCTCGGTGGCGGCGAGAACCTGCGCACCAAGGATGTCGCCGTGCTGCATCAAGGGCCGGAGACGTTCATCTCAATGATGCTGATCGAAGGCGTGTTCGAGCGCCATCGCAAGCTGCGCGGCGCCAGCGTCGAACTTGGCGCCGGCTGGGTGCCTTCGCTCCTGACGCGTCTCGACTGGGTCGCCAAGCATTGGGGTCGCACCGATCAGAATCTCGCGAGCTTCACGCGCGCGCCGAGCCAGCAGCTGAGCGAGCAGATGGCGTTCACGCCCTTTGTGTTCGAAGAGGTCGGCGCCTTCATTGACCAGTCCAATCCCGATCTCTACCTCTTTTCCAGCGACTATCCGCACATCGAGGGTGGACGCAACCCGATCGCGCGCTTCGAAGGCGCACTTGGCGAGCGCGCACCTGCCGTGCGCGACAAGTTCTATGCCGAAAATTTCCTGCGGATTTTTCCCGAAGCCCGCGTCCACTGACAGACAACCGGAGACCGTTACGTGCGACTGACCCAGCCCCGCATCGCCCCGCTCAGCGATGCAGAATTCACCGACGAACAAAAGGAAATGCTCGTGCCGATGGGCGGGCGCGTACTCAACATCTTCCGCACGCTGGTTCGCGAGCCCAAGGCGATGAAGGGATTCCTGGCCTGGGGCAACTACGTGCTGTCGCGGCGCAATGCCCTGCCCGAGCGCGAACGCGAGATCGTCATCCTGCGCATCGGCTATCTCTGCAAGTCCGGCTATGAGTGGACGCAGCATGTCATCATCGGCAAGCGGTCCGGACTGACGGAAGACGAGATTGCGCGCATCAAGAAGGGCGCCGACGCCGGCTGGAGCGCGCCAGACGCGGCGCTGATCCACGCCGCCGATGAATTGCACAAGGACCAGTTCATCTCGGATGCCACATGGGCCGCGCTCGGCCAGCACTTCACGCAGAAGCAGTGCATGGACGTCGTCTTCACCGCCGGCCAATACACGCAAGTCTCGATGTTCCTGAATAGCTTCGGCATCCAGCTCGACGAAGGCCAGACGCTCGATCCGGATCTCAAGGGTTTCTGAGCATGCGGCTTGAGGGCAAGAGCGCGATCATCGTCGGCGCCGGCCAAACGCCGGGGACGACGATCGGCAACGGCCGCGCCATGGCGATCCTCTTCGCGCGCGAGGGCGCCGATGTCTTGTGCGTCGACCGTGACGGCGCCCGTGCCGCCGAAACGGCCGAGATGGTCGCCAAGGAAGGCGGCCGTGCAGGGAGTCTCGAGGCCGACATCGTCAAACCGGGCGCGGCCGATGCGATCATCGCCGCTGGGAAGAGGCGCTTCGGGCGCATCGACATTCTCATCAACAATGTCGGCATCGGCGGCGGCGACGGTCCGGTGCACAAGGTCGACGAAGCCGCCTTCGACCGCATCATGAACGTCAACCTCAAAGGCGCCTTGTTGACCACAAAAGCGGTGATCCCGGTCATGCGCGAGCAAGGCAAGGGTGCGATCGTGAACATTTCCTCGCTTGCCTCGATCGCCGGCGGCAACCAGGTCGCCTACGAAATCTCGAAAGCCGCGGTAAACCGGCTGACCACGAGCATCGCACAGGCCAATGCGCGCCACGGCATCCGCTGCAACGCGGTTCTACCCGGCTTGATGGACACGCCCATGGCGGTCGCCGGAATCGCGCGCGCCAGCGGCCAGGACGAAGAAGCCGTGCGCCAAATGCGCGACGCCCGCGTGCCGCTCGGCGCCAAGATGGGCACGGCCTGGGACACCGCACACGCCGCACTCTTCCTCGCCAGCGACGAGGCGAAGTTCATCACCGGCGTTTTGCTGCCGGTCGACGGCGGCATGTCGGTCAGGATCGGCTGACGCCCGTACGCAGGCGGCGGCGCAAGCGCGGCGCGGCGAAATCCGCGAAGGCGCGAATCTTCGTGGCAACTCTTTCCCGCCCCAGATGAATCAGGCTGACCGGCACGGGCGGCGGCGCAAAATCTTCCAGCACGCGTTTCAGGCGGCCAGCGATGATGTGGTCGGATATTTGATAAGACAGCAACTGGGTGAAGCCGACACTCGCGATGGCTGCGTCGACCGCAGCTTCGGCGGTCGTGACGGTGAGGCGCGGCGCAACCGCCACGAGTTCGGGACGTCGTGTTCCCTTTCGCACGAAGTGCCATGACGTCGAAGAACCAAGCCCTTCGAAAGTGACGCAGTGGTGCGCTTGCAAATCGCGCGGTGATTTCGGCACACCATGCGAAGCGAGATAAGTCGGACTGGCGCAGGTGATGCGCCGCACCTCACCGACGCGCAACGCCGTGGCGCTGCTGTCCGGCAGTTCGCCGATGCGCACCGCCAGGTCAATGTGGTCGTCGATAAGGTCGGCATTGCGGTCCGACAGGCGCAAGCGTGCGTCGATCTCGGGAAAGGCGGCGAGGAACGCGATCAACACCGGCAGCACGTGCAGGCGGCCAAACACGATCGGCGCAGCGATGACGAGTTCGCCCTTCGGCGCGCCGTATTCGCCCGCAGCCGCGCGTTCCGCCTCGCCCACCTGTTCGAGAATGTTGCGGCAGGCTGCAAGATAGGCGGCGCCCGCATCGGTCAGCAGCAACTTGCGCGTTGAGCGGGTCATCAGCTGCGCGTTGAGATGGGCTTCGAGTTCGGAGAGTTTGCGGCTGATCGTCGGCAACGGGACAGCCAGTTTCCGACCGGCTGCCGAGAGGCTGCCGGTTTCGACCGTCGCGAGGAAGATGCGCATCGCCTCCAGCCGGTCCATTTCATACTTCCATAAATTGAAATGATATGTTGATTTTTTGGCATATTATATATGATATTGGAAGCATCTAAATCTCTCCTGGCCAGCCGTTTCGGCTCGAACCACAGGAGAAAACATGTCCCGAATTGCCATCCCGACCCGCGAGGGCGCGCCCGCCGCCTCGCAACCCATACTCGACGCCGTCAACAAGCAGCTTGGTGTGGTACCGAACCTCTTTCGTCTCGCCGCGAACAGCCCAACCGCGCTTGCCGCCATGACCGGATTGGCCGAGACGCTCGGCAAGGCTCTCGACGTCAAGACCCGCAACCGCATCGCCATCGCAACCGCGCAGGCCAATGGCTGCGACTATTGTCTCTCGGCGCACACCTATCTTGGTCTCAATCTCGCTAAGCTTTCCGCCGAAGAGATCGCGTTGAATCGCAAGGGCGGCTCGCACGACGCGAAGGCCGATGCGGCGGTTCGCTTCGCCTCCGTCGTGGCCAACAAGCACGGTCAGGTCAGCGATGGCGAAATCGCGGCCGTGCGTGCAGCCGGATACAGTGATGCCGAGATCGTCGACATCGTTGCCGTCGTGGCGCACAATTTTTTCACCAACCTGCTCAACAACGTGGCCAAGACCGACATCGACTTTCCGGTGTTCCGCACCGCGGAAGCCGCGTAACGAAAGAGCCGGCAGTCGGTTGGGCTGTCGGCTCTTTCGTATTCAATGAGTGCTGCATGACCCGCCGCTACCTCGACATTGCCAGCACGCCCGGTGTAATCGCCGCACGCGAAGCCAATGGTGGTATTCGCATGCGCGCCGCCCGCAGCGGCGAGGCCGATCGCTTCACCCCAGCTGAAGTTCAATTCATCGCCGAGCGCGACAGTTTCTATCTTGCCACCGTTTCGTCGAGCGGCTGGCCCTACATCCAGCATCGCGGCGGTCCCAAAGGTTTTCTCAAGGTGCTCGACGACAAGACGCTGGCTTTCGCCGACTTTCGCGGCAACCGCCAATATCTGAGCATCGGCAACGTCACGACCGACGACAAGACCGCTCTGTTCCTGATGGACTACGCCAATCGCTTGCGCCTCAAGATTCTGGCGCATCTGGAAGTGAGGGATCTGAGCGACGACCCCGCGCTGGCCGAAAAGCTCGTGCTGCCGGGATACAAAGCCATGGCGGAACGCACGGTACTCCTTCACTTGGAAGCCTACGACTGGAATTGCCCGCAACACATCACGCAGCGCTTCACCGAAGAAGAGTTGTCACATGCTTTAGCGCCCATCCGCCAGCGTCAGGAAGCGCTCGAGAGCGAGAACAGGCGATTGCGTGAACGGCTCGCCGCCTGCGAGAAGAGAGCGTGACGATGAGCAGCGAGCCGCGGCCGCCGCTGCCGCCGTTCAACGAGGAGTCCGCACGGCAGAAGGTGCGCCTCGCAGAAGATGCCTGGAACAGCCGCGATCCCGCGCGCGTGGCGCTTGCCTATTCGCCCGATAGCCGATGGCGCAATCGCGCCGAGTTCTTCGCCGGCCGCGCCGCCATCACGGAATTTCTCACACGCAAGTGGCAGCGCGAACTCGACTATCGCCTGATCAAGGAATTGTGGGCCTTCCGCGACAACCGGATCGCCGTGCGATTCGCCTATGAATGGCACGACGACAGCGGCCAATGGTATCGCTCCTATGGCAACGAGAATTGGGAGTTCGATGCCAGCGGCCTGATGCGCCGGCGCATCGCCAGCATCAACGACGCGCCGCTGGCCGCTGAGGCGCGCAAATTTTTCTGGCCCGCCGGAGCGCGGCCGGATGCGCATCCCGGACTGAGCGATCTCGGGCTCTAGAACCGCCGTGCATTTTCCTTTTTTGCGCATTCCGGACTAGAACGTCGCCGTCGCGGGGAGCGCACATGGCGTCGAACGGCAGAGATGCGATCATCATCGGCGGCGGGCACAACGGGCTCGTCTGTGCCTTCTATCTGGCACGCGCCGGATTTAAGGTCACCGTGCTCGAACGGCGCGCCATCGTCGGCGGCGCCGCTGTCACGGAGGAATTCTTCCCCGGCTTCCGCAACTCGATCGCCAGTTACACGGTTTCGCTGCTCAATCCCAAGATCATCCGCGATCTCGAGCTGCATCGCCACGGCCTTCGCATCGTCGAGCGGCAGGTTTCGAACTTCCTGCCGCTGAACGAGCGCGACTACCTCTCCGGCACGAGCTCTGAGGAAATCGCCAAATTCTCGCACGCCGATGCGGCGCGCATCGGTGACTACAACGCGCGGCTGGAAACCATCGCGCAAGTATTGCGCGAGCTGGTGTTGCAGACGCCGCCGAATTTAACGAGCGCGGGTTGGAGTGCGTCGCTGCGCGAACTGTTCAAGAGCGGTGCGCTGGCGCATCGTGTCTCGAAGCTGGACCTGGCGGCAAAGCGCGATCTCTTGGCACTCTTCGCGCAATCGGGCGGCGATTGGCTCGACGGCTGGTTCGAGAGCGATCCGATCAAGGCGCTGCTCGGCTTCGATGCCGTCGTCGGCAATTACGCTAGCCCCTATTCGCCGGGCTCGGCCTATGTGCTGCTGCATCACGTCTTCGGCGAGGTCAACGGCAAGAAAGGCGCCTGGGGTCACGCCATCGGCGGCATGGGCGCGATCACGCAAGCCATGGCGGCGGCGTGCCGCGAAGCGGGCGTCGTCATCCGCACCGATTGCGCCGTGCGCAATGTCATCGTGCAAGAGGGTCGCGCGAGCGGTGTGGTGACGGAGAACGGCGAAGAACTGCGCGCGGCGCGAGTCGTGTCGAATCTCAATCCGAAGCTTTTGTTCAGCAAGCTCGTGGACGCCTCAAATCTCCCGACGGATTTTCGCGAGCGCATCGCGCGCTATCGCAACGGCTCGGGCACATTTCGCATGAACGTCGCGCTGTCGGAATTGCCGCGCTTTGCCTGTCTGCCGGAAGCAGGACCGCACCTGACCGCCGGCATCATCATGGCGCCGTCACTCGCCTATATGGACACCGCCTATCGCGATGCGCGTGCGTCCGGATGGTCGAAGAGGCCGATTGTGGAGATGCTAATCCCTTCGGTGGTCGACAACACGCTCGCGCCGCCCGGCCGCCATGTCGCGAGCCTCTTCTGCCAGCATGTTGCGCCGGAACTTTCCGGTGGACGCTCGTGGGACGAGCATCGCGAAGAGGTAGCGAAGCTGATGATCGACACGGTCGATGGCTTTGCACCGGGGTTCAAACAATCCGTTCTCGGCGTGCAGGCCTTGAGCCCGCTCGATCTCGAACGCGTCTTCGGACTGACGGCCGGCGACATCATGCATGGCCGGCTCGATCTCGATCAGTTGTTCTCGGCGCGGCCGGTTCTGGGTCACGGCGACTATCGCAGCCCCATCGCCGGTCTCTACATGTGCGGCGCCGGAACCCATCCGGGCGGCGGCGTCACCGGCGCGCCGGGCCACAATGCGGCGCGCGAGATTCTGAAAGACGCCCGCCGGCGAAAATGGGCTACAAGGCGGGGATGAACGCGCACCGCTTCTGCATCGCGCCGATGATGGACTGGACGGACACGCATTGCCGCGTGCTCCACCGCCTTCTGACGCGCCAGGCCCGCCTCTACACCGAGATGATCACGGCGGAGGCGGTCATCCGCGGCAATCGCGCGCGTCTTCTGGCCTTCGACCCGAGCGAGCATCCCGTGGCGATCCAGCTTGGCGGTTCGGAACCACGTCGTCTCGCCGAAGCAGCGAAGATCGCCGCCGAGGTCGGCTATGACGAGATCAACCTCAATGTCGGCTGCCCGTCGGACCGCGTGCAGTCCGGCCGCTTCGGCGCCTGCCTGATGCGCGAACCGGACCTCGTGGCGGAATGCGTGTCGGCGATGCGCGCCGCCGTTGCGCTTCCGGTGACGGTAAAGTGTCGGCTGGGAGTCGACGATCAGGATCCACATCATTCGCTTCGCCTGATGCTCGAGCGCTGCGAGGCGGCGGGCGTCGGCGTCTTCATCGTGCATGCGCGCAAGGCGTGGCTCGAGGGCTTGTCGCCGAAGGAAAATCGCGACGTGCCGCCGCTCGACTACGAGCTCGTCTATCAGGTCAAACGCGAGAAGCCACGCCTTTCGATCGTCATCAACGGCGGCATTGGCAATCTCGACGACTGCCGGGCGCATCTTGAGAACGTCGACGGCGTGATGCTCGGCCGCGCCGCCTATCATTCGCCGGCGATGTTGACCGACGTCGACGCGCGTTTTTTTGCCGGCGCAGCGCGCGATCTCGACGCGGCGGTTGACGGCTATCTCAGCTATGTCGGGCGCAAGCTTGGCGAAGGCGTGCCGCTAAACGCGATGACCAAGCATGTGCTGGGTCTCTTCAACGGCCGGCCGGGCGCGCGACTGTTCCGCCGTCACTTGAGCGAGCATGCGACGCGCAAAGGCGCCAACCTCGAAACGCTGCGTGATGCGTTGGCGCATCTGGGCCAGATCGAAAGCGTGGCCGCCTAATACATCACATGGCGAAAGACGCCATGGCGCGCGCCCCAATGCGCGAAGAGATCGGGCCAGGCCGAAATCGGCCGGCCCTCGATGCGGCGCAAGCTGAAACCATGACCGCCCTCTTCGAACAGGTGCAACTCGCTGGCCACGCCCGCCGCGCGCATCGCTTGGAACATGGCGAGACTGTTCAATGGATCGACTTCGCGATCATCCGCCGCCGCGATCAGAATTCCAGGCGTCGTCTTGGCGTTCACCAGCCGGTCGCAGGAATAAGCCGCTTCCTGCGCCGGCGTCGGCGCAGGGCCGAGCAGTTCTTCGCGCGAAGCGATGTGGGCAAGTGGCGGCGACATCGAAATGACGGGATAGACAAGGCCCGCGAAATCCGGTCGCGCATCGTTGCGATCGACGTCGTCGATCGGCGCGTACACCGCCGCAGCGAAACGCGTCATCAACGATGCCGCGACATGGCCGCCGGCGGAAAAGCCCAGCACACCGACACGCTTCGGATCGATGGCGAATTCCTGCGCCCGCGCGCGGATCAGGCGCATGGCGCGCAGCGCATCCTGCAGCGGCACGTCGCGACCATCGGACCAGCCTTCCGCCGGCAGGCGATGGGCGAGAACGAAAGCGGTGACGCCTGCGCCGTTGAAGCGGCGCGCCACCTCGCTACCTTCCTTGTCGACCAGCAGGTGGCGATAACCGCCGCCAGGCACGATCAGTAGCGCCGAACCGTCGCCGCGGTCGGGTCGAAAGACGCTCAGTGTCGGATGCTGAATCCGACTGAGCGCGCGATCATCCGTTTGGTTCGGCCAGAAGCCGCGATTTTCGATGTCGAGTTTGAGATTTACCCCGTTTCCACCGGGTGGCACTCCGGGCCACAGGGCGAGCTCGGTCTGCGCATTTTGAATCGCGGACGCGGAGGTCGCACGAAGCGTGAGGCCAGCGAGCGCCGTCGCGCCCAATCCGATCAGAGACCGCCGATCCATTTTGTCGCGCCTTTGATGGGTCCTGAAGCAGAATCCTTGCGTGGCGCGGCAAATGCAAGTTCACTCACGCGTCTTTCAGGTGCTTCATGGAATTCTTTGCGGCTGCATCGGGCAGCGAACTCGGCACGTTCGCGCTCGGCCTCGTTATTGCGGGCGTGGTCGGCGGCCTGGTCGCCGGCATGCTCGGCGTCGGCGGCGGCATCGTCATCGTGCCGGTTCTCTATCATGTGCTGGCGCTGATGGGCGTCGATCCGGACGTGCGCATGCACATCGCGGTCGGCACATCGCTCGCCACGATCATTCCGACGTCGTTTTCTTCGGCGCGCTCGCACAACAAGAAGGGCGCCGTCGACTGGGACCTGTTACGCCGTTGGGTGATCCCGATGGTGGTGGGCGTGCTTGTCGGCAGTGCGCTTGCCGGTGTCGCGCGCGGCCAGGCGCTGGCATTGTTCTTCGCCTGCGTGGCGTTGCCGGTGGCGGTGCACCTCGCCTTTTTCGGGGAAACCAAGCGCCTTGCCGATCATCTTCCAACCGGCTTCGGCGGACTTCTCATGCCCGCAGGCATCGGCGGCGTCTCCACCATGATGGGCATCGGCGGCGGCACGGTGGGCGTTCCGTGCATGACGCTCTGCGGCGTGCCGATCCATCGCGCGGTGGGAACGGCGAGCGCATTCGGCGCCATCATTTCCATCCCCGGCACGATCGGCTCGATCATCGCCGGCTGGCACGCGGCGCATCTGCCGCCCTACTCGCTCGGCTATGTCAATCTGCTGGGTTTTCTTCTGATCGCACCGGCATCCTACTTTGTGGCGCCATTCGGCGCGCAGATCGCGCACATGACCGACGTGAAACGGTTGCGCTATCTCTTCGCCTTCTTCATTGCCGTCACCGCGGGTCGCATGCTCTATGATGCGCTGAGCTAACTGGCCTTCCATCCTTCGACAGGCTCAGGATGAGGATGGAGAATTGGCCCTCACCTCGAGCCCTTCATCCTGAGCTTGTCGAAGGACGAAGGGCGAGGGCTGGCCATCATTCCATCCTAAATTTTCTGATCGTATTCGCCGACCTCGGGATGTTGCCTCAGCCGCGCATCGATGTCGGCGAACATGGCGCGCATGTTGGCTTCGGAGACCGGGCTTTCGACCACGACGACAAGCGAAGGCTTGTTCGACGAGGCGCGCACCAGTCCCCAGGTTCCATCTTCCAGTGTGACGCGCACGCCGTTGACGGTGACGAGCTTGACGATACTCTGACCGAGGATTTTTTCGCCACGCCCCTTTACGCCCTCGAACTCCTTCACCATCGCCTCGACGATGCCGTACTTCTTATCGTCGGGGGCGTAGGGCGCCATGGTCGGCGAGCCCCAGGTCTTGGGAAGATCCGCGACGAGCTCGGACATTTTCTTCCCGCCGGCACGATCGAGCATTTCGAGCACGGCGATGGCCGCGACGATGCCGTCGTCATAGCCGCGGCCGACCGGTTCGTTGAAGAAAAAGTGGCCGCTCTTCTCGAAACCGGCGAGCGCGCCGAGTTCATGCGTGCGGCGTTTCATGTAGGAATGACCGGTCTTCCAGTAATCCGTCGTCGCGCCGTTCCGCTTCAGTACCGGATCGATCTCGAAGATTCCCGTCGACTTCACGTCGACGACGAACTTCGCGTTTGGGTGGCGCGAGGACAAGTCGCGCGCGAGAAGAACGCCGACCTTGTCAGCGAAGATTTCCTCGCCCTCGTCATCGACCACGCCGCAGCGGTCGCCGTCGCCGTCGAAGCCGAGGCAGAGCTCTGTCCTGTGCGCCTTCACCGCATCCGACATCGCGTGCAGCATGTGGAGGTCTTCGGGATTGGGATTGTATTTCGGAAAGGTGTAGTCGAGCTCTGCGTCGAGGGGCACGACATCGGCGCCGATGCGGCGAAGCGCTTCGGGCGCGAAGGCGCCCGCGGTGCCGTTGCCGCACGCCGCCACCACGCGGATGGAACGCGAAAGCTTGTGGCCCTTGGTGACGGCTTCCAGATAGCGTTCGCGAAAGTTCGCGACAGGCGTGTAGGAGCCGCCGCTGCGGCTCTTGCCTTCGCCGCCCAGAACGATCGCTTTCAGCCGCGTCATCTCGTCCGGACCAAACGTCAGCGGCCGCTGCGCCCCCATCTTCACGCCGGTCCAGCCGTTTTCGTTGTGGCTTGCCGTAACCATCGCGACCGCCGGACAGTCGAGCGCGAATTGCGCGAAATAGGCGACGGGCGAAAGCGCGAGACCGATGTCGTGCACCTGACAGCCGGCATTCATCAGCCCAAGCGTGAGCGCCTGTTTGATCGACAAAGAGTAGGCGCGATAGTCATGACCCACGGCGACCTTGGGCACGATTCCCGCTTCGTGAAAGAACGTGCCCAGTCCAAGGCCAAGTTCCTGCACGCCCAGCAGATTGAGCTCCTTGCCGAATAGCCAGCGCGCATCGTATTCGCGAAAACCGTTCGCCGTGACGAGCGGCAAGGTTTCGTATTCCAGACTGTTCGGCTTCAAATCTGAGCGCGGCTTATCGGACATAGAGTCTCGCTGCATGTGAAGGCGCGTGTTTAACGCGCCAACCTTCAACTTTCTTGCCAATAAATGCACAAGCCACCCTGTATGGTTTCCCAATCATAATATGTGATATACTATCAATAACGTCGGAGTTTGTGTATTTTGCCGAATAAAGCTGTGCCCCTGCCGAAACGAGTCCGACTGGCCGACGCGCTGAACCTGCCCAAGTTCGAGAAGGGTTGGGTTTGGCTTGCCGGCGCTGGACCCGGCGATCCCGGACTCATCACGGCGCTCGGTCTGCACGCGATTCAGCATGCCGACGCCATCCTCTACGATGCGCTCGTCAACCGCACGTTGCTCGCGCTGGCGAGGCCGGGCGCCGAACTCGTCTATGCCGGTAAGCGCGCGGGCGTGAAATCGTGCAAGCAGTCCGACATCTCGCGCACGCTTGTCTCCTTCGCCAAAAAGGGAAAGCGAGTGCTCAGGCTCAAAGGCGGCGATCCGTTCGTGTTCGGCCGCGGCGGCGAAGAAGCCCTCGCGCTGACGCGCGGCGGCGTGCCGTTCCGCATCGTGCCCGGCGTGACCGCGGGCATCGGCGGCCTTGCCTATGCCGGTATTCCCGTCACCCATCGCGACACCAATCATTGCGTGACCTTCATCACCGGGCATGGTTCCGACGGCAAGCTTCCGAAGCTGGACTGGCGCTCGCTCGCCAAAGGCTCCGAGACTCTCGTTCTGTTCATGGCGCGGAAATATGCCGGCGAGATCGCCGCCAAGCTGATCGCCGGCGGCCGCCAGGCGAACGAGCCCGCCGCTATTGTCAGCGATGCGACGTTCGACAACCAACACGTCAGCGTCACGACACTGGCCGAGCTTGGCGAGAAAGCGGCGGCCAGCACGACGCCGGCGATCATCGTGATCGGCGAGAACGTCAAATTGCGCGAAGGCCTCGACTGGATCGGCGCGCTCGCCGGGCGTGTGCTCGAACCCTATCCGCTTGGCCGCGACAAGCTCAGCGACGCGATCTAGATGACCATCCTCGTCACCGGCGGCACCAAAGGCATCGGCCTTGCGATTGCCGACTATCTGGCGCGGCCGGGCGAAACCATCGTCCTCAACTATCATAGCGACGACGACGCGGCGGCCGCGGCCAAGGCACGCATCGAAGCGCGCGGAGCGACGGCGTCGCTGGTTCGCGCCGATGTCGGCAGCATCGCGGGCTGCGCGCAGATCGCCGAAGGGGTCGCGGCGGCGCATAGCGGCACGCTCCACATCGTGCACAGCGCCGCGCTGATTTATCCCACTTCGCTGCTCGGCGCCGACCTCGAGAAATTCACCGCTGCGGTCCACACCAACGGCCTGTCGCTGCTCTATCTCGTGCATAAGACGTTACCGCTGCTCGCGCGCGGCAGCAGCATCGTCTTCGTCTCGAGCACCGGTGCGCGTAGCGCGATCTCGACAACCTATGGTGCGCTCGGCACTGGCAAAGCGCTGGCGGAAGCGATCATCCGTTATCTCGTGCCCGAACTGGCGCCGAAGGGCATTCGCATCAATGCCGTGGCACCCGGCCTCGTGCACACCACATCGGTGGCGAGAATGATCGGCAGCGAGGAAGCGGCAGCAAGATTCGTCGAGCGCGCCGCGCGCGCCAATCCCTCCGGCCGCGAGACGCGCGACAGCGACTATGCCTCGGTGGTGAAATTCCTCATCAGTCCCGAAGCCGAGTTCGTCCAGGGTCAGGTGATAGCCGCGACCGGCGGAGCGTGAGCGAACATCCTCAGTGTCATGCTCGGCGAGCAGCAGCGCGCCTGCCATCCATCCTTCAACAAGCTCAGGATGAGGAAAGAGAGTTGGCCCTCACCCTGAGCCTGTCGAAGGGCAAGGGCCGGAGGATGCCACGCCAGGTGAAGTTGGTTCCAATCCGCTCGCCTTCATCCGTTCGCCAAGCGTCGCCATGATCGCGAGGCGCTCGGCCTCGCTCAAACTGCCCCATTTGGCGATCTCAGGAAGCGTGCGGCCGCAACCGAAGCAGAGTCCGCTCGCGCCGTCGACGACGCACACTCTTGTGCAGGGCGATGAGATCATCGGCGCGGCGCAGCCAACCGCAAACCGCGATCAACCCATCTTGAAGACGCAGACCTTGTTGCCATCGAGATCGCGGAAGTACGCGCCGTAGAATCCGTTGCCGCGATCGCCCGGCGCGCCTTCGTCCTTGCCGCCGGCCGCAAGCGCGTCGGCATGGACCTGCTTCACGACGTCGTGCGACGGCGCTGGGATCGCGACCATCGGGCCGTTGCCGCTGACGGCCTTGCCGCCGTCATAGGGCTTGCAGACGCCGAACATGCCCGGCGAACCCTTGACGCCCCAGCCTTGCATGCGTTCGTTGGTCATCGTGCGCCGCGCGCCCAAGGCGGCGAACGCCTTGTCGTAGAAGGCGCGCGCCTTTTCGAGATCGTTGGTGCCAAGCGTGGTGTAGCCGATCATCTCTAGCGTCCTGTCGGAATTTTGTTGAAGGGTACGTCCTTGTCGACGCGGATGTCCTGCGGCAGGCCGAGCACGCGCTCGGCGATGATGTTGCGCAGGATTTCGTCCGTGCCGCCGGCAATGCGAAGGCCGGGAGACGAGAGCCAGCCGCCCTGGAACATGCCGTGCATCGGCGCGTCGGGCCCTTGCAGGATTCCCGCTTCGCCTTCGAGGTCCATCGCGAAGGCGGAAAGATCCTGAAGTTTCGAGGCGACGACGATCTTGGCGATCGAGGCTTCGGGTCCGGGCTGCTTGCCCTGTGACAACGCGGTCATAGTGCGCATCGTCGTGTAGCGCAGGCCCGCCGAGCGCACATACCAGTCCGCGATCTTCTCGCGCACCGCAGCGTTCTTGATCGCCGGTCCGTCTTCGAGCTCGAGGCTGCGCGCCAGCTGCATCAACTGCGGCACATCGAGGCCGCCGCCCTGCCCGCCGCCGACCGCGAGGCGTTCATGCATCAAGGTGGTCAGCGCCACGGTCCAACCCTGGCCGACTTCGCCCAGACGTTGGCTGTCCTTCACCTTCACGTCAGTGAAAAAGATCTCGTTGAAGCCCGAGCCGCCGGACGCCTGCTTGATCGGGCGGATGTCGACTCCCGGATCCTTCATGTCGATGTAGAACATCGTCAGGCCCTTATGCTTGGGCACGTTCGGGTCCGTGCGCGTCAGGATAATGCCGTAGTCGGAGAACTGCGCGCCCGTGGTCCAGATCTTCGAGCCGTTGATGGTCCACGTGTCGCCGTTCTTCTCCGCGCGAGTGCGCAGGTTCGCCACGTCCGATCCGCCGGCCGGTTCGGAAAAGAGCTGGCACCATATTTCGTCGCCCTGCACCGCTGGCCAGACGAAACGCTTCTTGGCCTCCTCCGTGCCGTAGGCCATGAGAGTCGGGATACACATGCCAAGGCCGATCGCGAACGGGCCGCCATTGGCAACGTCGTACTTGGACTCTTCCTGGCTGAAGATGATGCTCTGCATCGGCGTGCCGCCGATGCCACCCATGCCCTTGGGCCAGGTGATGCGAGCATAGCCGGCTTTCGCCTTGGTCTTCTGCCAAGCTTTCGACGCCGCCATCTCGTTGGCCGCGCCGTTCTCCATGTCCTCGGCGCTCAGTTCGCGCCTGCCGCTGCGCTTCTTCGCATTGGCATCGAGCCAGGTGCGCACTTCGGCGCGGAACTTGGCTTCTTCGGGGCTGTCTTCGAAATCCATTTTATTCTCCCATGAATCTAGTGTGCGGGATTGGCGTTGCAACGAAGCCGGTCACATTTTCCGGACTTCAGTTTTCCGACACCATCACGCGTTGCTGGTCTCCAGTTCGCTGACAAGCTTGTCCTTCCAAGCGCGCTGCGGACCGAGCGCCAGGCCGAGCTCCTTGGAACGCTTGTAGTAGAAGTGGCAGTCGACCGCCCAGGTGAAGCCCATGCCGCCATGGGTCTGGATGTTCTCCTTGGAGGCGTAGTCGAAAGCCTGCGTCGCCGAAACGCGCGCCGATGCTGCGGCGAGCGGCAGCTCGCGTGCACCGGTGTGCAGTGCCCAGGCGCCGTAGTAGGCGTTGGAGCGCGCCAGTTCGTTGAACACATACATGTCGGCGAGCTTGTGCTTGATCGCCTGGAAGGAGGCGATGGGCCGGCCGAAGGCATAGCGGTTGAGCGCGTAATCCTTGGCCATGGCGAGACAGACGTCGGCGCCGCCGACCTGTTCGAACGCGGTGAGGATCGCGGCGCGGTCGAGCACGCGGCTCGCATCGCTCCAGCCTTCGCCGAGCTTGCCGAGCGCTTCGGCGTTGGCGTTTTCGAAGGTGATGTCGGAATGACCGCGCGAGGCATCGAGCGTGTTGCACTCCACACGCTTCACGCCCGCTGCCTTGAGGTCGACGAGCGCGAGTTGCAGGCCGCGCTCGCCCGGTTCATCCGAGCCGCGCGCCAGCACGACGCAATAGTCCGCGATCGGTCCATCGACGACGGCGATCTTTTTGCCGTTGAGCTTGCCGCCCTTGAGAGTCGTGCGGATGTTCTTGGGTAACACCGCTCCCGGCCCTTCGGCGCGCGCGAACGTCCCCATGATCTCACCCGACGCCACATTGGGCAGCAGGCGCTTCTTCTGTTCTTCGCTGCCGGCAAGCAGAAGCGCTTCGGCGAAGAGATAAACGGTCGAGGAAAACGGCACCGGCGCCAGCGCGCGGCCCATTTCTTCGGCGATGACACAAAGTTCGAGATAGCCAAGACCAAGGCCGCCGTAATTTTCCGGTATCGCCGTTCCGGTCCAGCCCATCTCGCCGATCTGTTTCCACAGCGCCTTGTCCAAATGGTCCTTGCTTTCGAACACCGTGCGTACGGTTTTGGTCGTACATTTCTCGCTCAGGAACTTGTGCGCTTGGTCCTTGAGCATCTTCTGGTCGTCTGAGAAATCGAAATTCATCGCCGCCCACGTCCTTATTTGTTGTGCTTAACAGCACGATAGAACACGCAAATGGTTCAAAGCGAGTCCACCGTCTTAACGCCGACTTAATGCGGCTTTGTTAGCCTTACCCTGGGTAAAGGCAGGCTCCGCCATGGCAAAAGCAACGTTCCATAAGAGTCAACGCGTCTACGTCAAACCTGTTGGAACCTGGGCACTGATCGAACGCGTCGTGCCGCATTGGGCCAAAGGTCTCGATGAACCTATCCGCGTGCATTATGACGTCGGACTTGGCCGCGAGTTCACCGCCGACGAACTGCAAGCCGAAGAACCGCAGACCAATAAAGTCCCGAGCGAAGGCGAGCACTGGCGTGTCATCCGTCAGCGCAACAAGTGGCAGCCGGAAGAAGACTGTGCGCGTCATCCCTTCCCCGGCACCTATCCCGTCGTCGTCACCGGTGCTGCCGAATGGGGCGGCTGGCGCGTACCGGGCGCGGAGTACGATCTCGACCCGGTCAAGATTGAACGTCAGGCGCGCACCATCGCCAATTCACCCAGGCTCGTCGCGTTTGCCAACGGCTTGATCGACTGGGCGCGCAAATCGGGCGAGGACATGCCGAACTCTCTCGTCGAACTGGCGCATGAAGCGCAGGATGTTTTAAGCAACATCGACGGCGACACTTAATTAAGTCGCAGGCAATGAAAACTTTGTTGCCGCCGACGAATTCAATACGCAGCAAATCTCGCGAAGAATTACAGCCGAAAAAACCAGGCCGCTCTTGAACCGAGTCGGTCAAATCTCCATTTGCGCTAAATCCCCACAGCTGCGCGCGAAAGTCTCGGTTGTGACTCGCATCCTTCGACAAGCTCAGGATGAGGACCAGGTCTCATCCCTCATCCTGAGCTTGTCGAAGGATGGATGGCCGCCTCGAGGGCGGCCATGACGGTTGGAGGAACGGCGTGGGTCATTTTTGAAAAGCCGCGTCCTGATGCGCGCTCCGAATCTGTCCGCAGCGCGCGGGGATTTTTTTGTTTTTTCGCTACCGCGGTGGCCATTCGGCCGCTGCGGACGCTACAGTCAATCGCCTCCTATGAGACAAGGAATAGCCATGCGCACCGAAGAACCGCGCGCCATCAACCTCAAGGACTACCACGCGCCGGATTATCGCATCGCGAGCATCGAGCTCGACTTCAATCTAGAGCCGGGCGCGACCAAGGTCACGGCGATCTCGAGCGTGACGCGGACCGGCGCCGCCGTGCCGCTCGTGCTCGATGGCGAGGACCTGAAACTCGTCTCGATCGCGATCGATGGTCGCAAACTCGACGACAAAGCCTATGCACTCGGCGACGACAAACTCACGATTCACGCACCGCCGGCATCCTTCACGCTTCAGATCGTCACCGAGATCGCGCCCGACAAGAACACCGAACTTTCCGGACTCTACACGGCGAACGGAATCTTCTGCACGCAATGCGAGGCGGAAGGTTTTCGCCGCATCACGTACTTCCTCGACCGTCCCGACAATCTGGCCGTCTACACCACGCGCATCGAAGCCGACAAAGAGCTCTACCCGGTGCTGCTATCGAACGGCAATCTCGTCGCCGAGGCCGATCTGCCCGGCGGGCGCCACTTCGCGACCTGGAACGATCCGTTTCCGAAGCCGAGCTATCTTTTCGCGCTCGTCGCCGGCGATCTCGGCGTGCTGCGCGACGAATTCGTCACCATGTCGGGCCGCAAGGTGGCGCTCGCCATCTATGTCGAGCACGGCAACGAAGCCAAAGTCACCTACGCAATGGACTCGCTCAAGCGCGCCATGCGCTGGGACGAGGAGAAGTACGGCTGCGAGTACGATCTCGACATCTTCATGATCGTCGCGGTCAGCGCCTTCAACTTCGGCGCAATGGAGAACAAGGGCCTCAACATCTTCAACGACAAGCTCCTGCTCGCTTCGCCCGAAACCGCGACCGATGACGACTATGCGCGCATCGAAAGCGTCGTGGCGCATGAATACTTCCACAATTGGACCGGCGACCGCATCACCTGCCGCGACTGGTTCCAACTTTCATTGAAAGAGGGTCTCACCGTCTTCCGCGACCAGAGTTTCTCCGCCGACATGCGCAGCCAGGGCGTGTGCCGCATCAACGATGTTAGGGCGTTGCGCATGCGTCAGTTCGTCGAAGACGCCGGTCCGCTCGCCCATCCGGTGCAGCCACAGAGCTATATCGCGATCGACAATTTCTACACCGCGACCGTCTACGAAAAAGGCTCCGAAGTCATTCGGATGCTGCAGACGCTGGTCGGGCCGGAAGGATACCGCAAGGCGACCGATCTCTATTTCAAGCGCCATGACGGACAGGCGGCAACCGTCGAGGATTGGGTCAAGTGTTTCGAAGACGCCTGCGGGCGCGACCTGAAGCAGTTTCGCCTCTGGTATCAGCAATCGGGCACGCCGACGCTCGAAGCCAAAGGCGCGTATGATGACCAGAACAAGACCTATGCCCTCACCTTGAAACAGAGCCTCGGTCCGACGCCCGGACAGCCGACCAAGAAGCCGATGGTCATTCCGGTGCGGCTTGGTCTGTTGGGCACAAAGGGCGCGCTGCCGCTGACGCTCGAAGGCGAGAACGCCACCGGACCCGATGAACGCGTGCTCGAACTGAATACGGCCGAGCAGACGTTCACCTTCGTCGGCGTCGAGGAACCACCGCTGCTGTCGCTCGGACGGCACTTCTCCTCGCCGGTTCACTTCAAGGTACCGGTCGATCGCCGTTCGCTGGCGACACAGATGGGCCGCGACACCGATGCGTACAATCGCTGGGAGGCGGGACAGTCGCTGGCCGGCGACGTGCTGCGCCAGATGTGCGCCGATGCCGCTTCAAGCGGAAAACCGCAAGCCGACGCGACCTATGTCGAAGCCATCGGCCAGGCATTGGCGCGTGCGGGCGAGGATCATGCCTTCGCCGCGCTGATGCTGACGCCGCCGCTTGAATCGGAAATCGCCCTCGCCCTCGAGCAACCGGATCCCGACGCGATCCATGCCGCGCGCACGGCGCTCATACGCTCCGTGGCCGAAGCGCACCGGCGCCGCTTCGAGGCGCTCTACGGCGAACTCGACTCGAAGGGCAGCTTTTCGCCCGATGCCGCGTCGGCCGGGAGACGGGCGCTGCGCAACGCCGTTCTGCGCTATCTCACCGCCGCGGACGACGAGGCCGCCGCCGCGCAAGCCGAGGCGCATTACCGCTCGGCCACCAACATGACCGACATGATCGCCGGCCTCGCCTCGCTGACACGGATGCCATCGCCGCGCCGCCAAGCGGCCTTCGATCACTTCCACGACCGCTTCCACACCGATCCGCTCGTGCTCGACAAGTGGCTGAGCCTGCAAGCCGGTTCCTGCCTGCCGGACACGGTAGACTCCGTGCGCGGCTTGATGAATCACCGCGCCTTCGACATCAAGAATCCCAACCGCGTGCGCGCGCTGATCGGCGCGTTTTCCGCCAACCATCTCAGATTCCACGCCAAGGATGGCGGCGGCTATCGCCTCGTCGCGGACGCGATCGCCAAGCTCGACGCCATGAACCCGCTCGTCGCGGCACGCATGGCGGGCGCGTTCGAAGCCTGGCGGCGCTACGATCCCGGACGCCAGGCGCATGCGCGCGCCGAGCTCGAGCGTCTCGCCAAGCTCGCCGGTCTGTCGTCCAACCTTTTCGAGGTCGTTTCGAAGATGCTTGGCTAACGACTCATTAACCTTCGTGACAGCGACTCGGCGATTCGCATAATCGTTCAAGGCGAATCACTCGCCTTGGGGACACGCGATGGCGCAAAGCCTCGCCGCCGTTTTTTCGACGCTTGGCTCCGGCCGCACCACGTCGCGCAACATCCGAGTGACGGTGCTGGTGAGCGTGGTGCTGATCTGCGGCAGCTTTGCCGCCGCGGCCGCGCTTCAGATGCGCAACGATCGCACGCATGCGCTGGCCCAGGCGGAGTATTTTGAAACGCGTCGGGCCGGCGATGTCGCGGCGGCGGCCGGCGCAAGTCTTTCGCGGATCGCTGCGCTCGGCCGCGCCTTCGCCGACGGACGCGACGTCGGCGCTATCGCCCAAGCGTCGGGCGTTTCGAACATCACGCTGTTCGATCGCACCGGACTGGCGCTGACGAGCCTGCCTGGCATGGCGGCGATCGGCGTATCGGCCGATGCGTTGCGCGCGAACGCGCCGACGATCACGGCGCCGTCCACGCTGACATTCGCCCATGGAAACAGGATCGTGGCCGTCGCGTTCGATCCTCGCGCCTTGGTGCCGGTGCGCATGCTCGAACGCGTGGCGCTGACGCTGCCGGACGGCACGGTCCTCATCCAGGACGTGAACTGGGGCGGCACGGGCACAGCGGTACCGGTCGCGCGCTGGCCGCTCGCGGTGCAGGCCTCGGTCGACGAGAGTTCGGCGCTGCGGGCCTGGACCGGTTCGCTGCCGCTCTACCTGTTCGTCATCCTGGGGCCCGCATTGGTGGGTGCCGGCCTGTCGGTAGTTTTCGTCGGCGAGTTCGAGCGTCGCGCCCGTGCCAACTTGGCGATGCGCTCACTGCGCGCGACGCGGCCGGTCGAGGCGAAACTTTTGGTACGTCTGGCGCAGGCCGAGCTTCGTGCGGTCGAGGATGCCCGTGCCAAGTCGGAATTCATCGCGCATATGAGTCACGAACTGCGCACGCCGCTGAATGCGATCATCGGTTTTTCGGAGGTGATCGAGTGTGGCCTCTACGGCGCGGTCGGTCACGCGAAATACATCGAATACGCCCACGACATCAACGAGGCGGGCCGCAACCTGCACAGCAAAATCGGCGACATTTTGGAGTTCGCGAACATTGAAGCCGGCCGTTATCGCATGGAACCGACGATGATCGACATTTCGCGCATCGCATCCGATTGCGTCAACGAGAGCGCTGGACGCGCCTTCTCGCGAAAGATCGCGCTCGAAGTGGGGTTCACGGCCGCAGTCGAAGCCTTCGGCGATCCGCTAGCCGTCAAGCGGATCATCACGAACCTGCTGTCGAACGCACTGCGGTACACGCAGGAGGGCGGAAAAGTCCGCCTTGAAGTGCATGACGAGGAAGGCGCGGTCGTCGTCAACGTAAGCGACAATGGCACGGGTTTCACGGGCGCGGAGGCAGCTGCCGCCGGCGCAGCCTTCCGCCGTTACGACCGTGCCGGCAAGGCCACCGGCGTCGGGATCGGGCTCACCATCGCGATGGCGCTGGCGCGACGCATGGGCGGGGTGGTGCGGATCGGCGGTCCATCCGGCGCGGGAACAATCGCCGAACTGCGATTGCTCAAAACTGGCTGACGCGCTCAGAGATACCAGTCGTATTCGGCCGGCGAGATGATTTTGCGAAACCGAGCCGTTTCGAGTCGCTTGGTCTCGCCGTAGAGCGCGAGCGTCTCGCGGCCGAGATAGGATTCCAAAATGGGCGCCTTGGCGAGGCGCGCCAGCGCGTCATCAATGGTGAACGGCAACGCCAAGTCCGGCTCGCGCGAGACGTTGCCGCTGGCCGGCGGACCGCACTCGAGCGCGTGGACCAGGCCGTAATGCAGACCGGCGAGCACGGCAGCCAGCGCGAAGTAAGGATTGGCGTCGGCGCCGCTGACGCGGTGTTCGATGCGGCGCGCCTCTCCCGGACCGACCGGGACGCGCAAGCCTGCCGAGCGGTTATTGATGCCCCAGCGCCGATTGACCGGCGCGAACATGTCGGGCTGGAAGCGACGATAGGAGTTGAGCGACGGCGCGAACAACGCCATCGATTCCGCCATCAGGGCCTGCAATCCGCCGATGGCGTGACGCAACCGCTCGGAGCCCTCGCCGGAGCCGTCGTCGAAGATGTTGTTGCCAGCTTCGTCGACGATGCTGGCATGGATGTGCAAGCCGCTGCCCGTGCGCTCGGCATATGGCTTGGCCATGAACGTCGCTTCTAGTTCTGTCGCTCGCGCGGCGGCGCGCACGATCTGTTTCAGAAGCACGGCGTGATCGGCGGCGCGCATGGCGTCGCTTTGGTGATGCAGGTTGATCTCGAACTGACCGGGCGCATATTCCGAGCTCGCCGCGCTGAGCGGAACGTTTTGCGCGGCAGCGGCTTCATTGAGCGCGCTCAGAAAGGAACGATAGCGGTCGAGATCGTCGATACTGTAGACGGCGTTGTCGCGCTCGCGCAGTCCGGTGCGGGGATTGAGCGGCGGCAACGGACCGCCGGCGGCGGTGCGTGCTTTGTCGATGAGATAGAATTCGAGCTCGAGGGCCACGACCGGCGCCAGCCGCAATTCTGCGAAGCGAGCGAGCGTCTGCTCGAGCGCCGCACGCGGCTCGCCGGCCACCGGCGTGCCGTCATCATTGCGCATGGTGGCGAAGAGTTGTGCGCGTGGCGGTCCGTCGCCCCAGACGCGGCTGAGCGTTCCGGGCAGCGGCCACGCCGTGCCGTCCGGATCGCCGTCGCCAAAGCCGCGGCCGAAGGGATTGACCATCTCGCCCTTGGCGTCCATCAGGTAGACCGACTTGGGTAGCTGCATGCCCGTTTCGAACAAGCGTCCGACATCGCTGATCGGCAGTCGCTTGCCGCGGAACGTGCCGCAGATATCGATGAGCACGGCATCGAGCTGAGCGATGTCGGGATGTCGTTCCATCAACGAACCGAATTCGACGCGGGCATCCGCGACGAATGCGGGCCCGGCGAAGTTCGGAATGGAGGTCGCTTTGTTCATATTGAGAGTATATGCCGCAATCCACTTGCCAGAAAGCTAACGCGAGGAACGTCAGCAGATTGCGCGCGCCGTGCCCGGCACCTAGTTTTCGGCAAGTTCTGGCTTGGAGTTCACAATGAAGTTGCCGCAGTGGTTGGCCGCGTTTGCCGTCGTCGCTGCGTGCCTTGCCGCCTTTCACTTTTGGCCGCGAGACGGATCACGCCGCGTCTCGCCGGCGACGCTGTTTCAGTGGGAAGACTATATGAACGAGCCGTTCTTCGCGGACTATGAAAAACGCTATGGCGAGAAACCCAGCGTCGCAATGTTCGCTGACGAAGACGAAGCGTTCGCCAAAATGCGCGCCGGATACCATCCCGACGTGATGGGACCCTGCTATTACGAATTTCCGCGCTGGCGTGAAGCCGGCCTGCTGCAGCCGATCGATACGACGAAGCTGAAAAACTGGAACAAGATCTCGCCGACTTTGCGCAACCTGCCGGGCATCGCGGCCGGGCCGAACAAGGTGTGGTTCGTGCCGCACTATTGGGGCAACACGTCAGTCACCTTTCGCACTGACCTGGCGCCGGAATATGTCCGCTCGCAGAGCTGGAACATCCTCTTTGATCCGAAATACCGCGGCCGCATTTCTTTGCTCGACGGGGTCGACGATACGGTTCCCTTTATCGCCCACATGATCGGCATCGATGCTTATGCGATGACGCCTTCGCAGTACGACCGGGTGAAGGCCAAGCTGAAGGAGGCCGTGCAGCAGGCGCGGCTGGTGTCGAGCGAGGACACGGCGCTCACGCAAGGGTTGGCATCCGGCGAGTTGGTCGCGGCGATGTCTTGGCGCATCGTCTATTCGACGCTCCACCGCGAAGGCCGGCCGGTCGCCTACATGACCCCACCGGGCGGCATGCTGACCTATGTGTGCGGACTCGTCATGCATAAGGATCCGTCGGACGAAGCCAAGGCGCTGGCGTTGATCGACTCTTCGCTGTCCGACGGCGCATCGGCCTATGTGATCGAACATATCGGCGACGAGCCGGCCAACGAAGCGGCGCTGAGAAACGTAGACAACGCGACGTTCGAGAATCTCGGGTTGACGCGCGACGTCGAGACGTTTCTCAAGGGCGGCATCTTCGAACGGCGGCTGCCGGACAAGGAGCGCATCGTCAACGACTGGACCGAAATCCGTGCCGGATTGTAGCAGTGCGTCCTAAAATCGTGGCGGACGCGGGCGGAACATGCGCCAGAACCAGGAGTGGTTGCGCGCCTTGGTGCGCGTGACCATCGCCTCGCGTTCCTGTGGCGTGAGCACCGCGAGGCTTTGCGCCATCATCGCGATGTTCTCGCGCTCCAGGGCAGCGTCGGCATCCGCCACAGCCGTCAACGATTTGGCGAACGAGCTTTGCGAGAAGTCGGACGCCGCCAGAGTCAAAAAAGCTTGTCGTCGCGCCTGCGCCGACGCTTTGCGCAACGCTGTGATCTTGGCTGTGTGGCCGTCGATGATCGCTTGAATGCGGTCGCGTTCAGCCGGAACGGCGGCCATGACGGAGCGTGGGGCCAGCACGCCGCCAGCGCCCACCACGCCGCCGTCGCGATGAACCGCGCGAACCACGACAGCGGCAATGACCGGAATGAGGATGATGTTCAGGCAGATTGAGACGATCAGCAAAATGCTGGGGCGACGCTTCGGCATCAAGTTTGGTTCGCTCATGTCAGATGTCCTGTCCGACGTCGCTGTCGGGAGCTGCGTCGAGTGCGAAGTTGCCCGCCGAACTGTCGTCTGTGGGGCGCATATCCAAAGGTGCCAAGATGGCGAGCGCGATCCCAAAGGTGAGCGCCACACCAAAGACGGCGGCCGGCTGCCACAGTGGCGCACCCGGCCAGACGATTTGGGCCACGGAGTTGATCGCTTTGTGCAGCGACCAGCGACGCTGAGCGCGATCGAAGTCGGCAAGCAACCGACGCTCGAGTGCGGCCGAAACCGGCGGCGATATCACCGAAGCGAGAGCGCGGTCGAGCTCGCGAGCCTCTGCCATAGAACGCTCCGTTGCCGCGTTCGACGACATAAGGTGCCGCGCTGCCTCACGCTCGCTGGCCGGCCAGCGTTCCGGATCCGCGCCGTAAGCCTCCACGAGGCGCGCGAAGCGCGTCTCGTTCAGTTCAGATCGGTTTGCCCCCGTCATGCTCTCTTCGCTCCTAAGTGTCCTTCAGATGCTGCAGCCGCGCCCGAAGCGTTCGCCGGCCCCGCGACAAGAGGGACTCCAATGCTTCAACGCTGATGCCCAGGATCTCCGCCGCTTCGATATTGCCGCATTCCTGATAATGGCAGAGCTGGATGGCCGCCCGCTGGCGCTCCGGAAGGGCTTGCAGCACGCCCTCGATCTGCCGGGAAAGCGCGGCTCTTTCGAGCCCAGATTCGGGACTGGGAGCAGGGTCTAGAACATCCATAGCGGCGTCGAGAGGGGCAACCGGGCGCCGGCGCAGACGATCGAAGCACTTGTTCAGCGTCACGCGATAGAGCCAGGTTTCGAACTTCGCTTGTCCGGGCTGCCAGCGCTCGGCGTGCGTCCATAGCCGCATGAATGCATCCTGGACGGCGTCCTCTGCCTCGGCCGAATCGCTGAGCATGCGGCGCGCCAGTCCCAGCATTTTGGGAAGGTGTCGACGCATGAGAATTTGCGCCGCTGCGCGATCACCGCGGGCCACGCGTGCGACAAGTTCCGCGTCCGGGTCGACAATCATCAGCGACCAACTGTTCCGGGCGCTTGCAACAGGTTCAACGCCTCGACCGCTCTTTTCCTTCGTTCAGCGCTTTGTCCAGCAGGCGAAGGAGCTTGGCGCGCTGCGCGGACGTCGTTGCGGGCAGCCGCTCGAAGTCATCGACAAGGCGGATATCGGCATACATCCCGTCCTCGCCATGTTCATGGAAATGCAGGAACGCGCGGCTGCCGCGATAGAACCTACCGCGCGCGATTTCCTTCAGGCCTTCGCGCTTGCGAATTTCCCGCAGTAGCGATTCGACCCGATCGAGCGCGGCAGCACCGGCATGCTTCATGCGGAGATTGGAACCAGAAAGCGCACAAACGACAAGGGCGGAAACGGCATTGCGTGCCATTTCCGCCCTGTTTTCGTCGCATCTAAGTACGGCTTAAAGCACGCCGCGCTTATGTTCGCCGATCACGATGCGGCCGGGATTAAAGGCCGCCTTGAACACGCCGAGCGCCTTGCGAGGCTCGGCATCGCCGCACATGAACACATCGAACGCCGCGTAGCCCTTTTCCGGCCAGGTGTGCACGCTGATGTGGCTCTCGGCGAGCACGGCAACACCCGAGATGCCGCCGCCTTCCGAGAAGGTGTGCAGATGAATGTGCAGGAGCGTCGCTCCAGCAGCCTTCACCGCGTCGATCAAGGCCGTTTCGATCCTGTCGCGATCGGCCAGACCTTCAGCTTCCCAAAGGTCGATGATCAGGTGACTGCCCGCATAGGTCAGACCGTTACGGGTAATGAAGTGGTCTTTGTGGTCGTCGTTGACCGGTGGCACAACGACGGGACGAACGGTCTTCGCGGAAGTGCGGACGCGTGGCGTCCTTGCTTCTTTGGTCGCCGCAACAAGTTCGAGTCTAGCCATTTCGGGCACCTACCCTGTTAGAGTTGACACCTGCGCCTTGGCCTTACGGACTTCCGGACGCGTCTCAAGAAGAAAGCGGCGGACGGAAGGCCG
>Ga0207693_10000748_pt1 | contig 29200 bp, 27 predicted proteins | sample LARL81metaG_FD_184347 | JGI IMG/M metagenome (GOLD analysis project Ga0207693, IMG submission 184347) | Corn, switchgrass and miscanthus rhizosphere microbial communities from Kellogg Biological Station, Michigan, USA - LAR L8-1 metaG... | ecosystem: Host-associated > Plants > Roots >... | reverse complement strand
GACCGCAACGCGTCGGCGGCGCTGATCAAACGCTTCCGCTTCCTTCTTGCGCACCAGCCGAACGTCTCGCAGGCACAGCACAACGCGGTCAGGGCATACGACAACCGGTTGGTCGGGATCTCGAAGCTCCAGGGAACGATCGCCCGGGAGCACCAACGCCTCCAGAACCTCCTCAGCTAGAACCGGTTAGTAGCGGTTGATTCTTGACCTGAGCAGGGGTTTCTGAACTGAATAGCGCATGCTCCTGAGGGAGGTCGAATACGCTCGTCCGGCGAGCGTCCAGGAAGCCCTGCGCTTGCTCGGCTCGCACGAGGGTGCGCGCGCGCTCGCGGGCGGCCAGACGCTGATCAACGTCATGAAGGCGCGGGCCGCCTCACCCGACGTCCTCGTCGATCTTGCCGACATCGGCGAGCTACGGGGGATCGAGCTCGCCTCCGACGGCACGGTCACGATCGGGGCGATGACCACCTACACCGACATCGTCGACTCTGCGGAGGCACGCGCGCGCCCGATCCTCGGTGAGGTCTGCAAGCAGATCGCCGACGTGCAGGTTCGCAACCGCGGCACGGTCGGCGGGAACGTGTGCTCGAACGATCCGACGAACCACTTGCCGCCACTGCTCGTGGCGGTCGGCGCGACGATGACGATCCTCGGGCAGGGCGGCGAGCGTTCCGTGCCCGCAAGCGAATTCTTCCTCGGCGTCTATATGACGGCCGCCGGGCCGGGCGAGCTGCTCACGAAGATTTCCGTGCCTCCGGGTAAAGGCGATGGTTTCGCGTCCGTGCCGATCGGCCGGGATGGAACCTGCATCGTCAACGTGGCTGCCTCGCTCGACAGCGGCGCGCCGACGCTGGCGATCGGCTGCGTCGACGCCGTGCCTGTTGTCCTCACGCCCGATTCGGCCGCCGAGGAAACGGTGCGCGTAGCGGTCCGCGGCGCCAACCTCGATCCGCCCTCCGATGTGCACGCCTCTGCGGACTACCGGCGTCACCTCGCCGAGGTTCTCGCCCTACGCGCGGTCGCCCAGGCCGCAGGAAGGACATAGATGGAAGCCGTCTCGAGCAGGACGATCACCGTGGAGGTCAACGGCGTGCAGTACGAGCGGGAGGTCGAGGCTCGACGCCTGCTCATCCACTTCATCCGGGACGACCTCAACCTGACCGGCAGTCACATCGGTTGCGACACCGGCAACTGCGGCGCCTGCTCCGTCCTCATCGACGGTGTGCTCGTGAAGAGCTGCATGATGCTCGCGGTCCAGGCCGACGGCGCAAAGATCGAGACAGTTGAAGGGCTTGCCTCCGACGGCGAGCTCAATGGTCTTCAACAGGCGTTCTCCGACCACCACGCGCTCCAGTGCGGCTACTGCACCCCCGGAATGCTGATGAGCGCCACGGCGCTCCTGCGGGAGAACGCGTCCCCGAGCGAGGAAGAGATCCGCAAGGGCATCCAGGGGAACATCTGCCGCTGCACGGGTTACGTCAACATCGTCGAGGCGATCAAGGCAGCGGCACAGTGACCGAGACAACTGTCACTCCCGAGCGGCCGCTCGTCGTCGAGGAAGGCGAGTCGAAGGCCGGCTTCATCGGGCAGAACATTCCGCGCAAGGAGGACAAGCGGCTCGTCCAGGGCGAAGGGGTCTTCTTCGACGACGTCAAGCGGCACGAGATGGGTTTCGTCCACTTCGTGCGCTCGCCGTATGCACATGCGCGCATCAAGTCCGTCGACGTGTCGAAGGCGCTCGAGCTCGACGGCGTGTACGGGACGCTCACGGGAGACGAGGTTGCGATCCTCACGGATCCGTTCTTCGAGCTCTCGACACCACCCGGCGCGAACATCAAGGACTACGCCCTTGCAGTCGGCCGTGTGCGGCACGTCGGCGATCCGGTCGCCGCCGTGGTTGCCCGCACCCGCGAGCTGGCTTGTGACGCCACCGAGCTCGTCGAGGTCGAGTACGAGCCGCTGCCGCACGTGCTCGACGGGGAGGAATCGCTGAAGGACGAGGTCGTCCTGCACGAGGAGGCGGGCTCGAACACGGTCTGGTCGGGTGTCTTCGACTGGGGCGATTTCGACGCCGCGGTCGAAGACGCGGACCACGTCGTCCGCATCGAACGGCTGCATTTCGACCGCTTTTCCTCGACTCCGCTCGAATGCTCCGGCTGCCTCGTCGAGTTCAACCGCGGCACGGGACAGTGGACGATCCACGGAACCCACCAGATGCCGGGAGTGGGGGCGATCTGGATGGCGCCCGCGTTGCGGGTCGGCATCGACAAGCTCCGCTTCATCAGCCAGGACATCGGCGGCGGCTTCGGCAACAAGATCACGCTCCACCCCCAGTACACGGCTTGCTGCCTGCTCGCCCGCAAGCTCAACCGGCCCGTGCAGTGGACCGAGTGGCGGACCGACCAGCACACGGCGAACACGCACGGCAACGAGCGCACTTTCCTCGACGTGACGGTGCCCGTGAAGGCCGACGGCACTATGCTCGGCTTCTCGGTCCGGGCGATCGACGACTGCGGCGCCTTCCCGCGCTACGAGCCGCTCGGCTGCATCATCTGGGCCCAGGTCACGCCGGGCTGCTACCGCTGGCGAAATGTTCGGGTCGACTTCACGCAGGTCTGCACGAACAAGTCGCCGGTGGCACCCAACCGCGGGTACTCGCGGATGCAGCATCTCTGGCTGACCGAGCGGATCGTCGACATCGTCGCGGGCGAGCTCGGCCTCGACCCGATCGAGGTTCGCAAGAAGAACTACGTCAAGCACGAGGAGTTCCCCTACGAGACGCCGAACGGCTGCATCTACGACTCGGGGGACTACGCGCGCTGTCTCGACATCGCGCTCGAGCTGATCGGCTACGACTCGCTCGAGGAGAAGCGCCGGGACGCCGAGTCGCGGGGGAAGGTCTTCGGGATCGGGATCGGCTCCACGCTCGACTCGGGAACGAACAACTTCGGTCAGTCGATGATCTTGAACCCGGAGCTTCAGTTTTCCGGGAACAACGAGGTCGCGACGGCGAAGCTCGACATCTTCGGTGAGGTCGTGGTCACGCTCGGGACCGTCCCGCAGGGCCAGGGGCACGAAACGACGACAGCACAGGTCGTTGCCGACATCCTCGGCTGCACTCCTGACGAGATCAACGTGCGCGCCGGTCACGACACGTACTGGAACTCGAACGCCGGCTTGTCCGGGACCTACGCGTCGCAATTCGCCGTCACGGGGCTCGGCGCCGTCAAGGGCGCCGCCGACAAGCTCGCCGACGAGATGAAGCAGCTCGCGGCGGCCGTCTTCGGCTGCGGGCCGGACGACATCGAGCTCGTCGCGAGCCAGGCCCGGATCAAGGGCAATCCCGAGGCTGCCCTGCCGTTCATGGCGCTGGGGGCGATCCTCAACGCGAACAACGCGGGGCTACCGCCGGAGCTCGACGTCACGTTGAACGTGCGATATGTCTTCCGGCCGCAGTTCGAAAAGCCTGACCTGGAGCGCAAGTTCGGCAACCTCACGCTCACCTACGCGACCCAGATTCACGCCTGCGCGGTCGAGATCGACCCGGAGACGGGTGTCTACGAGATTGTCGACTACGCGGCGGTGGACGACTGCGGCAACCGCATTCATCCCCAGATCGTCGAGGGGCAGGTCCACGGCGCAACTGCGCAGGCGCTGGGCGCCGCAACGCACGAGATCTTCACCTACGACGAGGAGGGCAACCTGCTCACGCCCAACTTCTACGACTACCACGTGCCGCACGCACTCGACATGCCGCCGATGAAGACCGGCTACATCGAGTCGACGTCGCCGTTCACGCCGCTTGGTGCGAAGGGCATGGGCGAAGGCGGGGGCGCCGGGATCCACGCGGTCTGCGCCGCCCTCCAGAACGCACTCGGAAAGAAGGGCGAGGGCCCGATCGTCTGGCGCAGCTGCAATCCCTACGAGGGTGTGTGGGACCTGCTGCAAAAGCCGGAGGAAACGCGCAAGCTCGTCAGCGTGGAGACCAGATGAAGGTCACGGGGGAAAGACAGTTCGAGGCGCCGCGCGCGACAGTGTGGGAAGTGCTGAACGACCCCGCGCAGATGGCGAAGACGATGCCCGGCGTCGAGTCGTTCGACATTCAGGACGACAGGCACTGGCGTGCGCACGTGAAGATCCCCCTCGGACTCGGCGGACTGCGGATGTCGATCGACTTCGAGAAGATGGAAGAGCGTGAGCCGGAGTTCGCGAAACTGCATGCCAAGGGCAACGGCGTCGGAGCTGTTTTGAACATGGATACGTCGTTCCACCTCTCCGAGGAGGGTGGCGGCACCAAGATGAACTGGGAGGCTGACGTGCACCTGCTCGGCCCGGTCGCGTCGATGGGCCAGCGTGTGCTGCAACCGATCGTCAACCAGCAGGTGGCGCAGGTGCTCGGCGCGCTCGACAAGCAGGTTCAGGAGGCGAAGGCCCCGGGCGCAGACGCGCCGACGACCTCGGCACAGGGCTCATAGGGGCGCCTCTGCGCTTTCGTCGGGTCAGCCCGTCGGAGGCGGATGGCATCTGCGGCAGTCTGGCGGCGGTCCACCTTGACGCCCTGCGGTCCGGAATGGCCCTCGGCGCGCTCGACACGATGGGGTTCGCCGCCCTCGAGCGCTGGTACCGCGAAGTCGTTGCGAGCCTCGACGAGTCCGCGCGCATCCTCCTCGTCGGCGAGGAGGACGACGAGATCGTCGCGATGGGGCAGCTTGCCCCGAGCGTCGCGACGAACGCCGACCACCGCGCGGAGGTTCAGCGCGTCGGCGTGGCGAGCGGGATGCGCGGCCGCGGGACCGGGCGTCAGCTCATGGCGGCGCTCGAAGCGGCCGCGCTCGAGAGTCGGCTGACCCTGTTGTGGCTGACGACACATGACGGCACCGACGCCTGTGCCTTCTACGAGGCGATCGGCTACACCAAGCTGGGGGTGATGCCCGAGTACTCGCGGCGGCCGGACGGGACGCTCTGGCCGGGAGCCTTCTACTTCAAGGTGCTGTCCGCGTGAGAAGATCGCTCTGATGGCGCAGCCGTTCCGCATCGGGGTGATGCAGCTCACCATGGAGCCGCTCGAGGAGATGCTCGAGTCGGCGCGCACCATGGATCGCGCCGGCATGGACACGATCTGGCTCGCCGAGGCGTATCCCTGGTGGCGCAAGCATGGGATGGAAGCTCGCTCCTCGACCGTCGTCTCGGCGCTGATCGCGAAGGAGACCGAGCGGCTCACGGTCGGCTGGGGAATCATCTCCCCGTTCACGCGGCACCCCGTGCAGGTGGCGATGGATGCGCGGGTCGTCCAGGAGGCGGCCGGGGCCGGGCGGTTCCTGCTCGGCTTCGGCACGTCGAAGATCTTTCTCAACAACGCCCGCCTGAACGGCAAGCGCACGCTGGGGCCGATGCGAGACGCCGTCGAGATCGTGCGCGGGGTGCTCGGGGGCAAGCCGTTCACCTACGAGGGCGACACGTGGAGCGCGGACGTGCCCGGCCTGCAGGACGAAGCCGAGACTCCGCGCGACGTTCCTCCCGTGTACGTCGCGGCAACGGCTCCCAAGATGCAGGCGCTCGCGGGCGAGATCGCGGACGGTTGCCTGACGCCGTCCATTACGACGCCGCCCTTCGTCCGGTACACGCGCGAGAACGTCGGAGCGGACATCGACATCGGCTGCACGATCGTCGCGTCGATCCACGAATCGGATCGCGAGGCCGGCCGCGACGGCGCACGTGAGATCGCCGGCATGTACCTCGCGAACAAGGTGCAGAACATCAAGGGGTCGGCGGACACGCTGCTCGATCTCGCAGGCCTGACGCAGGAGGAGATTCGACCCGTCGCCGAGGCGATGGAGCAGGGCGGACGGCTCGCTGCCAAGGCGAAGGTGACGGATGAGCTCCTCGACAAGTGCAAGCCCATCGCCGGTACTCCCGCCGACTGCATTGCGGCGATCGAGGAGTACCGCGAAGCGGGCTGCACGCACGTCATGCTCGAGCTCTGGGGCGCCCGTCGGCACGAGCAGATCGAGCTCTTCGGCAAAGAGGTGCTGCCACATTTCCGTTGAGATCGACGCCGACCGGCTCGTCGCGCTGGCTGTCGACCTCGTGTCGATCTCGAGCCCGACCGGCGACGAGCAGGCGATGGGCGAGCGCGTGCGCGACGAGCTCGCCGGTATGGGGCTCCAGGTGCAGTGGCAGGAGGTCGAGGAGGGCCGGCCGAACGTTGTCGGCCTCTGGGAGACAGGGGTGGGCGGTGGGAAGTCGCTCATGTTCAACGGGCACATGGATACCTCGTACTCGGGGGACGAGCCGTGGCTGGCAGGGATTCGCGGTTTCCAGCCGGAAGGCTTCGTCCAGGACGGACGGATCTATGGCCTCGGTATCTCGAACATGAAAGGGGCGCTCGCCTGTTACATGGAAGCCGTGCACGCGCTGCAGGATGCACGGGTCCAGCTGAAAGGCGACGTGATGATCGCCTGCGTTGCCGGCGAGATCGAGAAGACACAATGGCACCCGGACTTCGTGGGAGCTGAATATCGAGGGTATGCCGCCGGTTCGCGCTTTCTCCCCACACACGGCGGCGTTACGGACATGTGCATTCTCGGCGAGCCGACCGAGCAGAAGATCGTGCTCGGCCACTACGGCGCGATGTGGGCCCGGATCTCCACGAGTGGGCCGTTCATCCACACGGCTTTCAGCGAAGGGCGACGCGACGAGACGTCGATCGTGCGGATGCGCGACGTTCTCGACGCCCTGCTCGAGTTCGCGCCGAAGTGGGAGGAGCGCACCTCGTACGGCGGCAAGAAGGGGATCGTGAACATTGGCGCGATCAACGGCGGCTTCGCCTGGCGCGTGTCCCGCACGCCCCACCGGACAGATCTCTTCGTGGACTTCCGCGTTCCACCGACGATGCCGATGGCGGAGGCACGTGCAGCGCTGGGCGACTTCGTCCGCGGATTGCGCGAGCGCTTCCCCGACCATGGGATCGAGCACGAGGTCTACGTGACGGCTCCCGGATCCGAGATCGCGGAAGGGCACCCGCTCGTCGAGGCGATCGACGCCGGCCACAGCGAGGTCTTCGGTGCGAAGCCGGAGCGCGACACGGTGCGGTGGTTCTCGGATGCGTCTGCGCTGACGCGATACGGCATCAAGAGCGTCAACTACGGCACGTCGAGCGGTCTTCCCGATCCGGTGCTGGGCGAGAACCTCGAGATCGACGGTCTCGTGAAGATGGCGAAGGTCTACGCGCTGGTTGCCCAGCGGGTCTGTGGAGCGGCGTGATCGTGCACGACCCCTACGTGCTCCCCGAAGGCCTGCCGGTACCCGTCGACGACGGCGCCGCCGACCATCTGACCGGGAGCGCGGTTCCCGATCTAATGCTCCCGTCCTCGCATGGCGCAGTCAACCTCCGCGACTTCGAGGTCCTGTACGTCTACCCGCGTTCGGGTCGGCCCGGAAGGGACCTGCTCCCCGGCTGGGACGACATCCCCGGTGCCCGCGGCTGCACGCCGCAGTCGTGCGCCTTCCGCGATCACAGCGTAGAGCTCGCAGCTCTCGGAGCGCGAGTCGCGGGACTGAGCGCACAGACACTCGACGATCAGATGGAATTCGCGCAGAGGAACCAGATGCCATTTCCGGTCATCAGCGACGAGTGGCTCGAGCTGGCGCGCGACCCGGGGCTGCCGACGTTCGAGGTCGAAGGCCTCACGCTCTACAAGCGGCTCGCCCTGATCGCAGAGCAAGGCCGCATCGTGAAGGTCTTCTATCCCGTTTTCCCACCCGACCGGAACGCGCAAGACGTCGTCGACTGGCTGAAAGGAGGTCGCACGTGAAGCTCGTCACCTACGACGACGGTCGCGTCGGCGAGCTACGTGACGAGACGGTCGTCGAGCTCGACGTTCCGTCCATGCGGGAGTACTTCGAACGCGGTGGCGCCGCTCCGACGGGGAACGAGACCGCCCTGGCCGACGTCACGTTGCGCGCCCCGATCATTCCGAAGAAGTTCCTCCACACTGCGGGCAACTTCCGCGAGCACGAGGAGGAGTCGAAGCGGGTCGGCTGGTCGCACGAGATTGCGCCGTGGATCGTTTTCTTCCAGAACGTCGACGCGATCATCGGCCCGGACGAGCCGATCGTCTACCCCGAGCACTTGACCGAGGAGCTCGACTACGAGCTCGAACTTGCGGTCGTGATCTCCAAGGCCGGTAAGTGGTTCGGCCCGCAGGAGGCAGCGGATTACATCGGCGGATTCGTGATCTTCAACGACATCACCGCGCGCGACATCCAGCGGCGCGAGATGCGCTCGGGCGTGTTTTCGTTCTGCAAGGGGATCGACACGTTCTGCCCGCTCGGCCCCTGGATCGTCACTCCAGACGAGATCGGCGACCCGCACGACCTGCAGATGACATTGCGCGTCAACGGCGAGTCTCGGCAGGAGTCGCACAGCGGCAATATGTCCGTGACGATTCCGGAGATCCTGTCGCACTATTCGGCGCTCGGGTACTCCGCAGGCGACGTCGTGTCGACGGGAACCGTGAGCGGTGTCGCCGGATTCAGCGAGGACGCCGCGTCCCTCTATCTGAAGCCGGGCGACGTGATCGAAGCGGAGATCGAGAAGATCGGGATTCTGCGGAACCCGGTTATCTCGTGGCAAAACGCTCACGGCGAGCCGGCGCCGCCGCGCGTCGCGTGGTGATCCCGGCAGAGTACCAAGCACGACTCGCGCTACGGGGGAACCTCCCGGTTCCCCCGCACCCCCTGCACTGGTCCGCCGCGCGGACAGGCGCCCGGCGCCCGTGAGCTGGCCGTACGACCAGGTCAAGCTCGATCGTGTCCAGGCCCTGATGGCCGAGGAGGATCTCGACGCGCTCGTCGTCCGCGCCCCCGACAACGTTCTCTATCTCACGAACTTCTGGGGGATGAAGGGCTACGACGCCGCCGTGTTTCCGCGGGACGCCCCACCGGTCCTGATCACGATCGAGCCTTCGGCTGAGGACGCAGCCGACACTGCGTGGACCACCGCCGTAGTGCTGGTCCCCGGCTACGACCCGGTGGATCCGCGGCCGCCGCTCGCACGGACGCTCGACGCGGTCCTGGAGGCGGCCAAGCCCTACGAGAAGGTCGGGCTCGAGCTCTCGCTCGGCACGCAGGCCTCCGATCGGATGGTGGGTGAGCCGACCACGTTCACAAAGGCATGGTTCGATGCTTTCCCCTCGGCTGTCGACGCCACGCCGCTCCTGGCGCGCGCACGGGCGGTCAAGACGTCGCAGGAGATCGAGCGCATGCGGCTGGCGAACGAGATCGCAGCGGCGGCGATGGAACACGTCGCGAAGGAGCTCCGGCCGGGGATGAAGGAGAGCGAGGCGGCAGCGCTCTGGCAGGGGTTCGTGCACGGCCAGGGGACCGGCTGGAAAGGCCGCGTAGGCCTCGCTCTGGGCTTCTCCCTCGTCTGGTCTGGCCAGGGCATCCGGACGTTCACGGCGACCGGAGACGGCCCCGTGGAAGAGCACGAGCCGACTCTGTTCGAGATCTGGGTCTGCGCCGACGGCTACTGGTGCGACCACACAAAGAACGTGTGTCCCGGCGACCTCGAACCCGCCTACGAGGAGCTGCTCGACGCCCTCCTCGGGGTGTACGGGCGAGCGATCGACCATTGCCGCCCGGGGGCGAGCATGGCCGAGCTCGACGTCCTGGTCCGCGAGGGGCTCGCGGCCGCCGGCTACCCGGGGCAGCCGAGCCATCCGATCGCGCACGGGGTGGGCGCGCGCGCCCACGAGCCGCCCTATGCGCACCGCGCAGGCGGCGGCGTCATCGAGGAAGGGATGGTGCTCGCGATCGAGCCCGGCGCTTACTGGCCGGGGGGAGGCGGGCTTCGATTAGAGGACAACTTCCTCATCACCGCGGACGGAGCCGAGAAGCTGTCGTCGTATCCGGACGACTTTCGATGAGCGCCCGCAGCGCCACGCACCTGCTCATCTCGTGCCCCGACCGGCCGGGAATCGTCGCAGGGGTGTCGCGCTTCCTGTTCGAGCGAGGGGCGAACATCGTCGAGGCGGACCAGTACGCCACCGAGCCCGTGGGCGGGACGTTCTACATGCGGATGGCCTTCAGCCTGGAAGGCGGGTCGCCCGACGACTTCGAACGGCGCTTCGTAGCGGACGTCGCCGAGCCGTTACGCATGGAGTGGCGGCTTGCCTATCCGGACGAGCCGCGTCGCGTCGCCGTGTTGGTCTCGCGTGAGGAGCACTGTCTGCTGGACCTCCTCTGGCGCGCACGGCGGGGAGATTTCGATGCGCAGATCGTCCACGTGATCTCGAACCATCCCGACCACGAAGCGGATGTCGTCGCCTTCGGAGTCCCGTACACGCACATCCCTTTCGGGGACGATCCGTCTGCGGCCGAGGATCAGATGGCCACTGTGTTGGCCGGAAACGTCGAGCTCGTGGTTCTTGCGCGGTACATGCGCGTACTTTCTGGTGGCTTCCTCGAGCGCGTCGGCGTGCCGTTCATCAACATTCATCACTCGTTCCTCCCTGCGTTTCCCGGCGCGGAGCCCTACGCTCGCGCCGCGGAACGAGGGGTCAAGATCATCGGCGCGACCGCCCATTACGTGACCGAAGAGCTCGACGACGGCCCGATCATCGAGCAGGACGTCGCGCGCGTGTCGCATCGCCATTCGACCGAGGAGCTGGCAGCGATCGGTCGCGACATCGAGCGGATCGTCCTTGCTCGTGCTGTCGGGTGGCACCTGCAGGACCGCGTGATCGTCCACGAGAATCGCACCGTTGTCTTCTAGCGGCGCATTCTGGACCGGCGCGCTCAATGATGCGCATGCGTTCTCGGCAGAGGTCGGCTTCTACGACACGACGCTCCGAGACGGCGAGCAGACCGTCGGCGTCGTCCTCACCCCCGAAGACAAGCTCCAGCTGGCACGAGGGCTCGACGCTCTCGGAATCGAGCGAATCGAAGCGGGCTTTCCGCGCGTCTCGAAGGACGACTGGCGCGCTGTCGAGCTGATCCGCGACGCGGGCTTGAACGCCGAGGTGTGGGGTTTCTCCCGCGCGGTCGACGCAGACGTCAAGGCTCTCGTGGAGCTCGGGGTCGGTGCGAGCGTGATCGAGTCGCCGATCTCCGATCTGAAGCTCAAGGCGCTGGGCGTCGATCGTGAGGCGATGCTCGAGCGGATCGTCTATGCGATCTCGTTCGCGGTCGAGCAGGGCGTCCGTGTCGCCTTCTTCGGCGTCGACGGGACCCGCGCCGATCCCGGCTACTTCGAGACGGTCTACAAGACGGCGGTCGAAGCGGGCGCGCAGGAAGCGGTGGTCGTCGACACGATCGGCATCGCGAGCCCGGAAGCGGTCGCAGACCTCGTCGGCCAGACGAGGGAGTGGCTGGGCACGGACGTCCCGATTCACTTTCACGGGCACAACGACTTCGGTCTCGCGACGGCGGCTGCCCTCGCGGCGGTGCGCGCCGGGGCGAGGTGGATCCAGGGCACCGTGAACGGCATGGGGGAACGCGCCGGGAACGCGAACCTGCCCGAGATCGCGCTCGCGTTGCGCGGGCTCTACGGTGTCGAGACGAACCTGAGGCTCGACCGCGCCCGCGCCTTCTCGGAACAGCTCCGCGACGTCTCGGGATACGAGGTCGAGCCGTTCAAGCCGCTCGTCGGCGACAACCTCTTCCGCCGCGAATCGGGAGCCGTGGCCAGCCAGTTCCATGACCCGCCGGCGATCGAGCCGTACTCCTCGGGGCTCGTCGCCGCGAAGCGGAGCATCGTCCTGGGGAAGAAGAGCGGGATCGACTCGATCCGGATCAAGGCGGAAGAGCTCGGGCTCGACCTCTCCGACGACGAACAGCGCGACCTCCTCGTGCGCGTCAAGGAGTTGGGCACGAGAAAGCGCGGCCTCGTCACGGACGACGAGTTTCGCGAGCTCGCACGTGGCTGAGCACGACGCGATCATCGTCGGCAGCGGAGTGAACTCGCTTGCGTGCGGCGCGTTCCTCGCGCGCGCAGGTTGGCGAGTCGCCGTGCTCGAGCGCGAGTCGGAGTTCGGCGGCGCGGTTCGCACGGCGGAGTTGACCGAGCCCGGCTTCCACCACGACGTATTCAGCGCCTGGCATCCACTCTGGGTCGGCGGTCCGGCACATGCCGAGCTCGGCGACGCGCTCGCGGAACGCGGCCTCGAGTATCTGAACACCGAGCACCCGACCGGCACGCTCTTCCCAGACGGCGAGAGCGCCTTCCTGACCACCGGGACCGAAGGAAACGCTGCCGAGCTTGACCGGCACGCTGCGGGTGACGGCGATGCGTGGCGGGAGACGATCGCCGCCGTCGCCGCCCAGGCGGAACTTGTCTTCGGAGTTCTCGGGACCGAGCTCTGGTCACGCGCCGGCCTGAACCTCGGCGTCAAGGCTTACCGGAGACTCGGGCGCAGAGGTCTCGCGGAGTTCAGCGGAGAGCTCGTGCAGAGCAGCCGCGACTGGCTGACGACCACCTTCCGCTCCGAGCGCGCGCATGGATTGCTTGCTCCCTGGGTGCTGCACACCGGCCTTGGGCCGGACGCGGCGACGTCCGGGTTCATGACCAGGGTGATCGCGTTCGCAATCGAGGCCGGCGGCATGCCCATCCCGCGCGGTGGTGGCGCGCGCCTGGTCGATGCGCTCGTCCGGCTGATCGAGGACCACGGCGGTACGTGCCAGACAGGCCAGGACGTCGAGCGCGTCGTTGTCTCCCGCGGCCGCGCGACCGGGGTGCGGCTGACAGACGGAAAGGTCCTCGACGCCGGACGTGCAGTCGTTTGCAACGTGACACCGACGCAGCTGTACGGACGCCTGCTCGAGCCCGGCGACGTCCAGGCCGAGATCGACGAAGCCGGAAAGCGCTTCCGTTTCGGCCGCTCCGAGATGCAGATCCACTTCGCGCTCTCGGAGTCGCCGCGCTGGAACGGCGACGACCGCCTCGGCCGCACAGCGATCGTCCACCTCACGCCCGGGCTCGACGGTGTGTCGCGGGCGGTCAACGAGGCCGAGCGAGGTCTCCTGCCCGCCGAAGCGACGGTGGTCGTCGGCCAGCCGCTGACGATCGACGACACTCGCGCTCCCGCGGGCAAAGGGCTCCTCTGGATCCAGCTGCAAGAGCTTCCGTGGCAGGTGAGGGGCGATGCGGCGGGCGAGCTCGACGTGGGCGACGGTACGTGGACGGAATCACTCCGCGAGCGTTATGCGGACCGGATCCAGGCGCGGCTCGCGCAACACATCCCCAACCTCGAGACCTCGATTCTGAAACGAGTCGTCCTTTCTCCTGCGGACCTGCAGGCGGCGAACATCAATCTTCAGCAGGGCGACCCGTACTCCGGTTCGCTCGCGCTCGACCAGAACTTCCTCTGGCGGCCGTTCGCGCGCCAACCCGGCCACAGTACGCCGATCGATGGTCTCTTCCAGATCGGTGCGAGCACGTGGCCCGGTCCCGGGCTCGGTGCAGGCTCGGGCACGCTCGTCGCGAAGGAGCTGTTGCAACCGCCTGTCGCGGAGCGGATCGCCGGACGGGTCAGCTCGTTCTTGCGGCCTCGGCAGGCGTAGAATCCCCTGCATGCGGCCACCTTTCTCGATCTCGCAGATCACGACGCTGGGCGCGACGTTCGAGGCGGACCTCCGCGCCTACGCTGCCGCGGGAGTCGACGGAATCGGCATCTGGGAGATCAAGCTTCCGGAAGGCGGCGACGACGAGGCGCACGAGCAACTCGAGGCGAGCGGGCTCGGCAGGGCGGCTGCGGTCCCCGCGGTGCCCTCGATTTTGCCGCTGCCGCTGATGGAGGGCCCGGCCGACCCGCGCGAGCGGATCGAAGCGATCTGCGCATCGGTTCACAGGCTCGCGCGATTCGAGCCGAGCTCGGTGGTGTGCCTGACGGGACCGGGCGACGACCGTGACACTGTCATCGAGGGCCTGCGGACGATCGGAGACGAAGCCGCACGTGCGGGAGTGCGCATCGGGCTCGAGCCGATCAACCGCTTCGGTGGGGAGGACTGGACGAGCATCTCGTCGCTTCAGGAAGCGGCGGAGCTTCTCGACGACGCCGACCGGCCGGGGCTCGGCATCCAGTTCGACAGCTGGCACGTGTGGAACACGGCAGAGGTCGTCGACGAGATCGAGCGTCATGCCCACCGCTTTGTCGGTGTCCACATCGCCGACTGGCGCGATCCGACGCGCGGCTGGGCGGACCGGGTTCTGCCCGGCGACGGCGTCGCAGACCTCCCGGCGCTCCTCGGTACGCTCGAACGAGCGGGCTGGAACGGGTTCTACGACCTGGAGATCTTTTCGGACAACGGGACGTTTGGCAACGCTTGGCCCGGCTCGCTGTGGGACGTTCCCGAACAGGAGCTGGCACGTCGAGGAAAGGAGGCGTTCGAGCGTGTCTGGTCGAAACGAAACCGGACGCCGCTTGACCGGGTATCGCCCGGTGCCGTGTAATCGACCAATGAGGACGACCCCAAGAGGAGGCATTAGATGAAAGTTCGAGGAAGGTGGGCGTTCGCCGCAGTGGGACTGCTGGCGTTCGTCGTGATCGGGAGCGCGCTGGCGGCGACGTCAGGGCACCAGAGCAAGCAGGCAAAACCGCCGATCATCATCGGTTGGGCGTTCGACAGTACGGGCGCCATGAAGCCCTTCGACACTCCGGCCTTGGCCGCGGCACAGCTGCAGGTCGCAAAGGTCAACGCGAAGGGCGGAGTCGGCGGCCGGAAGCTGCAGATCCGGACCTGCGATACGCAGGGGAACAACCCTGCAATTGCGAAGGCGTGCGCTCTGCGCCTGCTCGGACAGAAGGCGAACGTCCTCTTCACGACCTGCGACGTCGACTTCGCCGCGCCGGTCGTCAAGGCGGCGATCGACCGGGGCGTCCTTGCAATCGCACCTTGTATCGGTACCGATCAGATGGGACCGAAGCGGTTCGGCCCGAAGGGGCGCCTGGCGTTCAGCTTCGGCAACGTCGCACAGGACGAAGGGTCGGCCATGGCCCAGTACGCGCGGAGCAGGGGCTGGAAGACAGCGGCCCTCGCGACCGACACGGTCATCGTCTACTTCAAGAACGTCGTCCAGGCGTTCGAAGTCCGCTTCAAGCAGCTCGGCGGCAAGATCGTCGCCAACGAGACGTACCAATCGCTCGGCGGGAACAACGTGCAGAACGCGGTCAGCCGGCTGAACAACGTCAAGGCCGACGTGATCGTCACGTCGACAGCCGGCGCATTCGGCGCTCTCTCGCCATTCATCACGGGGCTGCGCACCCTCGGGAACAACACCCCGATCCTGAACTCGTGGGCCGGTGACGGCACGTACTGGCTGCCGACGAGTCCCAAGGTGTCGAACTACTGGTTCGTCACGTTCGCGTCGTCCTTCGGCGACGACCCGAGCAAGGTCGTCAACGCACTGGCCAAGAAGGTCGGAGCGGGAACGGGCGGCTTCATCACAGGCCCCGCGGCGATCGACGGGCTTGTCGTAGCGATCGAGCGCGCGCACGGCTCGACCAAGGGCATCACGCTCGCGAAGGTGATGGAGAAGTTCAGGAACGTGCCGACGATCTCCGGCAACGTGAGCTTCTCCAAGACGTTGCATACGGTGTTCGGCCGCCGCTACCGAATCATCAGGATCCAGGACAACGTTCCGAAGGTCGTCGGAACGATCGTCGCCAAGAAGGTTCCCAAGATCTAAGGCTCGCTTGGGACGAGCGAACCCGGCCGAAACGACGAGGAGGCCCGGAGACACACTCCGGGCCTCCTCCGTGTCGCGGTCATTCGAGGGTGTGCACGCTCTCCGCGACGTGACCCTGGAGCTGGGCCGCGCGGAGATCGCGGGGCTGATCGGCCCGAACGGGGCGGGCAAGTCGACGCTCGTGAACGTCCTCAGCGGGTTCGATCGCCCGACGGCCGGGACGGTCGAGCTCGAAAGGCGCGACGTCACTCACTGGAGCCCGAGCCGCCGGGGGCGGCAGGGCCTGTCGCGCACCTTTCAACATAGTCACGCCTTTCGGTCCCTCTCGGTGCGCGAGAACCTCGAGGTCGCGGCGCTCGGCGTCGGGGCGACTGCCCGCGAAGCACGGGTCCGGGCAGCCGAGTTGCTCGAAAAGCTGGGGCTCAGCGCGCAGGCGGAGGCGCCCGCCGGCACGCTCGCGCAGGGTGACGAGCGGCGCCTCGGCGTCGCACGCGCGCTTGCGACGAGACCACGCTTCGTCCTGTTGGACGAGCCGGCCGCCGGCTTGCCCGAGGCCGAGGTGCCCGACTTCGCCGAAGCGGTACGCGGCGTTCGTGACGACCACGACGCCGGCGTCCTGCTGATCGACCACAACATGGCGTTGATCATGGGTCTCTGCGACCGCATCTACGTGCTCGACCAAGGACGCGTCCTCGCGGAAGGGACGCCGGCGGAAATCCGCGCCAACCTCGACGTGGCTGCGGCCTACCTCGGCGAAAGCGCCGTTCATGACGAGGGCGACGCGGGTTGAGCGTCCCGCTGCTCGTCGTCGAGGATCTCGAGGTGCGTCATGGTGCCGTGACGGCCGTTCACGATCTCTCCCTCGAGGTCGACCGTGGCGAGATCGTCGGGCTGATCGGCCCGAACGGCGCCGGCAAGTCGTCGACGCTTCACGCCATCATGGGCGCGGTCCGGGCCTCGGCCGGCGACGTGCGGGTGAGGGGGGAGTCGGTGGTCGGCAAGCGTCCGGAGGCGGTCGCGCGAAAGGGAGTGGCCCTCGTGCCGGAAGGGCGGCGGATCTTCGCGGACCTGACGGTGGACGAGAACCTCAAGCTGGGCCTGGCCGGCCGGCGCACACGTGACGGCTCAGACGACGACCTCGCACGCGTCTACGACCTCTTTCCCGCCGTCGAGGAGTCCCTCCGACGGAAGGCCGGCACGCTCTCGGGCGGCCAGCAGCAACAGCTTGCGATCGCGCGCGCTCTCGTGGCCGACCCAGAGGTCCTGCTGCTCGACGAGCCCTCGCTCGGCCTGGCCCCGCGGATGGTCGACGTCGTCTTCGAGACGCTCGCGGCGATCCGGGACCGTGGGCTCGCGGTGTTGCTCGTCGAGCAGCGGGCGCAACGGACGGTCGCGCTTGCGGACCGTTCGCACGTCCTTGCGAACGGGCAGCAGCGACTCACCCTAGGCCCGGAGTCCGCGGGCGACACCGCTGCGCTCGTCAGTGCGTACATGGCATGACCGTCGCCCTCCTCAACATCGATTGGCAGACGCTCGCCGACGCGACCGGACTGGGGGGAATCTACGCACTCATGGCCGTGGGGATCGGGCTCGTATTCGGCGTGCTGCGGCTCGTGAACTTCGCGTACGGGCAGTTGATCATGGCCGGCGCGTACGCGCTCGCATTCGCCTCGGAACGCGGCTGGCCGGTCTCGATCGGCATCGTGCTGTGCTTTGCCGTCGTCCTCACGCTTTCGCTGCTGATGGACCGGCTTGTCTTCAGGCCGCTGCGCGGCCAGACGCCTGCCGTGATGCTCGTCACGACCTTCGCGGTCGCCTTCCTGCTGCAAAGCATCGCCCTGCTCTGGTTCGGACCGCTCGGCAAGATCGCCTCGTCGCTTGCGACGCTCAACCAGCCGGTCACCATCTCCGGCGTCGACATTCGCAAGATCGCCATCGTTGCGACGGCCGTTGCCGCCTTCTGTCTGCTCGTCCTCGTTCTCCTGCTCGAACGCACGCGCGTCGGCCTGCACATGCGGGCGGCGGCCATGGACTTCAGCACAGCGGAGCTCCTCGGTGTGCGCGCGGGCCGTGTGATCAGCGCGGCGGTTCTCGTCTCGGGCGTTCTCGCGGCGATCGTCGCGGTCATGCTGACGGTCCAGAACCCGCTGGTAACGCCCGACTTCGCGTTGCGCGACACGATCCTCGTTCTCGCGGGTGTCGTGCTCGGCGGGATGAACCGCCTCGTCTCTGCGACGCTCGGTGGGTTCGCGATCGGCTTCGCGTCAGGGCTCCTCGGCGGCGCGCTGCCGACGAACCAAAGCCAGTACCTGCCGTCGTTCCTGTTCGCGGCGGTGATCCTCGTGCTCCTCGTCCGCCCGGGCGGTCTCTTCACGCGTGAGGGACAGCAGGCGGTGGAACGCGTATGAGACGGCTGGACGCATCACTTCAGCTACTGGCCCCGCTTGCGCTCGTTGCGCTGGCCTCGCTCGTGGGGACGCTGGTCTCGACCTCGACCGAGACGTACGTGATCAACGCGCTCGTGAACGTCGCGATCGTCGTCGCCCTCTACGTCTTCATCGGCAACTCGGGCGTGGTCTCGTTCGGCCACATCAGCTTCGTCGCGGTCGGCGCCTGGGCGGCCGGAGTGCTGTCGATGCCAGTGCAGGAGAAGCCGGCGATCATGCCCCACCTCTTCGGTCTGCTCGGAGACCACACAATCGGGAACGTCTGGTCGCTCGCGCTCGCGGCTGCCGTCGGCGCCGCGTACGCACTCGTCGTCGGGCTTCCGCTCATGCGGCTGTCGGGTCTCGCCGCAGGAATCGCAACCTTCGGCGTGCTCGAGATCACGCACAACGTGCTGCGCTACTGGGAGAAGATCGGGCCGGGACTCAACACCTTCTCCGCGGTCCCCGAGACCACCGGGCTGAGGGAGGCTGCTCTCGGCGCCGGGCTCGCCGTCGTCGTCGCGTTCGCGTACAGGCGATTGCGGTTCGGGCGGCTGCTCAGCGCCACGCGGGAAGACTCGGCTGCGGCGAGGGCCGTCGGGGTGTCGGTCTATCGCCAGCGTCTCGTCGCCTTCGTGCTCTCCGGCGCAATCGCGGGCTTCGCGGGCGGTCTGCTCGTCCACATGCTCCCCGTGAACACCGAATCGGTCTACCTCGACCTCACCTTCATCACGCTCGCGATGCTCGTGATCGGCGGGGCCACGAGCCTTTGGGGCGCCGTGGTCGGCGCGCTCGCCGTCAGCGGGGTCGACTCGTTTCTCGCCGAGGCGGAGAACGGAATCCATCTGTTCGGCCGGTCCGTCGACCTGCCCGCCGGGACGCGGATCGTGGTCGTGGGCGCACTCATGGCACTCGTCCTGATCCTGCGGCCGACCGGGCTCACCGGCGGACGTGAGTTTTCGGTCCGGCTGGCCCGGCCCCGGCGCCTTCTGACAAAGTTCGCTCGATGACCGATCCCAGGTTCGCAGAGCTGCAGCAGCGCCTCTCCGAGGTGACCGACCTCACGAAGGCGGCGACGCTCCTGTTCTGGGACCAGCGGGTGATGATGCCGCCGGGAGGCGCGGCCGCCAGGGCGGAGGCGATCGGCACCGTTAGCACCCTGGCGCAGGAGCGCTTCGTCAATGCGGACATCGGCCGGCTCCTCGAAGAGCTGCGCGGTCTGGAAGAGAGCTCGGACTACGACTCGTTCGAGGCCAGTCTCATCCGCGTGACGCGCCGCGACTGGGAGAAAGCGACGCGCGTTCCCCCCGAGCTGGTTGGTGACCTGAACAGGGCGTCTGCGGTTGCACTTTCGGCCTGGGGACCTGCCAAGGAAGAGTCCGACTTCAACGCGCTGCGTCCGTACCTCGAGACCAACCTGGAGCTTCGCCACCGCTACATCGACTGCTTCGACCCGGCCGACGAGACCTATGACGTTCTCCTCGACAACTACGAGCCGAACATGAAGACCGCCGACGTCCGGCAGATCTTCGACGAGCTGAAGGAGGAGCTCGTGCCGCTGATCCAGGAGATCGGCGCTGCGGGCGACGTCGACGACTCCTTCCTCCACCAGGCCTTCGACCAGGGTGAGCAGCGGGCGTTCAGCCTCGAGGTGTTGCGCCGCTTCGGCTACACGGACGAGGAATGGCGGATCGACCAGACCCAGCATCCGTTCATGACCAGCCCCGGACACGGGGACATCAGGCTCACGACGAACTACCGCCCGGACGACCTGAGCTCGCTCTTCGCGACGATGCACGAGTTCGGGCACGGTGTCTACGAGTGGGGTGTCGATGAGTCGATCGCAGCGACGCCGCTCGGGTCGGGTGTCTCGCTCGGTCTGCACGAGTCCCAGAGCCGGACGTGGGAGAACCTCGTCGGCCGGAGCCGCTCGTTCTGGCATTTCTTCTACCCGCGTCTGCAGAAGGCATTCCCCGGTCAGCTCCGGTCGGTCGACGAAGAGGCTTTTTATCGCGCGGTCAACAAAGTGCACCCGTCTCTGATCAGGATCGATGCGGACGAGGTCACCTACAACCTGCACATCATCCTCCGCTTCGAGCTCGAACAGGAGCTGATCGACGAGCGACTGGCCGTGCGCGACCTGCCCGGAGCCTGGAACGCTCGCATGGAGGAGTACCTCGGCGTCGAGGTCACCGACGATGCGCACGGCGTGCTGCAGGACATGCACTGGGCCGGCGGCGGCTTTGGGTATTTCCCGACGTACTCGCTCGGCAATGTCATCTCCGTTCAGATCTGGGAACGCCTGAAAGAGGAGCTCGGCGACGTCGACGAGCGCTTCGAACGCGGCGAGTTCGGTGATGTGCGTGAGTGGTTGCGCGACCACCTCTATCGCATGGGCCGGAAGTTCACGCCGCAGGAGACAATCGAGCGCGTCACGGGAAGCCCGATCGACGCGAAGCCGTACGTGCGTTACCTTCGCGAGAAGCTCGCGCCGCAGGCGGTTTGAGCGCCACGGCGCCGGCCCAGTCGCCGCTCGAGCGGCTGAAGGAAATCCTCGCCGAGCTCGCCGACCTCGGGCACGCGGAGCAGATCCTCGATTGGGATGCGCGTGTCTCGATGCCCCGCGGGGGAGCCAACGCGCGCGCTCATGTTGCCGCGACCCTCGCGGAGTTCTCGCACCAGCGCTTCGTCACCGACGAGATGGGTGAGCTTCTCGAGCGGCTCGCCGCCGACGAGGATCCCGACTCGGCGGACGGAGCGCTCGTTCGTGTCACCCGCCGCGAGTGGGACCGCGCGCGACGGATCCCGTCGGACCTGGCGGGTGAGCTGGCCCAGGCGAACGCCGTCGGCGTCGCGGCTTGGGACGACGCGAAGGAGTCCTCCGACTTCGCGCTCTTCCGGCCGCATCTCGAGCGGCAGCTGGAGCTGAAGCATCGATACATCGCGTGCTTCCCGGAGGTTGACGAGGCGTACGACGCGCTGCTCGATGAATACGAGGAGGGGCTCACGACCGCGAAGGTCGAGGAAGTCTTCGGTCGGCTGAAGGACGAGCTCGTCGCGGTTGTCGATCGTCATCGCGACGACGTCGTCGAGGACCTGAAAGGCCCGTTTCCGGTTGCTGCGCAAGACGAGGCGGGACGGCTCGTGCTCGATGCGTTCGGCTGGGACCCCAGCTCTTGGCGGCTCGACGAGACACCGCACCCATTCGCGTCGAAGCCAGGGGCGGGAGACATTCGGCTGACGACGCACACCGACGAGCGGGACATCACGTCGCTCTTCTCGACGATGCACGAGTTCGGCCATGGTGTATACGAGTTCGACATCGACCGCTCGTTCGCGAGGACACCTCTCGGCGGGGGAACCTCGAGCGCGATCCACGAGTCCCAGAGCCGGACGTGGGAGAACCTCGTCGGACGAAGCGTCGGCTTCTGGCGCTGGTTCTACCCGCAGCTCCAGAGTCTCTTCCCCGACGCGCTCGGAGGGATCGGCGAAAGCTCCTTTGTCCGGGCGGTGAGCGCCGTGCGCCCCGGCCTGATCCGCGGCGACGCCGACGAGGTGACCTACGGGCTGCACATCATCCTCAGGTTCGAGCTAGAGCGAGAGCTGCTTGCAGGAACGGTCGAGGTGCAGGACCTGCCCGACGTCTGGAACGCGCGAATGCGCGAGTACCTCGGCGTCGACGTACCGGACGACGCGCACGGTGTGCTGCAGGACATGCACTGGTCGGCGGGGCTCTTCGGGTATTTCCCGACGTATCAGCTCGGCAACGTGATCTCGGTCCAGATCTGGCGGCGGGCGGTGTCCGAGCTCGGCGACCTCGAAGAGCAGTTCGCGCGCGGAGAGTTCACGGTCCTCCGCGAGTGGCTGTGCGAGCAGATCTATCGCCACGGGAGCAGATATTCACCGCCGGAGCTCCTGCGCCGGGTCACGGGCTCGGAGATCGATCCGAATCCTTACCTCGACTATCTCCGTGCCAAGTTCGCGTGAGGGTCTGCGTCATCGGTGCCGGCGCGATCGGGAGCCTCCTCGCGGCTCATCTGGCGAAGGTCGCGGACGTGTCGGTGCTCACGCGGCGGGACTCGCACGCGCAGGCGCTGAACGAGCACGGGCTGATGGTGAGCGGGCGGCACGACTTCACTGCGCGGGTCGCGGCGGTTGCCGAACCGAACGAGCTTCCCGAGTTCGACCTCGGCATCATCGCGACGAAAGCGACGGGAGTGACAGGGGCCGCGGCGTCGCTTCGCGGCCGGTTCCCCGAAGCGACGATCATGACCGTCCAGAACGGACTCGGAGCAGAGGAGATCGTGCGAGCGCAGGGAGGCTGGCCCCTCGTCTCCGCCGTGACCTTCATGAGCGGGACGAAGCATTCCGACACACACGTCGAGTACATCCTGGACACGCCGACCTGGCTAGGTCCGTACGAGGGCTCGTCCTACGAGCGGGTGCAGGAGATCGCGCAGCTTCTCGTCGACGCTGGGCTCGAGGCGGAGGCGTTGCCAGACCTCCGGCCGGCTCAGTGGTCGAAGCTCGTCTTCAATGCGACGGTGAACGGCGTCTCCGCGCTGACCGGCCTGCCACACGACGCCCACTTCGCGGCCGAGGCGGAGCCGTCGGATCTCGGCCACCTCGTGCATGACCTGGTGGACGAGGGGAAGCGTGTCGCCGCGGCGGCGGGAGTGGAGCTGTATGACGATCCCTGGGAGATGAACGTGCTGGCCACTCAGCGAGGCAGCGCTCACTATCCGTCGATGCTCGAGGACGTTGAGGCTCATCGGCCCACCGAGGTGGAGCTGATCAACGGCGCGCTCGTGCGGGAGGCGGCGCGCCTCGAGGTCGACGTACCGCTGCACACGGCCGTTTATCGGCTCGTAGCGGCACGCGAGGCGTCGTACTCGTGAGGGTCTGCATCGTAGGTTGCGGCGCCGTCGGCTCGCTCTTCGCGGCGACGCTCGCACAGCTCGACGACGTCGAGGTCTGGGCGTACGACCTCAACCGCGAGCACGTCGACGCGATCAACCGCGACGGCCTGCGTCTGAGCGGAGCGGGGGAGGCCCTAGGCCGGCCGAGCGCGACCTCGGATCCCGGCGAGCTTCCGGCCTGTGACTTCGGGATAGTCGCGACCAAGGCGATGCACACCTCCCCGGCGATCGAGGCCACGGCGGCTGCGTTTGCGGATGGTTGCGTCGCGACCGTACAGAACGGCCTGGGTAACGAGGAAGCAATTGCAAAACACACCGAGCGGGTGATCCGGGGGACGACCTTTCCGGCCGGCAAGCTCCTCGAGCCCGGCCACGTCCAATGGGACGTCAAGGGCGACACGACCTTCGGTCCGTTCGAGCCCAAGCCGGCCCCATTCGAGGAGATCGCCCGGCTGGCCGAGGCCTGCACCCGCGCTGGAATGCCGGCTCAGGCGGTCGAGGACGCGCGTGGGCCTCAGTGGCGGAAGGTCATCTTCAATGCAGCGACGAACCCGGTCGGGGCGCTCACGCGGCTGACGCACGGCCGCGTCTGCGAGGACCCCGGGCTGCGCCGGCTCGTGAGCGGCCTCGTCGACGAGGGCAAGGCGGTCGCGGCGGCACAGGGGATCGTCCTCGACGCCGATCCCGAAGATCTGATCGACCACGCGGCGAAGCCAGAGGTCGCCTACGGTCACAAGGCGTCCATGCTGCAGGACGTCGAGGCACGCCGTCCGACCGAGATCGACTACCTCAACGGTGGGATCGTCCGGTTCGGCGAGGAGCACGAGATTCCGACGCCGTTGAATCGCGCGATCTGGTCGCTCGTGAAAGGCTTGGAGCAATCGTGGTGAGCCCGGCCGAGATCGAACGACGCTACAGCGCCATCCGCGAGGCGATGGCCGAAAAGCAGCTCGACGCCGTCGTCGTCTGCGGCTCCGAGTACACGGGGTTCGAGGGCGCCGTCACCTACATGTCTGGCTTCGTGATCGTCCACCGCTACGCCTACGTGATCCTGCCGCGTGAAGGAGAGCCGACCATCGTCTTCCCGGCAGAGGCTCGCTACGTCGGCGAGCACGGAACGTCGTGGATCGATGACCAGGTTTTCGCGGAGCGCCCCGGCCAGTACATCGGCGACCGGTTGGCCGCCCAGCGGGTCGGGGTCTACGGGCTGGACTACGTGATGGCGGTCCGCGATTTCGCCGGCACTGACGTGCGGGTCGAGCTCGTCCCGTTCGACGTCGAGTTCGATCTGGCGCGCGCAGTGAAGAGCGAGACCGAGCTCGAATCCGTGCGCGACTCGGTGCGGATCAACACCGAGGGATTCTGGGCGTTCCTCGAGGGGTACGCACCGGGGAAGACGGCGGCCGAGGTTCTCGCTCCCGCGGAAAACCTGTTCGTCGAGGAAGGCTGCGGCCGGTTGACGATGAACATGGTCCTCGTCGGCGCGGAGTTTGCGATCGCCCGGAAGAGCACGCTGCTGGGCGAGTTTTGCATCCCGTCACTCGAGATAGCCGGACCGGGCGGCCACTGGGTCGAGGTGTCGCGGTCGATCGGGAAGCCGAATGCCGAGGTGAGCAGAATGCTCGAAGCCTACGAGGAGTATTTCGAGGCGGCCAAGACAGCCCTCAGGCCGGGTGCGACCTCCCATGACGTGCACCGCGCCGTCTCGAAAGGCTTCACCGATCGCGGCTACCACCTCGGCCACGTCACCGGACACTCGATCGGGATGACGATGATCGAACATCCGAAGATCGGCGAAGCGATCGAGACCGAGCTGCGCGAGAACATGGTGTTCTCGATGCACCCGCATGTCATCGCCGACAACGGACACGACTGTCTCTACATGCAGGACACCTGGCTCGTCACGGCCGACGGCGGCGAGCCGCTCGCGGGCTTGCCGATGCGGATCTATGCGGCCGGCGAGACGCGGCCCTAGACCCGTTCAGCCGACTTCGGCGTGAATGCGGCCGGACGACTCTCTGAGCCGTCCGCCGTCGCGGCCGGCCCGCACAGCCATGATCTCGGCGAGCATGGAGAGCGCCGTCTCGGCCGGTGTGTGAGCCCCGATGTCGAGACCTGCCGGGCCGGAGATCCGGTCGAGTGCCGACTCGTCGACTCCCGCCTCGAGCAGCCGTTCGCGGCGCCGCTCCTGATTGCGACGCGAGCCGAGCGCCCCGATGTAGTACGCGTCGGTCGTCAGCGTGCCGACGAGCATCGGAATGTCGAACTTGTCGTCGTGGGTGAGGACGACGACCGCGGTGGCGTGATCAGGCTGCACCTGCGCGAGCGTCTCCTCCGGCCAGGCGACGATCACCTCGTGCGCATTCGGGAGTCGTTCCCGGGTCGCGAAGCGTCCGCGCGCATCCGCGACGATCGTGTGCCAGCCGAGACCGCGTGCCGCGGCGCAGAGCGCGTCGGCAGTGTCGACCGCGCCGTAGACGAGCAGTCGCGGCGGTGGCCCGAAGACATTCGCGAAGACCCGCCGGCCCTGGAGCTCCACGACCTTGCTGTGGCCGCCTCGAATCAGATCGTCGGCAACCGGATCGTCGCCGTCGAGGACGAGCCGTTGGGTTCCGTCGTCGAGGTCCGTGAATACGACCGCCCGGCGTTCCTCACGTGCGACATCGGCTAGGCGGCCGAGGAGCTCAGGGTCGGGCTCGGACACCCAGACGTCGATCTCGCCTCCACAGGGAAGCCCAACGCTCAAAGCAAGGTCGTCGGAGATGCCGAAGGTGAGCAGCCGGGGCTCGCCGCCGGCGAGCACCTCATGGGCTGCCTCGACGACCTCACTCTCGACGCAGCCGCCGGAAACCGAGCCTGCGAGCTCTCCGCCTTCAGAGACGGCGAGCTTCGAGCCGATGGGCCGTGGGGCGGAGCGGCGGGTTGCGACAACGGTCGCAATCGCGATGCGATCCCCGGCCGCACGCCAGCGATCGAGCTCCTGGAGGATCTCCCTCACGGAGAGATCGTAGCCCGGGCCCTCAGCGCGGAAGGGCTAGTGCCCGCAGCGACAGACAGACTCGCCGAGCTGGGAACGCTCGAGCTTGAGGCCGCAACGCGCGCACATCGGTGGCGCGATCTTGGCCCGCACCAGCAACGCCCGCATCAGCACGGCCCATAGGACCATGTAAGGGACGAGGAGCTGCGCAGTCATGCCACCCGTATCGGCTTGAGCCGCTTCCGGGTTTAGCCACAATCTCATCGAATCTGCGACAGGCCGACGGTGGGTAGAATGAGCGCGTGGGCTGGTTGATGATCGCCCTGCTGATCGGCACCGTCGCGGCGGTACTCGGCGCTGAGTGGCCGAGGATTTCGGCGCGGTTCGGCAGCGAGGCAAGACAGCGGCGCGAACGCACACAGCGCAAGAGCCAGCTGAAGCTGCTCCGGACCGAGACCGAAGAGTTCGCCGCGAGCGTCGAGCGGGACCTCGACCAGCTCCCGACGATCGAAGAGACTGACCGGAAGCGCTAGCGGACGACGAACGAGGTCCGCAGCGTCCGGGTGTTCGGGAGGATGCGCGGAACGTTTTCCATGTTCTTCGTCTCCTGGTAGTCGGCGACGGAGAAGGTCAGCGCATGCCGGCCGGCGGAGATGCCCGAGAGCGGAACTCGCGCCCGTCCCGCGCGATACGAGACCGGCACGAAGTCTTCGTCGATGTGAGCTTGGAACGACTCCGGATCGACGCCGGAGCCCCCGTCGCGCACTGCCAGCTCGAGAAAGCGACCACGCACCCCGAGGACCCGCGCGGATGGCGGAGTTGCGTCACCGAGCCAGAAGCGGAATCGGAATCCACCCGTCCTGCCGCCTGCCGGTGTGTCGAAGACGATGTCGTAGCTCCCGGCGCCGGGCAGAGCGACGCCGGCGACGAGGCGGTGGCGCCCGTAGCTCGCGCGGTAGGGATTCTGGTCGTACGGCAGCGCGGTGTAGCCCGCGAGCCGGTTCTCGTCGCCGGCCCGGACCACCCGCGGCTCGACTTTGACGCCTGGATCGCGTGAGGTGACTGCCACCCCGAAGTTTGCGATCCGGCGGCGAATCTGCACGCGATACACGACTTCGCGACCCGTGAGCCGGACCGGAAACGGCGCGTGTCCCGGCAGGACATCGGGGTAGCGGTACGACGTGACGCGGGAGGCGCCGCGGGACGTGTTGCCGGCGTAGTTCCCCGTTCTCGAGAGCGACGTGTGCCGATCGAACCGGAGTCTCGGGCGCTCGGTCCGGAACCAGAACGCGATCCGCCGCCGGACGCCGTTGCGGGTGAGGACGACGAAGCCGGTGACGTCGCCTTCGCGCGCCCCACGAGGCACGTTCACCCGTACCGGGAGCACGCCCGGCACGGTCACCTGCGCTGGCGCCGAGACGGAGGCGGCTCCATCGCTCAGCCCGACGTTCCAGACACCGGCGCCGCCGCCCGCATCCGACAGGGTCAGGTTGCGCGTTGCGCGAGAGCCGGGTTTGCGCAGGCCGAACGTCAATGAGGTCGGACTGGAGAACACGAGCGGCTGATCGGCCTTCACGAGATCGATTCGGCCGCCGCCCTCACGAAGTGGGTTGATCTCGACGGTGCTCCCGTTGTGAACTGGATCCCCCGTCAGCGCCAGTGCCGACCTGACGTTTTCCGGCGTCCAGCTCGGATGCCGCTGGCGCAGCACGGCCGCCGCTCCCGCGACGTGCGGTGCCGACATGCTCGTTCCGCTGAGCTCGACGTAGCTGCCGCCGGGCGCGGCTGAGGCGACGTCTTCGCCCGGGGCGGTGACATCCGGCTTGAACATCAGCGAGTACGGCGCGGGGCCGGCGGAGGAGAAGCTCGCGATGAAATCCACGTCAGGGCTGCCGTGTCCACCGCTCGACGCGGCGACCGAGATCACTTTCGCCGCGTTCGCCGGTGACGTGATCGTCCCGTAGCCGTACTGATCGAAGTCGTTGCCTGCCGAAACCGCCGCTACGACGCCGGCGTCCGCAGCCGCGTTGAGCGCATTGACCACGGCGTCGCGGCGCGGATCGATCTCCGTTTCTCCGAGCGAGAGGTTGATCACGTCCATGCCGTCGCGGACCGCAGCCTCGATCGCAGCGGCGAGCTCGGGAGAATTGCCGTTCGCGCCGAACTGGCTCGGGATCCCGAGAGCCTTGTAGTTCCCGAGATATGCGCGGGGCGCGATTCCAGAAAGACGCACGCCGGTCCGGGTCGCCGTGTTGTTGTCACCGGCTGCGATCCCGGCCACATGCGTTCCGTGATCGGAGAGCTCGGGGTCGAACGGCAGATGCGCGTTGCGATAAACGGGGGTCGCCGGCGCGAAGGCTCGCGCGACGATCACCTTCGGTGTCGTATAGGCCGTCTGACCTTTCGGAAAGCCCGGGGGATACGAAAGGCCGGTGGGTGCGAAGAACGGATGTGTCTGGTCGATGCCGTCGTCGACGATCGCGATCTTCATGCCCTGTCCTGCGGTGGCGAGCGTGGGGCCCCAGACCTGCGGCGCGCTGATCAGCCCCGGCGTCCTGTCGAGCAGCGTGTGGTAGGTCACGCTCGGCCAGACGTGCGCGACCCCGGTGATGCGGGCGATCGTCGACACCCGGCTCCTGGGCACGACGACCGCGAAGCCGTTGAGGACGACGCCGTAACGCCAGCGAACGTCGGCGCCGGGAATCGAGGCGCGGATCCGCGCCTGCACGACACGCTGAGCACGATCGAGGCGCCCGAGGTAATCCCTGCTCGCCGGAGCGCCGAGCAACAGGCGCTGCGGCCGCGCGAACGAGGAGTAGGCAAGCGTGTTCCGCTGGGCGAAGACCTCCGCCAGCGCAGGCTGCTTCAAGGTGACGAGCACCTCGACATTGCCGGCATGTGCCGACGAGGCGAAGGCCAGACTCGCCAGGCCGCAGATCAGGAGACCCCTCTTCAGGACGAAAATGGTACGGCCAAACTGTTAAGCCCGTTGGGTGAGTGGATGAATGTGCGTCCTCGGCCGAATCGATGGTCCCGCGACGCCTGGCTAAACTGTTCGTCCGCGCGGATGTGGCGGAATTGGTAGACGCGCACGGTTCAGGTCCGTGTGGGGGCAACCCCGTGGAGGTTCAAGTCCTCTCATCCGCATACCCAAAACAGGCGCACGGGTGGGCAATCCGTGCGCAAACGA
>Ga0207693_10000747_pt1 | contig 29206 bp, 30 predicted proteins | sample LARL81metaG_FD_184347 | JGI IMG/M metagenome (GOLD analysis project Ga0207693, IMG submission 184347) | Corn, switchgrass and miscanthus rhizosphere microbial communities from Kellogg Biological Station, Michigan, USA - LAR L8-1 metaG... | ecosystem: Host-associated > Plants > Roots >... | reverse complement strand
CGTGGTCGGCCTGCTCGACGGTGTGCGAGCGCGAGGCGCATTCGTGTTGCGGATGATGATGGACCCGCCGTGGTCGATGAGCATCAAGGACGAGGCGCCGCTGACCCTTATCTGCCAGACCCACGGCCGCGCCGCGATCGTCGGCGAGAGCAGCGGGACTGTCTGGCTGGGACCCGGCGACGTCGCGCTGACCCGCGGAACCGAGCACTACGTCTTCGCCGACGACCCCGCCACCAAGCCGATGGTCGTCATCCATCCGGGCCAGCGTTGCACCACGCTGTCCGGCGACGACCTCCGTTTCGAGATGTCCCTCGGGGTGCGCACGTGGGGAAACAGCCAGTCAGGCGCGACGCGCTCGGTGATCTGCGCCTATGAGGGCCGCAGCGAGGTCAGCACGCGGCTGCTCGACGCGTTGCCCCCCGTGCTGATACTTCACACCGACGAATGGGACACGCCGCTGGTGAATCTGCTTGCCGCGGAAGCCGGCCACGAGGGTCCCGGCCAGGAGGCGTACCTCGACCGATTGCTCGATCTGCTGTTGATCGCCGTACTGCGCACCTGGTTCGACCGCGACGAGAACGCCCCAACCTGGTGGCACGCCGAACACGACCCGGTGGTCGGCCCGGCACTGAAGCTGATCTACAACAACCCCGACCACCCGTGGACGGTCGCGAACCTCGCTGCGGCCGTGGGAAGTTCGCGGGCCGTATTCGCCAGCAGGTTCACCGAACAAGTCGGCGAACCACCGATCGCATTCCTGACCAACTGGCGGCTGGCGCTCGCCGCCGATCTGTTGCGGACCAGTCAGTCCACCATCGCCGCGGTGGCCAGGCAGGTCGGCTACAGCACCCCGTTCGCGTTGAGCAGCGCATTCAAGCGGGCCTACGGGGTCAGCCCGAACACGTACCGTGCCAACGCCGCCTATCCGGATGGGGCCTTGGACTCGTCTGCGCTCTGACGACGAGCCGCCAGCACTCCGGCGATCGACGTGGTCGCCACGGTTACCAGCGCGCCGAGCATCAACGCGGAGGGCTCACCAGGAGCAAGCAGATGCTGTTCGGTACCTAGCGTCGCGGCGGCGACCGGCACCCCCAGCTGTGCGGCCGACAGCACCGCGAGCGTCAGCGGCTGACCGAACAACCGGCCGATGCCGTGGGCGAGCAGGGCACCCACGCCGAGGCCGAGGCCGAGCAGGATCAGCGCAGGATGCTGTCCGAGCTCACGGACTTGGAGCGACGCGCCCAGCCAGACGAAGAACAGTGGGCCGAAGAACCCTTCGGTGATGCCGAACAGCTGGCGCGCCAAGCGGCGCGGTTCGCCGACGCCCGAAATGGCCAGGCCCAGTGCGAAACCGGCGAGCATGATCGAGACGTGCGTGGTGACCGCCAATGCGCACAAGATGAACAGACAGATCAGGCTCACCCGTAGTTCCAGTGCAAGCAGGTGCTTGCGTGAATAGCGGTGCAGCCGCCTACGCCAGCCACGCCGGTTGACGATGCGCAGCAGAAAGTAGAACACCACCGCGACGCCCGCGACCGCCACGGCGCCGAGTCCGGCTCGCGGCGCCTGGCCGGGGTTGATCACCAAGGGCAGCAACATAATCGACGCGGCATCAGCGATCGCGATCTGTGTCGTCACCGACAGCACCGGCGGACCGTCAAGCCCCAGCGAGTCGATCACCGGGAGGGCAAGCGCCGCCGAGGACGAGGCCATCAGCACGGCGTACACCGCTGCATGTCCGGTGCCGAACACCTCCGCCAGCACCACTCCCAGGACCGCCGCCACCGCTCCGACGGCGACCGCCCTGAGCAAGGCCTTCGGGATCTGCGAGCGCAACGTCTTGTCCCGCACCGGGACATGCGTGCCGACGACGAACATCACCAACGCGAACCCGATGTTGGCCAGCAGCGTGAAGGTCGGATCCGTGTGGTCGACGATGCCGAAGCCGGTCTTTCCGACCAGCAACCCGGCGAGCAACTCGCCGATGATCACCGGGATCCCGAAGCGCGGTATCGACGCCAGCAGCGGCCCCGCCATGCCGATGATGGCAACCAGCGCCAGCGTTTCGAAGCCGAACCCAGCCATCTCGGCGGACTACTGCCAGGACACCAAATGGCAAGGGATGCTGGTGTTTTCGTCGGTCAGATAGCTGGCGCACACCCGGTGATAGCCGTCGGCGATCTGCAATGGATAACCGCCGACCGCACTGCCACGCACCAGCAGGATCGGCGAGAGCTTCTCGGCGTCGCTGATCTTCACCAGATCCGACCGGACGTGCGCGTTGGTCTCCGGCAACAGCTGCAGTCCGGCGGCGCGCAAAATGTCCTTGGCCTTCTGATTTACCGGTTTAGCGGCCTTCAGCGCCGCCACCGTCTTGTCGACGACGTCCTTCTCCGCCAACATGCTGAGATACGCCGCCGCAGCGTCGTAGTCGTGATCCTCAGGTAGGTCCAGCCATTTCACCGCCATGGCCGGACACGTTACTCAGCAGGCGATCCAGTTTCCGTGAAAACCGTTCCAGCATGTTTGGCAAAGTTGATGTGAGTTGACTGTGCGAGTTTTAGCAGGTCAATAACGTTGGTTCTGTCGGCAGCGAACTAGGCTTTGAGAATGCGGACGCCCCGAGTTGGGCACTCACTGACGGCATCCCAACGTCGTATTACAGTTCGGGTTCGCCGCCCGCCAACGCGATGCCCGAACGGGCACCAGCTCGGCGCCAGCCGAGTCCCATCGGCCATCAAGCCTGCCTCGGGAAGGCAGAGCACGACGGTTACATCGCTTTCGCCCGGAACCGTCGACGCCGGCAACTGAGCGGGCGGGTACCGCTACAGCTTCGGTCCGGGAGGGCCTCGCGTTCGCGTTCAGCGTCCCCTCGGCGATGTAGGCGTATTACGTCTATTGGCCCAACAGGTTCAAGGTGACGTGTCGCTTCGGGGAGCGGCGAGGGCCGATTGGAGGGGTGATAGTGGAATCAATCAGGCACCAACGTGTCAAGTTGCTGATTGCGGCGGTGACCGCGAGCGGCTTGGTCGCCATCGGCGCGGTGGCTGCCGTGGCGGTCGGTCGGCAACAGACAGGGACCGTCACCGCAAGCCCGATGACTATCGGAGGAACCGCCACGACAACGACGCCGCCGTCGGTGGCACCGACGGCGAACGCCAGCCCACTATGAAAGCGCCTCGTCCCAACGGCTTCTAAGGTCGAACGCCGGCGCGGTGCCGCCTGATCGCGCCGGCCGGCCAGATCGACCATTTGACGCAAATCGCCGGGAACTGAACCGTGCTGACACACGTCTGATCTAGCAATCGATGCCTTCTAGCCGTTGGGGCACGGGGCCGGAATCCACATGGCGAAGCACGGACCTTCAGGCACCCGCGGCGGGTTGGGTCCCTCCCACATATTGTCAAGGGGCGCACCGTCACTGACAATGGGCGTTCCGTCAAGGTTCCCGTGCCCGCGGGCGACAATCCAGTAGGTGTGGCAGACACCATAGTCCCAATTGACAGCTATGGGCGGTCCCCCCGGGCACCAGCGGTACGGCCCGATAGGTTCTATGAAGCCAGGGTCTGCATGTGCAGTACCTGTACCAAGACCGGCCAGCCCCAAGGCGCCCGACACCAGCACCGTCGTTGCCAACCGCGAGATTCGGTTCATGGTTGATTCCCATCACTGCTGCCCAGCCCCGTTTGGCCGGTGACATGAGTAAGCGACGAACGTCTTGGAGGATCCTTGGAGAGCGACGGTCCGCCACCCGCTCCCCCGGTGGCGGGCCCGATTGCTGGGGTTTGGTGCGAGACCTCACGTAAGTCGTTGGCTCTTTCGGGCGGTTCGCCGCCTGTCGGCGCTACTTGTGACAAAGGCAGCAAGTCAGTGCACGCGATCGGATAGGTTCCCGGGCATGGCCACCGGGGACTCTGCACTCGAGCGGGCGCTGGCCGGAGGTAAACCGCATCCCACCGGATGGTTCCGGCTGTACTTCGAGGACGAGCGTTGGGAATGGTCACCCGAAGTCGAACAACTGCACGGCTATGAACCCGGCACCGCAAAACCAACAACCGCGATGGTGCTGTCACACAAGCATCCAGAGGACTACGAGCAGGTAGCCGCCACACTGGACGACATCCGTCGAACGCACCGCGCGTTCAGCACCCGCCACCGCATCATCGATGTCCAGGGCCGCATCCACGAGGTCATCGTGGTCGCCGAACTCTTACGCGACGAGGGCGGCGAAGTGATCGGCACGAACGGTTTCTATGTCGACGTAACCTTCCCGCCCGAGGATCGCGAAGCGTTCATCAGCGACGCCGTCGCCGAGATCGCGGCGAACCGGGCCGTCATTGAGCAAGTCAAGGGCATCTTGATGATGGTGTATCGCGTCGACGCCGACGCGGCGTTCGACCTTCTCAAGTGGCGGTCGCAGGAAGCCAACATCAAATTGCGCACGCTTGCCGAACAGCTCCTGTCCGATTTTCGGGCACTCAATTATGACGACACCCTGCCCCAACGCTCAATGTTCGACCAACTACTGCTAACGGCCCACAACCGCGTCGGCCGTGAAGCGTAATCGCGACACGGCCGACGCGGAGACAGCCAGAGCCACCACCTGGCCGTTGCGGGCTGCATCCATGGGCCTACGGTTAGCAGATGTCACCGAAATGCCCACGCTGCGCGAGTGCCGGCACCTACCCCATGCCCGGCAGTAAAAGCGCGGCGGGGCAACGCTGGGAGTGCGCCGAATGCGGCAAGCACTTCTTCGTCGCAACAACCCGTTAGAGGCCAGCAGCCGCATCGCGAGCAAGATCGTAGGTCAGGCATAACGACCGTCCGATTTGGGCAATCTATCGCCATGATTGACACCAACGATTCAGCGGCGTGGTGTCCGATCTGCGGCGAGGCAGCTGAAGTCGTGCAGGTCTCGATCGAGGACGGATGGTCAGAAGCCGCTACGCATTTGGTGACGATCCGCGCGTGCACCAACAGGTTCTGCGAGGGACACCACCCCGCCCTGCGCCAGAAAGTGCGCGCGACAACGCCGGAGTAGTTCCCCGCGCGGCCCCGGTCACTGTCCACCATCAGTGGCCGGGCCTGCCACGTCTGTCTGCACTGAGCCGCGCCCCCAACCACCGCGCGCATGGTGATTCGCGCCGCGGTTCGGGACCGAATCGTCGCCCGCGATGTCGCTGGCCAAGTCAAACTGCCTCGCGTTCGGGCATGCTGCGGACGGAAGCCGAGTAACACCTTCTGACTAGACGCTTATCCAGTTTCCGTGAAAACCGTACGGAACACGGTGCGGCAGCTTGATTCTGGCAACTGGCTGTGCGGAGAAATCCGATGCGTCGACGATGACAAGGTCGCTGCCGTCGCGGGTTGGGTCGTAGACGTAGCCGATGTACCAGCCGCTGCTCTCGTCCGCGGCGCCGGATGCCGACGGGACGAACACCGCCTCGCCCGGGCCGCCCGGCGAGTCCGCGGTACCGAAAGTGTGCTCGACAACATCGCCGGTGGTCATGTCGTAGCGGACGAGACGGCCGTCGCCGACTGTAACCGCGTATCGGGCCGGCAATGTGGCCAACCGGTCGTCGATGCGCGGGAATTCCACCGCGCGGTCATCGAGCTGTCTTTCCGCGACCGTGCCGGTGTTCAGATCGATGGCCCAGCTCCACAACACCCCGTCGGTCTCGAATCCGCTCGTGCCGCGCCAGAGCTCGGGATAGCGGACCGCCTGCAGCACAATCGAATTCCCGTTGTCGTAAGCGTTGGCAACGTGGAAGACATAGCACGGATCGATCTCGAACCAGCGCACTTTCCCGAACGGGTCGTCGCGGCGTATCACGCCGAGCCGGGCACCGTAGTTGTCGTCCCACCGGTAGGGCATGTCACGGTTGCCTGCCATGGCGACGTCGAGGTTGAACACGACCGGCAGGTCCATGAACACGACGTGCTCCGCGGTCAGCGCGAAGTCGTGCATCATCGTCAGCGCAGGAACGTCAAGCGGGCGGTTGATGGTCAGCTCGCCGTTCGCATCCGCGCGGTGATAGGTGACGTGCGGCGCGAAGATGCTGCCGTAACCGAAGAAATGCAACTCACCTGTCTTCGGGCAGATCTTCGGGTGTGCGGTCATCGAATCGACCAGTTTTCCGCCGAAATCGTAGGCACCCAACGTTTCCAGGTCGTTTGAGATCTCGTACGGCAGCGACGATTCGACCAGCGCAAGCGTCTTGCCCGCGTGGTTGACGACATGGGTGTTGGCGACGCTGGCCCGCAGGTTGCGGGTGCCGTCGGCGTTGTAGAGCGGGAAGTCCTGCTTGAAGCTGTCGGTGCGCACCCAGCGGTTGCGGTACCACGCGGCGCGGCCGCCCTCGATGCGAACGCCGTGGATCATGCCGTCGCCGCTGAACCAGTGTGCGGTCGCCTGCCGCGGGTTGGGCCCGTTGCGCAGGTACCACCCGTCGAGTTCCGCGGGAATGGCGCCGTCGACGGGCAAGTCGAATTCGGTCAGTTCATCGGCCACGGGCGCGTAGTTGTCTTTCTGGAAGAAGTCGCCGGTGCCGATGAGGGACGAGGTGGTCTCAGTCATATGCCAACTGTGACATGTCGATAGTGACATGTCAATAGTGGAGGTACGATCACCGCGTGAGTTTGCGAATTGCGGCGCTCGGCCTGCTGGCCCAGGCGCCCGGCAGCGGCTACGACCTGCTCAAGCACTTCGAGAAGTCGATGGCCAATGTGTGGCCGGCGACGCAGAGCCAGCTGTACGGCGAACTGAACAAGCTCGCCGAGGCCGGCCTGATCGAGGTGTCCGACATCGGTCCGCGCGGCCGAAAGGAGTACCGCATCACCGATGCGGGGCGTGCCGAACTGCAGCGTTGGGTGACAAACCCGCAGGACGATCCACCGTTTCGCAGCGCCGGACTGCTGCGCGTGTTTCTGCTCGGCGAAGTGCCGCCCGAGCAGGCCCGCGACCACGCGCTGGCGATGGCAGAGCAGGCCGAGGTCGAAGTCAAGCGCCTGGAACTGTTGCGCGACTCGATCGACTGGACCGACGACGACGGTTCTTTTTACGGCCTCGCCGCGCTCGAGCACGGGTTGCGGATGAACGGGATGGAGGCCGACTGGGCGAACTGGCTGGTCAGGGAGATCGACAAACGCTCGATGAAATAAGCGTTGCATCGCGATAGTTTCCGATATATCGTCAACGTATCGGAAGCACGCGCGGTGCTTCCCCCCGAACGTTAAGGAAACATCCATGACCAACCCATTCGCCCCACCTCCCGGCCCCTTCGGCTTCGGCCCTGGCGATCGGCGCGCCCTTCATCAGCAGCGCCGACAGGCCCGCCGCGAGTTCCGCGAACACCTTCGTGACCATGTGCGTGAGCACGACGCCGGCCCCGGATTCCAGGGCAATCGCGGCTTCGGTCCCGGCCGCGGCTTCGAATTCGGATTCGATCCCCGTGGCGGTTTCGGCTTCGGCTTCGGTCCTGGTCCGCGCGGCCGTGGCCGTGGCGGACGATGGCGCGGCAAGCGCGGCGACGTCCGCGCCGCGATTCTCACGCTGCTAGCTGAGCGGCCGATGCACGGCTACGAGATGATCCAGGAGATCGCCGAGCGCAGCCAGAACCTGTGGCGGCCAAGCCCCGGCTCGGTTTACCCGACGCTTCAGCTGCTGGTCGACGAGGGACTGATCGCGGCCACCGAAAGCGAAGGCAGCAAGAAGCTTTTCGAGCTGACCGACGAAGGCCGCGGCGCCGCGGAGAAGGTCGAGACCCCGCCGTGGGAGGAGATCGCCGAAGGTGTCGAGCCGGGACATGTGAACCTGCGCGCCGCGGTGACCCAGCTGATGGGCGCTGTCGCACAGTCGGCGTACACCGCCAACGAGGAGCAGCAGGAGCGCATCGTCGACATCGTCAACAACGCCCGTCGTGAGATCTACGGGATCCTCGGCGAGTCCGACTAACCGGCGATTTGTGGAGCCTGGGCGGCGGTGAGCGCCGCTCGGGCTCCACAATTGCGTTATGGATACCTACTCGATTGGTTCGTACACCGTTGGCCGCGTCGGTTTTGGCGTCATGCAGCTACCCGGACCGGGAGTGTTCGGTCCGCCGCGCGATCACGATCAGGCGATTGCGGTGCTGCGCCACGCAATTGAGTTGGGCATCAACCACATCGACACCGCACAGTACTACGGACCGAACGTCGCCAACGACCTGATCCGCCAGGCACTGCACCCGTACCCCGAGAACCTCGCGTTGGTGAGCAAGGTCGGCGGTGCGCGCGACGAACAGGCCAACTGGGTGCCGGCACAGCAGCCCGATGAGCTCCGTGAGCAGATCGAGGAGAACCTGCGCACGCTGGGCACCGACCGACTGGCCGCAGTCAATCTCCGCGTCTTCGCCGGGGAGAGCCCCAATGCCCCGGCCGTGGTGGAGGACCGCGGGCTGTTCGAACGCCAGCTGGCCACTATGGTCAAGGCCCGCGACGAAGGGCTTATCGCTGGCATCGGGCTGAGCAGCATCAGCCTCGAGCACCTGCAGATCGCGCTCGATCGCACCGAGATTGTGTGCGTGCAGAACGCGTACAACCTGGTCGACCGGACGTCTCAGCCGCTGCTCGACACATGTCTCGAACACGGCATCGCGTTCGTGCCGTTCTTTCCACTCGGCTCGGCCTTCGCCCCCGACAACCCCGTGCTCGGCCACCCCGCCGTACAGCGCGAGGCGTCGAAGCTCGGCCGCACGCCCGCCCAGATCGCGCTGGCGTGGACACTGTCGGTGGCGCCCAACGTGCTGCTGATCCCGGGCACCTCGTCTGTGCAGCACCTGGAGGAGAACACCGCGGTCGCCGACATCGAGTTGGATGACGACACCAAGCGCGAGCTCGACGACGCGGTCGATTAGTCAGTCGACCAACGCCTAATTTTTCGCCGAACGTGGGTTACCGTCACGCCTCCCGACCGAACCCGTGACACAAGCCCACACTCGGCGTGCGGAAGCTGTACGGCGCGGCGCCTAGGCCCAGCTAGTCGACGTCGACCCAGTCCAGCGTGCGCTGTACCGCCTTCTGCCAACCGGCATAGCCGGCGGCACGCTGGTCCTCACCCCACGCGGGCGTCCAGCGCTTGTCCTCCTGCCAATTGGCCCGGAGGTCATCGGGGTTCTCCCAGAACCCCACGGCCAGGCCCGCCGCGTAGGCGGCGCCCAGCGCGGTGGTTTCGGCGACGACGGGCTTGACCACATCCACGCCGAGCACGTCGGCCTGGATCTGCATGCACAGATCGTTGGCGGTGATGCCGCCGTCGACCTTGAGTACCTCCAGATGTACCCCGGAGTCGGCCTCCATAGCGTCGACGACATCGCGGCTCTGGTAGCAGATCGCCTCCAGCGTCGCGCGCGCCAGGTGTGCGTTGGTGTTGAACCGGGACAGCCCGACGATGGCGCCGCGGGCGTCCGAACGCCAGTACGGCGCAAACAATCCCGAGAACGCAGGCACGAAGTACACGCCGCCGTTGTCCTCGACCTGCCGGGCCAGCGCCTCGCTCTGCGCTGCACCACTGATGACGCCCAACTGGTCGCGCAGCCACTGCACGGCTGAGCCGGTGACCGCGATCGAACCCTCTAGCGCGTAAACGGGTTTCGCTGGGATTCCGTCTCCGGACGCAAACTGATAGCATACCGTCGTCAACAACCCGTTCTGGGACCGAACTATCTTCTCGCCGGTGTTGAGCAACAGGAAATTTCCTGTGCCATAAGTGTTCTTGGCTTCGCCCGCATCCAGGCAGACCTGCCCGACCATGGCCGCCTGCTGGTCGCCCAGGATCCCGGTGATCGGCACCTGCCCGGACAGCGGTCCATCGTCGCGGGTGATGCCGTACGACTCGGGGTACGACGACGGCTTGATCTCCGGCAGCATCTTCCGCGGGATTCCGAAGAACGACAACAGCTCGTCGTCCCAGTCGAGCGTCTCCAGGTCCATCAGCATGGTCCGGCTGGCGTTCGTCACGTCGGTGACGTGAATGCCGCCGCGCGGCCCGCCGGTGAGATTCCACAGCACCCAGGTGTCGGGGGTACCGAATATCGCGTCCCCCGTCTCGGCATCGGCGCGGACCCCGTCGACGTTCTCCAGGATCCACTGCACCTTGCCCGCAGAGAAGTACGTGGCAGGCGGCAGTCCGGCCTTTCGCCGGATGACGTCGCCGCGGCCGTCGCGGTCGAGGGCGGACGCGATTCGGTCCGTCCGGGTGTCCTGCCAGACGATCGCGTTGTGATACGGCCGACCGGTGCGCCGGTCCCACACCAGCGCGGTTTCGCGCTGGTTGGTGATGCCGAGAGCGGCCAGGTCGGTGGTCGACAGTTTGGTCTTGTTCAGCGCCGAGGCGAGGACCGACGCGGTCCGCTCCCTGATCTCGACGGGATCGTGCTCCACCCAGCCGGCCTTCGGCATTATCTGCTCGTGCTCGAGCTGGTGGCGCCCTACCTCGGCGCCGTCGTGGTCGAAGATCATGCACCGCGTGCTGGTGGTGCCCTGGTCGATGGCGGCTACGAACTCGGCCACTGACGCTCCCTCCTGATGGCGACTCCAATCGACCATCATGGTCTACATGGGTTCGCAGACTGGCGACATCGGAGCCGGAACGCCGGCGACATTCGATATTGACCGCATGCCGCGCGGGGGGCCGGACGCCTCGTGCCTCGACCGGCTGTTGCAGACCGATCGTCCGGAATACCTCGATCGCGACTCCGACGAAGATGCCGTCAACGAGGCGCGCAAGCGCAGCGTGATGCGCGCGCTGGAGTGGACGGGCGAATTCTTCGGCAATACCGAGAGGTTCGCGCGCATCGTGCTCGACGAGGTGGCCGACGTGCCCGACCCGAAGATCCTGGAGTTGGGCTCCGGCCACGGCGGGTTGTCCCGCAAGCTGCTCGAATGGCATCCCACAGCCGAGCTAACAGTGACCGACATCGAGCCGCGATCCGTGAAGGCGATCGAGGACGGCGATCTCGGCGAGCATCCGCGGGCAACAGTGCGCGAGATGGACGCAACGGCGATCGACGCCCCCGACGGGCATTTCGACCTTGCGGTGTTCGCGTTCTCGTTTCACCACCTACCGCCGCCGCTGGCGTCGCGGGTGTTGGCCGAAGGCACACGGGTAGCCGACAAGCTTCTGATCATCGACTTGCCGCGGCCGCCGTCACCGCTGCACCTGGTGCGGCTGGCGGTGATGCTGCCTCTGGCGCCGGTGGTGCCGTTCGTGCACGACGGCGTGATCAGTTCGCTGCGCTGCTACAGCCCGTCGGCGCTGCGGGCACTGGCCGCATACGCCGACTCCGGGATCGACGTCGAGTTGCGCGGTGGGCTGATGAGCCCGCAAGTCGCGGTGGCCAGCCGAGGCCGATAACGCGATTTCCTTGCGCGGTCGTCAACAACGCTGAACCATCGGCGTTGTGGGCGAAGAGGTGAAGCAGACCGACTTTTCTCGCGCACAGCGCCGCGAGTACCGGCGCAAGGTGCAGTTGTGCCTCGACGTGTTCGAAACGATGCTCGCCCAGTCCAGTTTCGAATTCGATCGGCCGCTGACCGGTATGGAGATCGAATGCAATCTGGTGGACGCCGAGTATCAGCCCGCGATGAGCAATCAGGAAGTGTTGGCGTCCATCGCCGACCCGGCCTATCAAACCGAATTGGGTGCCTACAACATCGAATTCAACGTTCCACCGCGACGATTGCCCGGCCGCGCCGCGCTGGAATTGGAGTCCGATGTGCGGGCAAGTCTCAATGCTGCCGAGGAGAAGGCCAACTCCAACGGCGCACACATCGTGATGGTCGGGATCCTGCCGACACTGATGCCCGAACATCTTTCGGGCAGCTGGATGAGCGACTCGACTCGCTACCAGGCGCTCGAGAACTCCATCTTCACCGCGCGCGGCGAGGACATCCACATCGATATCGCCGGTCCTGAACGGCTGAGCCTGCAGCTGGCGTCGATCGCACCGGAATCGGCGTGTACCAGCATGCAGCTGCATCTGCAGGTCTCCCCCGACGAGTTCGCCCGCAACTGGAACGCCGCCCAGGTGGTCGCCGGGCCGCAGATTGCGCTGGGCGCCAACTCACCGTACTTCTTCGGTCACCGGCTGTGGCCCGAGACGCGCATCGAGCTGTTCGCCCAGGCCACTGACACCCGGCCTGACGAACTCAAGTCCCAGGGCGTTCGCCCCAGGGTGTGGTTCGGCGAGCGGTGGATCACGTCGATCTTCGACCTGTTCGAGGAGAATGTCCGCTACTTCCCGTCGCTGCTGCCCGAACTGTCCGAAGAGGATCCCGTCGCCGTGCTCGCCGATGGCCGCACCCCGCAGCTTGCCGAACTGCGACTGCACAACGGCACGATCTGGCGGTGGAATCGGCCGGTCTACGACGTGGTGGACGGCAGGCCGCACCTGCGGGTGGAGAACCGGGTGCTGCCCGCGGGGCCCACCGTCGTGGACATGCTGGCGAGCGCGGCGTTCTACTACGGCATGCTGCGGACGCTGTCCGAAGAGGATCGGCCGCTGTGGACGAAGATGAGTTTCGCTGCGGCACAACATAATTTCCTCGCGGCCGCACAGCATGGCATGGAGGCCCGACTGTACTGGCCTGGCCTGGGCGAAGTCACACCCGACGAGCTGGTGCTGCGCCAGTTGCTGCCGATGGCCGATGAGGGTCTGCGTCGCTGGGAAGTCTCGAGCGACGTGCGTGACCGGTACCTCGGTGTGATCGAGGGCCGTGCCAAGACCGGGCGCAACGGCGCCGCGTGGCAGGTGTCGACCGTGCAAGCGTTGCAGGAACGTGGCCTGACCCGGCCGAATGCGCTGGCCGAGATGCTGCGGCTGTACTGCGACCGGATGCACAGCAACGAGCCTGTCCACACCTGGGACGGCCCGGACTGAATCGGTTGCCGCGCAGCGAACAAATCGGCGGATCGAGCCGTTGTACATTGCATGGCATCTGAGGTGATGAATTGGGACAGCGCCTACCGCGAGGAAGGTGACTTCGTCGGACCGCCGCCGTGGAACATCGGTGAGCCACAACCCGAGCTCGCCGCGCTGATACGGGCAGGGAAGTTCCGCAGCGTTGTGCTCGACGCCGGTTGCGGACTCGCCGAACTGTCGCTCGCGTTGGCGGCGGACGGCTACACCGTGGTCGGGATCGACCTGACCCCGACCGCGATCGCCGCGGCGACGAAGGCGGCGGAGGACCGCGGGCTGTCGAATACAAGCTTTGTCCAGGACGACATCACGTCGTTCACCGGCTTCGACGAAGCCTTCAACACAGTCGCGGACAGCACACTGTTCCATTCGCTACCGGTCGAGGACCGTGACGGCTACCTGCGCTCGGTGCACCGCGCCGCTGCTCCGGGGGCGTCATACTTCGTTCTGGTGTTCGCGAAAGGCGCGTTCCCGCCGGACATGGACACGCTCACCAAGCCCAACGAAGTGACCGAGGACGAACTGCGCAAAGCGGTGTCGAAATACTGGATCGTCGATGACATCCGGGGCGCGTTCATCCATGCCAAACTGCCTCAGATCCCCGGTGTTTCGATGCCGTCCCACGATTTCGACGAGATGGGCCGAATCAAGTTCCCGGCCTATCTGCTGACAGCCCACAAAGCCGGCTAGCTCGCCTGCGTCGCGATCGCAAGCGCCTCGGCGAATTGTTCGAGATCACCAGCGGTGGTATCGATGTGCGGCGATGCCCGCAGCACCGGCGTGGTCATCTCGAACGGCGCACGCTGCACCTCGGCGTAAGTCGTTACGATGCCGCGCTCGGCGATCAGCCACGCCCGCACCTTTCGTGGGTCGGCGCCGTCGACAGGGGTCAATGTGGTGATCGCGGTCGGCTCGTCGAGCGGTTCGACCACCCGCCAGCCCTTGACGTCGGCCAGCGCGGTGCGGGTCATCCGGCCGAGCTGCGCGAGTCCATCGCGGACCTGCTCGGGTCCCGCGGCCAGGTGTTCCCCCAGCGCCACCGAATAGCCCACGCGTGCAGCGACATTCGCCTCACCGAGCTCCAGGCACTGCATCACCGGAATCGGTAGGCGCCATTCCGGCGGCGGCAGCCGCGGCCTCAACCGCTGTGCGAGGTCTGGATGTATCGCCAACATTCCGACACCACGCGGACCGGCCATCCATTTGCGTGACGAGCTGTAGATCGCCGCGGCGCCGACCGCACAGTCGAGATGTCCCAGTGCCTGTGCGGCGTCGACCACCAGCGGCACACCGAGATCGCGGCACACCTCGGCGAACTCGGCCAGCGGCTGGGCCACGCCACGATGGCTGGCGAGCGGGGTGAGGTGGACGAGCGCGGGCGGATTGTCGGCCATCTGCCGCGCGGCGTCGTCGACGGCGAGCCGGCCGAGGTCATCGGCGGGCAGCACGCTGATCTGGAATCCGTTGGCGGCCATGACGGCGAGATTGGGGCCGTACTCGCAGGGCGGGCACGCGAGGGTGTGGTCGCCTGGCCAGCTGCTGAGCAGGATGTCGAGTGCCTTGTTGGAGCCGGTGGTGAACACGACGTCGGAGCCGCGCAGGCCAGTCAATGCCGCGACAGCTGCACGACCCGCGTCGAGCACCGGCGCAGCCGCGTCGGCGGCGACGTACCCGCCGACCTCCGCTTCATGCCTGGCGTGCCGGGCCGCCGCGTCGATGACCGCGAAGCTCTGCCGTGAGCATGCGGCGCTGTCGAGGTGCAGTCCGGCGACCTTCGGACGAGCCGCCCGCCACTGGTCGGCGAGGCTCATTTCGTCGACAGGGACAGCCCGAAGTCACCAGCGGCATCGTTCCACCAATGCGTGCGCCGCAGACCGGCTGCCGCCAACTCAGCCTCCACCCCCTCGGGCCGGAATTTGCAGGATACCTCGGTGAGCATCTCCTCGCCGTCGGCGAAGTCGACGACCAGGTCCAGTGCAGCAATGTGGACCCGTTGCCGACTCGACGCGCGCAGCCACATCTCGATGCGCTCCTCGCCGGTGTTCCACCGCGCAACGTGCCGGAACGCGCCGAGATCGAAATCTGCGTCCAGTTCCCGATTGACTACCGCGAGCACGTTGCGGTTGAACTGCGCTGTGACGCCGGCACTGTCGTCGTAGGCGCGTACCAACCGACCCGCGTCCTTGACGAGGTCGGTGCCGAGCAGCAGGCTGTCGCCCGGCTGCAACGTGTCCGACAGCGCAGTCAGGAAATCCTTTCGCGGACCCGGTGTCAAGTTGCCGATCGTCGAGCCGAGAAACACCACCAAACGCCGGCCGACGCGCGGTATCTTGCCGAGATGCTCCTCGAAATCACCACACACCGCATCGATTTCGATACCCGCGTATTCACGCTCGATGGCGGATCCGGCCGCGTTGAGCACCCCGGAGTCCACGTCGAACGGGATGAACCGGCGCAGTGATCCACTGTCGCGCAACGCGTCCAGCAGCATGCGAGTCTTCTCCGAGGTGCCGCTGCCGAGTTCGACCAGCGTGTCGGCGCCGGACGCCGCAGCGATGTCCGCCGAGTGCGAACGCAGGATCTGCGCCTCGGCGCGGGTCGGGTAGTACTCGGGCAGCCGGGTGATCTGATCGAACAGGTCGCTACCCGCCGAGTCGTAAAACCATTTGGGCGGCAACGATTTCGGCGTATGCGCCAAGCCATCCCGCACATCCCGGCGCAACGCATGCGCGGCCGAGTCGGCGGCCAGGTAGTTGGCCAGCGAGAAAGTCATGACGATCCTTTCAGGGGGATCAGGCTTACACGAGAGTCCTCGACCACGACGAGGTGGCGGTCCGGAATTTCCTGCCAGCCGGGATTGTCGTCGTATGGTTCGCTGGCCAGCACCACGCCGTCGTCTCTACGCAGCACCGACAGGGTGTCACCCCACGTGGTGGCGAGCAGTTGAGAGCCGTTGGCCGCCAATATGTTCAGCCGGGCATTGGGATCGGCGGCGGCGACCTCGACGACGATGTCGCCCAGCGCGTCGAGGCCACGCTCGAAAATCAGCGCGGCAAGCAGTGCGCTGTCATTGGTCGACTCCGCCTTGGAGGACAGCGGCAGAACGCCGCGGTCGACGAGCCCGTTGTGCGACAGCAACCACTGCCCGTCGGTGAACGGGGCCGAGGCCGAGGGTTCGATCGGCATACCGGTGCTGGCCGAACGCACCGCTGCGACAACGCATTCGCTGCTCAACGCGGGCGCCACCGAGGCGAATGACAAGTCGCCCCACAGCGGCGTGGCGCTGCGCCACCGTCGCGCGACGCCGTTGTCAAAGAAGCCGACACCCCAACCGTCGGCGTTCATCAGGCCGTGCTTCTGGCGTCGAGGCGCATACGACTGGACCAGCAGTCCCGACGGTGGCTCCAGCACCAGCGACGCGATCGATCGCGGTTCGCCGAGCCAGCCGAGGTGTCGGCACATCAGGCGTCCCAGGCCAGGCGCACACCCGAGAAGATCTGCCTGCGGATCGGATGGTCCCAATTGCGGAAGCTCGGGCGCAGGATGCCCGCCGCGACCGCCCACGAGCCGCCACGCAGCACCCTGTAGTCGCCGGCCCCAGAGCCCTCGAAGAACGGCTGCGAATACCGGTCGTAGATCATCGGTGTGAAGCCGGGCCACGGCCGCAGCGGCGACGTGGTCCACTCCCACACGTCGCCCAGCATCTGCTCGGCGCCGTACGCGGAGGCACTTGCGGGGTAGGCCCCGACTGGGGCCGGACGCAGCGCGTCGCCGCCTAGGTTCGCGAGGTGTCCGGTGGGTTCTGATGCGCCCCAAGGGAATCGGCGACGCCTACCCGCCTCGGGATCCCAGACGGCGGCCTTCTCCCATTCCACCTCGGTGGGCAGGCGCGCGCCCGCCCACGCCGCGTACGCCTCGGCCTCGTAGTACGTGACGTGCTGCACGGGTTCGTCGTCGGGGATCTCCTCGACGTGCCCGAATCGGGTGCGGGTACCCGGCAAATCCCCTGTATTCCAGAACTGCGGCGCGGTCAGCCCCGCCTCCTGCCGATGGGTCCAGCCACGGTCCGACCACCAGCGCTGCTGCTGGTACCCACCGTCTGCGATGAATTGCCGCCACTCCCCGTTGGTCACGGGCACGCGGCCGATGCGGAAGGCCGGCACATCGACCGTGTGCGCCGGCCGTTCGTTGTCGAGCGACTGCGGCTCGCTGACCGCGTCGACGCCGAGTATGAATTCCCCGGCGGGCACGAGCACGGCGGTGCCGGCGACACCGGAGCGTCCTGGCGGCAGCCACGATCCGGTGTTCAACAGCGGCGGCCCGGACCGGAGGTTCAGCGCCTGCAGCATGGTCTCGTCGTGCTGATTCTCGTGGCTGATGACCAGCCCGAAGCGGAACTCGGCTTCCGCGCGGACATCAGGATCGTCGGGCAGCGCGTCGAGGCTGTCGAGCGCCTTGCCGCGCACGGTGCTACAGAACGTTCGGGCGTCGGTGGGCGGCAGCAACGGCAGATCGACGCGGGTCGCACGGGAGTGGACGAACGCGTCGTAGAGGCGTTCCACCTCGGGAGCCAACATGCTCGGCCGACCGGGGTCGCCACCACGCAGCAGCCACAGCTCTTCCTGCTGACCGATGTGCGCGAGGTCCCACACCAACGGGCTCATCAACGGGTCGTACTGGCGCCACAGTTCGGCGTCATCGAAGTCGACGAGCCGCAGCGTGCGCTCTCTGGCCTTCGTCAGCTCACGTGCAAATGTGTCGTGTGCCGTCACATTTCCCCTTGTGCCAGTTGGGTGACAGCTATGCCGATCCCATATTTGACGGCTCGGTCGGAGAAATCGTCGGCCGGGCAACGCCCTTTCTCGACCGAACGCACCAGCTGATCCATCGATTCCACGAGTTCGGTGGGCGCGCGTTCGGCGGTGGTTTGCACACAGCGCGTGGCTGCGTCGCGCAGCCGTCGGTCGCCGAGGCCGATCTGCGCGGCGCGGTCCCACGCCGTGGCCACGGCCTCGGTGGCTTCCGCGGCAATGTCAGCGGCGACCGGATCGTCGAGCAGCGTCACGAGCGTGAACACGACGGCCGGCCACACCGCATCCGGCAAGCTGTCCAGGTAGCGGATCTCCAACCAGCGGCGCGGCCGAACGGGCGGGAACAGCGTGGTGAGATGATACTCGAGATCGGCGTGCGTCGGCCTGCGGCCACCGAGCAACACGCGGCCGTCGGCCCAGTCCGCGAACGGCACCCAATCGGTCACGGGCGCCGCTGTGTTTTCCGGCGAACTGTGCACGAGCATCACGGGCGCCTTCAGTGCATACCGCGCCCAGTCGCTGGCCGGGTCGTCACCGTTCACGCCGAGAATCGGGCCGCATCGCGCAGAATCCAGTTGGCTCCACACCCTCTGCCGCGTCGACTGCCAGCCGGAGAACTGGCCGCCGAGCAACGGCGAGTTGGCGGCGATCGCGATCATCGTCGGGCCGAGGGCATGTGCCAACCGCACCCGCGCCGCCCAGCCATCCTGCGGCCCGGCGTCCAGGTTGACTTGCACCGACGCCGTCGATGTCATCATCGCCGCGCCTGCGTCTCCGGTCTGGCTGGCGGTGAAGAACTGCTCCATCGCGCGGTACCGGTCGCCAGGATTTACCCGCTTGGCCGGGCGCAGCGGGTCCGCGCCCACCAGCACCAGACCGAGGCCGGCTTGCGCGAACGCGGCCCGCAGCACAGCCCGGTCGGCCGTCATCGCGGCGATGGCCGCGACGGGCCCGTCCATCGGGGGGCCGGACAATTCGACCGCTCCGCCGGGTTCGACGGTGATCGCACTGCCACCGGGCAGCGGCGGCACACCCGCAATGGCGTCGGTCAGCTCGTCCCAGGCAGGGCGGCGCATCGGATCGGTCAGGTCGAAGCAATGCGCCTCGACCTCCAGGCCGACCCGCCCCACCGGACCGTCGGCCAGACAGGTCTGGCCGATGTGTTCGGCGGCGTTATATGCGCTGGTCAACTCGGCTGTAGCGGGTTGCCATGGGTGCGCGTCGTCCACCTCGGGTGTAACGGCGAAGGTCATGTCTTCCGGCCCCTTCCGGGTAGGGAACGATCGCGGCCTTCACTCCATCTTCCAGAGCGCACCGACAAAGTCCCGCGATTTTTGGGTGACGCGTTGGTGACGTGTACCCCAAAACGTTGCCGGTTACTGCCCCAGCGTGTTTTGCATCGCCCCAGCCAGCACGTTCACCGCAGGCCCGCCGTTGCCAGATTGGCAGACTTTCGCCTGCAGCAGAACGTTCTCCCGCCTACGGGTCGTGGTGAAGCAGCGTCGGTCTGTGCCTGCTTCCTGCTTCACCCAGTCGGCGTCGGTCGCGCTGAGGATGCCGCCGGTGAAGGTCCACACCTGCGTGGTGAAGTTGTCCAGGTGCATCGCCGACGTCTGGCCGCTGCAACCCACGGTGCGGTCGACCACCCGATGGAACGCGCGGTCGGCCGCGTCGTTGGTGGCGAACACCCCGACCGCCTGTTTGGCGAAGTGCGTCTGGTCGTTGTCCGCCGTCTGCGTGACCGAGCCGTTGAACGACGCCAGATCCGGGTCCGCATACACCTCGGGCAGTCCGATGTCCGCCCAGTTGTTGCAGACCGGAATGTCGACGTAATAGGACTGGAACGGATCGGTGTACGTCCACGCGAACCGCATTGGCGCGCCGACGATATTGCTCACCGAGCCCTTGCCCAGGACGGCGTAGTTCACCACGCCGGGGTCGGACGGACGAGCTTGCGCCGGCGCCGCCAATGACACGCCAACGGCCAGACCGACGCCTATCGCTGCGGCGGTCCGCACCCAACTAGACCTTCGCCGACAGCGTGACGTCGATGTTGCCGCGCGTTGCCTTCGAGTAGGGGCAGACCCCGTGCGCCTTGGTCATTAGTTCGTCGGCTGCGCTCTGCTCCAGGCCGGGGAGGTAACCGATGAGGTTCGCGTTGATGCCGAAACCGCCCTCGGAATCCTTGCCGAACCCGACCTGGACCGTGACGCCGGTCGCGTCATCGAGGTCGATCTTCTCGGTGCGCGCCACCAGACGAATCGCACCGAGGAAGCATGCGGCGTAGCCGGCCGAGAACAGCTGCTCGGGGTTGGTGCCCTCGCCGCTGCCGCCAGCGGCCTTGGGCGGTCGGGTGTCCAGATCGATCCTGCCGTCCGACGACTTCACATGGCCGTCGCGGCCGCCTCCGGTTGCGGTTGACTCTGTGGTGTAAACGACTTCGATGCTCATGGCCATGATCATGCCAGTCCCGCCGTCCACGGCAAGACGCCCCGGTCGGGCTCGGACAGGGGCGCCTTGGCGGGCAGCGAACTACTTGCCGTTGCCGTCGAGACTGGCGCGCACCCCCTCCTCGACCTTCTTGCCGAGATCGGGGTCGACGTTCTTCCAGTATTCGAACACCCGCGACAGGACCGGTTCCCGCACACCCTTGGACACGTGACCAATGATGTTGTGCGCCAAGCGGTCCCGGGCCCCGTCGTCGAGCACCTCACGCACCAGCGTGCCGGGCTGGCCCCAGTCGGTGTCATCGGGTCGCAGCGCGTACGCGGCGCGAACCATCTCGCCGTCGGCATGCCAGCGCACCTCCGCGGCGCGCTTGGGGTCGGCCTGCGGGCCACCCATCGAGTTCGGCGCGTACACCGGATCGGTCACGTTGCGGATCCGCATCGCTCCGTCCTTGGAGTAGCTGTGCAACTCGACCTTCGGTGTGTTGACGGGGATCTGACGATAGTTGACTCCGAGCCTGGCCCGGTGCGCGTCGGAGTACGAGAAACCGCGGGCAAGCAGCATCTTGTCCGGGCTCAAGCCGGTGCCCGGCACGATGTTGTTGGGCTCGAACGCGGCCTGCTCGATCTCGGCGTGGTAGTCAGTGACGTTGCGGTCGAGGGTCATCTTGCCGACCTCGTGCAACGGATAGTCGCCATGCGGCCACACCTTCGTCAGGTCGAAGGGGTTGAAGCGGTAGGTCTTTGCGTCCTCGAACGGCATGATCTGCACGTGTAGCGTCCAGCTCGGGAAGTTGCCTTCCTGGATGGACGTGTACAGGTCGCGCTGGTGGTAGTCACCGTCTTCACCGGCCAGCCGGTCGCCGTCCTCTTGGGTCAGAAACTCGATGCCCTGGTCGGTCTTGAAGTGGTATTTCACCCAGAACAACTCGTTTTTGGTGTTCAGCCAGCTGTACGTGTGGCTGGAGTATCCGTTCATGTGCCGCCAGGTTCGCGGGATGCCGCGGTCCCCCATCAGGTAGGTGACCTGGTGTGCCGACTCTGGTGAGAGTGTCCAGAAGTCCCATTGCATGTGGTGGTCGCGCAGGTTGGTGGCCTGCATGCGCTTCTGGGAGCGGATGAAGTGCTGGAACTTCATCGGATCGCGGACGAAGAACACCGGGGTGTTGTTGCCGACCATGTCGAAGTTGCCGTCGCTGGTGTAGAACTTCAGCGCGAAGCCCCGCGGATCACGCCAGGTGTCCGGGCTGCCGCGCTCGCCCGCAACGGTCGAGAACCTGGCCACCATCTCCGTCTTCGTACCCGGCTGGAAGACCGCGGCTTTCGTGAACTGGCTGACGTCTTGAGTGACTTCGAAGCGGCCGAAGGCGCCGCCGCCCTTGGCGTGGGGCTGCCGCTCCGGGATGCGCTCCCGGTTGAAGTTGGCCATCTGCTCAATGAGGTAGTGGTCCTGAAGCAGGATCGGGCCGTCCGGTCCGACGGTCAACGACTGGTCGTCGCTCGGCGCCGGGTTGCCCGCGTCCGTCGTAGTGAATTTCTCGGTCATACCCCGCGGGTACCCAAAAACTCGTCGAGATCGACGTTTCGCGGGCGTGCCCTCCATTCTCCTGCGAGACGTCGATCCCGTGGTTTGCGCGCTAGGGACGCGGCGCTGTCGTGGTGGGACCGCCGGGCTGCTGCGGGCCGGAGTTCGGGCCGCCCGGGCCGAACGGCGGCTGCATACCCGGGCCAGGCCGGTCGAAATCGCCGCGCGGGCCCATCGGGAACATCGGCGGGCCGCCTCTGTGCATCATGGAGCCGTGATGGCGATGACCGTGGCCCCAGCCGACGTGGCCGCCACCGGAGTGCGCGCCGAGGAAGAAGCCGGAGAAGAAGACGACGGCGACGATGAAGATGACGCCCGCCACGATGCCGACCCAGGCAGCCACCGCCGTCAGCCGGTTGCGGCGTGGCGGCTCGGCGTAGACGGGAGGCGGGGCGGCAGGCGCGGATTCGGGAGGCGGTGCGGCCGTGGCCACGGGGCCAGTCGCAGGTTCAGAGGACGACGGTGTTTCGCTCATGAACCCGAGCATGCAAGCGGTGGCGATGCGCCTGTCTTGAATCAGTTATGAATCCGCTGTGAAAGTGGTGCCGACGAGCCACCCGCTCGAGTGCGCGGGCTGTTGCCTCAAGTCTCATCGCAGCCCTTTGAGACCGGCAGCAATCACCTTTACAGGCAGACGCTTATCGGCTACACCGCAAATGCGCCCTCGCTGATTAGCAACGTTGATGCGACCATCGCTACAAATCTTGCAGTTCACGGCGTTGACGATGTTTCCGGCTCAGAAGCCTTGGCGATTCCGCTACGGTAAGAGCACGGCGGATCTCCCGGAATTGATTCACTACTCCCAATATTGGGTAAGCGCCAGGTTGGCGCGGGTTCAGCGTTCCGCGTTGGGGTGGCCGGCAGTTTAGGCGTATTGCTGTCGGCCACGCCCCAAACCCATTCCTCTGATCCACGGAAGTCGTCTGAGAAAGTCGTTGAGTTACCTCCGTGACTGTGAGGCGCAGTGGGCCGGAGCGGCACATGCTGCGGATGCGTTGCAAGCGACGTACTTTCGGAGGTTCCTCGCAGACGAGCGGAAGCAGCTCGCCGACGACCTCCTGCGCGAACTGGATCGCCTGATCGCCGCGCTGGACCGGCGTTTCTGCGCCCTATGGTCCCGCTCGGGCTAGGCATTCACCATTCACGAGGTGTACCGCAACATCAGTCATTACTGTTCAACCTCTTCGCGGCCTTCGCCGTGCTCGCGATAGAACGCGTCGTAAGCGGCCGCAATGCAGTCGGCCTCGGCATCCGGATGGTCGTACGCGACCACATCGATCGCAGCGAGAGTGCCCGGTCCCAGACCGCAATCGGTACGCGTAGCGCGCCCACGAGTGAGAGCTTGGTTCAGCAACCCTTGAAACGTCGTACGCAACTCATCGGGTGAGTGCGGTTTGGCCAGCACCTCCCCCAGACTAGGCGCCGACTGTGCCCTCTAGGCAGAATCCACCTGCCGTTTGCATGGCGTTTACGTACTGGTCAAACGGCATACGAGGAAAGCCGTCGGCATGCATCACTTGTGCATCGAATAAGGTGGTGGCTCGGTCCGGCCGGCATGGCACGCCGCGAGGATTGGCTGCGCGGCGGTGTGGGTAATGGTGCAGATATGAACAGCGACACGATCATTGCGATGTCGGGCTTGATGGGCCTGGCCGGCGCCGTGTTGACAGGGGCGCTGTGGGGTACGCCGTTGGTGATGACGCCGCTCCGGTGGTTCGTGAGCTAGGCGTTGGCAACATTGACGCCGATTGACGACGAAAATCGTTGCGGGTCAGACACGTTGACGGTGTGGCGGCGAACAAGCGTTTGAGAAGCTACTGCGGACGGCTGGAGTTGGGAACCGACTGACAGCATCCAACGTCGTACCACTGTTCGGAGGCGGGCCGATTTTTCTGACGGCGAGAGATTCGATACCGGCCTGGCTAGAGGGCGACCACCGTACTTATGGCCCCGAGCGCCTTGAGTGCGTCGTCAAAAACTTCCCCGATGTCGGGGTTGGCGGTCGCGGACCATGCTTTGCGGTATCCGTCGCAGAGGTTCGCCCGGCTTTCACAAGTCCGGGCCAGTTCGTCCCGAGTCGCAACCCAGAAGCTGTTGAGACTGGCCTTGGCAGCTGCAGCGGCTGGCACAACGCTGTCCAGCAACTCCGATTGCTCGCGCACAATGTCCTGATCTATGGAGGTCATGGCAGTGTCTCCTAACGATGGATTCGTGTTGTGGCGAAACGCTGACCACCGTCTCGGGTGTGGAGTTCCGTGGTGGGATCGTCGCTCGGATGTGGTGCAGCGAGCTGAGTAGTCGGCTACTGCAATTTCGCCCGATTTCGGCGCGGATTACTTACTTAGTGGCGGTTTAATCGCGACCTTGAACACCCGAACGGGACCACGAACCCGCCCTGCGACGCGGAACGCTTCATGCTCTTCTGCTGGGACGTGCTGCGGACGGAGGCCGGGAAAACCCGTTCTGACTAGGCCTTTAATGGGTTCACCGCGAACTGGATGACCCGGTACGGCACGTTGTCGCCCGGGCCGGTCTTCCACTGGCTGATGAACACCCGCAGCTCATCGAGCGTCGAGCCGGGCGAGATGTAGCCGCCGTATGGCTGTGCGAGCCGGTTGTCCTCGGGCGGCCCCAACTGCTCCGCGGGATCGGGCCATTCGCCTGCGAAGACGACCGTCGTAACAGGCGCTGTCCCAAGGTCCGTCGAGTCGGCTGCGACGCGGACCTCCATATCGCCGGTACTGGCGTTGAAGTACGACAGCACCGTTTCGCCCTCGATCTGCCGCACGCTCATTTCGCCTACGCGATCCGACCACAACGGCGTCGGTGACTTGCCCCAGCCGCCCTGAGCAGACCAGCCCTGCCAACTGGCGCGGTCGGTGAACGTCTGCGGCTTCGCCCGGTAGAGCACCACTGGTCCGCTGCGGTCGAAGTTGTTCGCGACGATGTAAACCCAGCCGCGCGGCGAATCCGGCTTCGGGATCGGGTCGTAGTAGCCGCTGATCTGCGACTGCTTGCCGCCGTCGTAGCCTGCGGGCCGCTGCGAATTCGGCACGGTCGGCCAATTACCTTGTCCTGGGTTGGCTTTCACGAGTCGTGAGGTCTGGGGTACCAGGTCCTTGACGGTGGTGACGAGCAGGTAGTTCTCCCGGTTGATCTGCACCACGCCCGCGGGAAGTTGCGACATGCCCGCAGGCGTCGACTCGGCAAGCAATGGCTTCATGTTTCCGGAAACGCGGTCGTAGCGCACACCGGTCGGGCTGTCGATCGAGTCGGCGTCGACGTGCAGCGCGATCGGTGCATGCCATGGGCCGAACCCGACGCCTTGGCCCGCGAAGCTGTCACCGCAGATCTGGAGGATCCCGTCGGGGAACTCCATGAACTCGCACAGATCGGTGGCACCGATGTCGTAATCGCTTGTCGGCGTTCCAGTTCCGGCAGCGGGAGCGATGCGGATCACCTGGCCGGGCGCCAACGGCGGCAGCACAGGCTCAGGGATGGGCGCGGGCGGATCGGCATGCGCCGGCACGGACAGCAACGCGGCAGCCAACGCCGAGATCGACGAAATGGCACAAACCACTCGCGCTCTTGCGCCCAAACGTCCGTTTCGGCGCAAAAGGATCACAGCTCGGCGGCCAGCAGCTCAGCGATCTGAATCGTGTTCAGCGCCGCACCTTTTCGCAGATTGTCGCCGGACACAAACAAGGCGAGGCCACGACCGTCCGGAACGCCGGGATCCTGGCGGATGCGGCCGACGAGTGATTCATCGACGCCCGCGGCGGCCAGCGGCGTCGGCACGTCGACCAGCTTCACGCCGGGCGCTTCGGCCAACAGATGGCGTGCGCGTTCGACCGACAGCGGCCGGTTGAACTCGGCGTTGATCGACAGCGAGTGCCCGGTGTACACCGGCACCCGCACACACGTCCCGCTCACCAATAGGTCGGGAATGCCGAGGATCTTGCGGCTTTCGTTGCGCAGCTTCTGGTCTTCGTCGGTCTCGCCGGAATCGTCCTCGACATACGAACCGGCAAGCGGGACAACGTTGAACGCGATCGGCGCGACGTACTTGTTGGGTGCGGGGAAGGTCAGCGCGGATCCGTCGTGCACCAGTTGCTCGCTGTCGTCGACCACTGCGCGCGCCTGACCGAACAGCTCCTGCACGCCTGCCAACCCGCTGCCGGACACGGCCTGATACGTCGACGCGATCATCCGGACCAACCCGGCCTCGTCATGCAGCGGCTTGAGCACCGGCATCGCTGCCATCGTCGTGCAATTCGGGTTGGCGATAATGCCTTTCGGGCGATTGCGCGCGTCGGCGAAGTTGACCTCGCTGACCACCAACGGCACATCGGGGTCCTTGCGCCACGCCGACGAATTGTCGATCACCGTCACGCCGGCGGCGGCGAACCGTGGCGCCTGCACCCGCGACATCGTCGCGCCCGCGGAGAACACCGCGATGTCAAGGCCTGCGGGATCGGCGGTCGCGGCATCCTCGACCTCGATCTCCTGACCACGGAATGAGAGCTTCTTGCCCTGTGAGCGCGCGGAGGCGAAGAACCGCACGCTGGTGGCCGGAAAGTCCCTCTCCTCCAACAGCATTCGCATCACCTGGCCGACCTGGCCGGTCGCGCCAACCACACCGATATTGACCATCAGCGTCCCGTTCCCGCGTATACGACGGCTTCCTCGTCACCGCCGAGGCCGAACGCCTCGTGCAGGGCGACGACTGCCTTGTCCAGTTCAGTGTCCTTGATCAGCACCGAGATTCGGATCTCCGAGGTAGAGATCAGGTCGATATTGACGCCCACCTCGGCCAGCGCCTCGCAGAACTTCGCGGTGACGCCGGGGTGGGTGCGCATCCCCGCCCCGACCAGCGACACCTTGCCGATGTGGTCGTCGTAGAGCACCTTGGTGAAGCCGATCTCCTCCTGCAGCGACGTCAGCTTCTCGACCGCGCCGGGACCGCTCTCCCGGGAACACGTGAACGTGATGTCGGTCTTGCCGTCCTCGACCTTGGAGATGTTCTGCAGCACCATGTCGATGTTAACGTCGGCGTCGGCGACCGCACGGAATATCTTGGCGGCGTAACCGGGAACGTCGGGGATGCCGACGATCGTCACCTTCGCCTCGCTGCGATCGTGGGCGACTCCGGTGATGATGGCGTCTTCCATGGGGATGTCCTCTAACGATCCGGTCACAATCGTGCCGGGCTTATCTGAATACGACGACCGGACGTGTACCGGGACGTTGTAGCGGCGGGCATATTCGACGCAGCGCAGCATCAGCACCTTGGCGCCGCACGCGGCGAGCTCGAGCATCTCCTCAAACGACACGGTGTCCATCCGCTTCGCGTTGGGCACGATGCGTGGGTCGGCGGTGAAGATGCCGTCGACGTCGGTGTAGATCTCGCAGACGTCGGCTTTGAGCGCCGCCGCCAGCGCCACGGCGGTGGTGTCCGACCCGCCGCGGCCGAGCGTGGTGACGTCCTTGCTGTCCTGGCTGACGCCCTGAAAGCCTGCCACGAGCACGATCAGGCCCTCATCGAGTGCCGACCGCAGCCGGCCGGGCGTGACGTCGATGATCTTGGCGTTTCCGTGGGTGCTTGTGGTGATGACGCCCGCCTGCGACCCGGTGAACGAGCGGGCCTGTGCGCCCAGCGAGTCGATGGCCATCGCGACCAGCGCGTTGGAGATCCGCTCGCCTGCGGTCAGCAGCATGTCCATTTCCCGCGCCGGCGGCGCCGGGCAGACTTGCTTGGCCAGATCCAGCAGGTCGTCGGTGGTGTCGCCCATCGCCGAAACCACGACGACCACGTCGTTCCCCTGCTTCTTGGTCTCGACGATGCGTTCGGCGACGCGGCGGATCCGGTCGGCGTCGGAGACGGAGGATCCACCGTACTTCTGTACGACGAGCGCCACTGCAGAACCTTTCTTGGACGGGGTTCAACTAAGAATAAGGGGTCTGCGCACCCCATTTACTCCGCCGGTAGCGTCAAGATGTGGTCAAGACCAGCGACGAGCGCTTGCGCGTGGAGCCAACAGGCACAGTCCCGCGCCGCGCGCAGACCCAGGTACCCATCCACCCCGACATCGCCGCGCGGTGGAGTCCGCGGATGTTCGACGGTGATGCCGTGCTCAAAGCGGACGACCTCGTCGCGGTCCTCGAGGCCGCACGGTGGGCCGCCACCTGGGGCCATCGGCAGCCGGTGCGCTTCCTCGTCGGACAGCGGGGCGACGAAACCTTCATCGGGATTTCCGAGCTGCTCAAACGTGGCAACAGCTACGCAAAGGCTGCCGGGGGGCTGATCCTGCTCTGCACCGACGAGGGTGAGGACGAGCGGACCGCACGGTACGCCGCGGTGGACGCCGGTGCCGCGATCGCGCAGCTGACCGTCGAGGCGGTGTCCCGCGGGTTGATCGCGCATCCGATGGCGGGGTTCAACGCCGACGGCGCCCGCGAGGTGTTCGGCATTCCTGCGGGCGTGCGGCCCATCGCCGTCGTCGCGGTCGGATCGTTGGGCGACTACGACAACGCGCCGCCGGAGATCGTCGAGCGCGACGCACAGGGCCGCGGCAGGCTGCCGCTCGAGGAAGTCGCCTTCGCCGGCCGCTGGGGACAACCACTGTCGCGGTGACTACGGCGCGGCCATGAATCTGAACGGCGGGGCCTGCACGAAGCTCGAGCCGGCGTCGCCTGCGTAGACCGTCTTCTCGCCCTCACCCAGGTTCAGCTGCTTGGCCCGCGTCAGGAACACGCCTTTGCCAGCTCGTTGAGGTTCTCGGAGATCCGTGCGTTCAGCGCCATCATCTCGTAGGCCGCCGGCGGCGCGGGCGCGCCGGGAGCCCGCGACTCCGTTTGAGCGCGCAGAACGGGAAGGTTGCCGGCGAACTCGTTGGCGAGGCTGGCGACCGTTGTACTGGTGCGAGCCAGCTCGGGCGCCGTGACTTTCTGGGCACGTTCGGCCAGCCCGTCGGCCCACGCCTGATACGCGGCGTCCTCGGCGGCGCTGGGAACCCCCTGCTCGTCACCCGTTTTCGACGCGATGTGCTCGGCCTGCGAGCGACTGAAGTCCAGCAGGTCCTTGACCGGACGGCATTCCTCGGACGGACGGTTGAACACGGTGTAGGACAACACGAGCGCCACGGCTGCGATCGCCGCCACGCCGATGGCGGGCCACCATCGCCGATCGATCTTCATCGCACGAACTGTAACCCGGCCGAAACACCTCGAGCCGGTCCACGTAACAGAAACATCGGTTACTGACAGTGAACGGCTCTCACCGGAGCCGCACCACTCCAGGAGGTGTATATGGATACAGGAACCACAGCATTCATGCTGTGTTGCATCATCGGCCTCACGATGATGATCCCCGGCCTCGCGCTCTTCTACGGCGGCATGGTGTCCGTC
>Ga0207693_10000746_pt1 | contig 29275 bp, 23 predicted proteins | sample LARL81metaG_FD_184347 | JGI IMG/M metagenome (GOLD analysis project Ga0207693, IMG submission 184347) | Corn, switchgrass and miscanthus rhizosphere microbial communities from Kellogg Biological Station, Michigan, USA - LAR L8-1 metaG... | ecosystem: Host-associated > Plants > Roots >... | reverse complement strand
GCGTCCCGACTTGTTGGCCGAGCTGTCCCGCCAGTTCGGGTCGCAGTGCATCGTGCTGTCGGTTGACGCCCGCACCGTGCCGCACGGTGAGCAGCCGACGCCGTCGGGCTGGGAGGTCACCACACACGGGGGCAGGCGTGGCACCGGGATCGACGCCATCGAATGGGCGACCCGTGGAGCCGAACTCGGCGTGGGGGAGATCCTGCTCAACTCGATGGACTACGACGGGACCAAGGCGGGTTTCGACCTGAAGATGCTGAGGGCGGTGCGCGGCGCGGTGTCCGTGCCGGTGATCGCCAGCGGTGGCGCGGGCGCGGTGGAACATTTCGCGCCTGCCGTTGTTGCAGGAGCCGACGCCGTGTTGGCCGCCAGCGTCTTCCATTTCGGGGAACTGACCATCGGCCAGGTGAAGGCGGCGATGGCGGCGGAAGGGATCGTGGTGCGGTGATGAGCGCTTGCGCGAAGAACAGACTGTTATGAGTCTGGATGCAGGCATCGCGTCGCGGTTGAAACGCGATGCGAACGGACTGTTCACGGCCGTCGCGCAGGAGCGCGGCACGGGACAGGTGCTGATGGTGGCGTGGATGGACGACGTCGCGCTGGCTCGCACGCTGGAAACCCGCAAGGCCACGTACTACTCGCGCTCACGGCAGCAGCACTGGGTCAAGGGCGAGACGTCGGGCCATACGCAGCACGTGCACTCGGTGCGGCTGGACTGCGACGGCGACACGGTGCTGCTCGAGGTCCACCAGGTCGGCGCGGCGTGCCACACCGGCGACCACACGTGCTTCGACGCAGATCTGCTGCTTGCTTCTGAGGATTAAGCTGCCTTCGTGAAGAAGCTTGCCGCGGTTGCCATTTTGGGGACAGCCGCATTGGCGGCGCGACGGTACCTGACGATGTGGGATGCCATGGCGGCCGTGCCTGCGGAAATGCGTAATCCGTTGTTGCCGTTCGTCTCCGGCACAATCACCAGGCGGACGCTGCCGTTGTACCGCCTGCAGTCTCAGGTTCCAACGCCGTCGGGTCGTGGCGTCACGGTGACCAAGCGCTACGTCGGTGACCCCGCGATTCCGGTGCTGGTCACCGCGCCCATCGAGGGTCAGCGCCCACGACCGGGCGTGCTCACGATTCACGGAGGCGGCTACATCTTTGGCTCGCCGCAAATGGAGGCGTTCGCGACGGGCCGTCTCGCGCGGGAACTCGGCGTCGTAACGGTGTCACCGGACTACCGGCTGGCGCCGGAGCATCCGTTTCCCGCCGCGCTCGACGACTGCATGACGACCCTGGGGTGGATGCGCGCACACGCGGACGAACTTGGCATCGACCAGGACCGCATTGCCGTGATGGGAATGAGCGCCGGTGGTGGGCTGGCGGCCGCAGTCGCGCAACGCAGTCATGACGAGGGCATCCCGCTGCGCGCGCAGGTGCTGGTGTACCCGACGCTCGACGACCGCGCCGTGCTGCGGGACGACCACGCCGGCCGCGGCCGCCTTGTGTGGACACCGGCGAAAAACCGGTTCGGATGGACGTCGTATCTCGGTCGCGAGCCGCGGATGTCGGACGCTCCGGAGTACGCGGCGCCCGCCCGGCGCACCGATCTGACCGGACTCCCGCCGGCATGGGTCGGCGTCGGCGATCTCGACCTGTTCTACGACGAGGACGTCGACTACGCCGAGAAGCTGCGGGCCAGCGGAGTCCCTTGCGAACTCGTCACCGTGCCGGGCATGTATCACACCGCGGACGTGTTCGCGCCGAAAGCCCGGGCAATGCAGGACTTTCGGCGCGGCATGACCGAGCACCTGCGGACGTATCTGTAGCAGCTATTGCCCGAACTGCTGATCCGTTTGGGCCAACTGTTCGTCGAGCTGCGTCTGCTGCTCGGCCGCCTCGTTCTGTTGTTCGGCCTCCTGCTCGGATTGCTCCATCTGCTGAATCGAGTCCTGACGCTGCTGTTGAGCTTGTTCCTCGTCCTGTTCCTGTTGCTCCTGCCACTCTTCGTCTTCTTGCTCTTGCGCAAGTTCGTCGGAGTCGTCGTCATCAGCGTCGGATTGGGCGTCGTCCGAACCGTCGTCGGGCCCCTGCGCTCCGGGCTCGTCGGTGGCGAATGGCGCCGCATGCGCGCGCGCCTCGATCGACGCCGGGGGGATGGCGGCGACGAACACACCCAGCGCGAGGACGACCGCCGCGGCGACGACTGTGACCCACCTCATATCCGCACGCTATCGCCGCCGTCTCTGCCGGACTTAAGTCAGCGGTCCCAGCCTGCTGTGAACCCAATCCTCTTGCAGACTGGGACGATGCCCCGCTTTGCCGATCGCGTCGCACTGGTAACCGGCGCGAGTTCAGGAATCGGCCGTGCCACCGCGCTTCGACTGGCGCAGGAGGGCGCGGCCGTCGCCCTCGTGGCACTGCCCGGCGACGAATTGGAGGCGGCGGCAGAGGAGTGCCGCGCCACCGGATCCGCCGCGCTCGCCGTCCCGACCGACGTAGCGGATTCCCAACAGGTTGCCGCAGCGTTCGATCACGGCGAGGCTCTTGGCCCCGTCTCGGCTGTGTTCAGCAATGCCGGCATCTCGATCGTCGGCCCCGCGACCGACCTGCACGACGACGACTGGCTGCGGCAGCTGCACGTCAACCTGTCGGGGAGCTTCTACGTTGTACGGGAAGCCGCCCGACGGATGATTCCGCGGGGCGCAGGCGCCATTGTGCTCACCGGGTCAGAGCTCGGGCTTCTCGGCCAGCAGGGCTATGTCGGCTATACGGCGACGAAGGGCGGCGTGCTGGCGATCACGCGTGCCTTCGCGGCTGAGCTGGCCGCGCACGGAATCCGGGTTAACAGCATCTCCCCCGGCACCACCGAAACCCCCATGCTGATGGCCGAATTCGCCGCCGCGCCCGACCCCGCGAGGGAACGCGCCGAGAACGAGTCGACGATTCCGGTCGGCCGTTTCGGACAACCGGGTGACATCGCTGCGGCGGTCGCCTTCCTGTTGTCCGACGAAGCCGCCTACATCACCGGAGCCAACCTGGTCGTCGACGGAGGGCGCACATCGTGTTTCACCATCGGCACCCTCGGTGGGTCGCAGGATTAGACGTCGATGCGAGTGGCCTTGGCGCGGGCCGACCACCGGCCGTCGTCGTAGCGGACCTCTACGGGGTGCGCGAACGCGGCGGTGACGTTCTCGGTCGTCACGGTTTCGCGGGCGGGCCCCGTAGCGACCGTGCGGCCGTCGGCGATGAGCAGCGCATGCGTCGTGGTGGTCGGCAGCTCCTCGAGGTGGTGCGTGACGAGGATCGACGCCACCTCGGGGTGGGTCTCGTCGAGTGTGTCGATGGTCTCGAGCAGTTGCTCCCGCGCCGCCACGTCGAGACCGGTGGTCGGTTCGTCGAGCAGCAACAGCCGCGGGTCCGAAATCAGTGCGCGCGCAATGAGAGTGCGTCCGCGCTCACCGTGCGAGAGCGTCGGCCACACGTCGTCGGCCCTGCGGGACAGGCCCACCGTCTCGATCATCGCGTCAGCGCGTCCCAGTTCGTCCGCAGTAGGTGTCCAGCGGTTCGGGATGTCGATCGTGGCGGTGATGCCGGTGAGCACCACCTGGCGGACGGTCAACGCGTATTGCAGGCGATGCCGCGGATTGACGTGTCCGATCGCATGGCGCAGCTGCGACAGGTCGACGCGGCCCATCTGCTGGCCGAGGATGCGCACGGTTCCCGACGTGGGAAAGGTGACGGCGGCGCAGAAGCCGAGCAGCGTGCTCTTGCCTGCACCGTTGGGCCCGAGGAGGGCCCAGTGCTCGCCCTCGTGCACCGTCAGCGAGATGCCGTCGATGATCTGCTTGCCGTCCCGGCGAAACCTCACATCGGCGAGTTCCAGAACCGGCGTCACGCGGACTGCCGCTGCCGCAACGTCTCCAGCGCCTTGTCGGCGTGGGTGTCCATGCTGAACTCGCTCGCGATCACGTCGAGCACGGTGCGGTCGGTGTCGATCACGAACGTCGTGCGTTTGACGGGCATGAGCTTGCCGAGCAGGCCGCGCTTGACGCCGAACTGGGTGGCGACGGCGCCATCGGTGTCGGAAAGCAGCGGATAGTCGAACTTTTCCTTGTCGGCGAACTTCGCTTGCTTTTCAACCGCATCGGCGCTGATGCCGACGCGGCTGGCGCCGACGGCGGCGAACTCGGAAGCCAGGTCACGGAAGTGGCAGGCCTCCTTGGTGCAGCCCGGCGTCATCGCCGCGGGGTAGAAGAACAGCACGATCGGGCCGTTGGCGAGCAGCTCTGTGAGGCTTCGTACGGTGCCCGTCTGATCCGGCAGTTCGAATTCGGCTACCTGGTCACCACGTTTCATGACCGTTCACGCTACGCCGGTCGATTTGGAACCGTCTGGGAGGATTACCTGGTGCAAACGACCGCCAACCTCGCGATAACCACCTCGCGCGAGGACTTCCGGGCGCTGGCCGCCGAGCACCGCGTAGTGCCGGTGACTCGCAAGGTGCTCGCCGACAGTGAGACCCCGCTGTCGGCGTATCGCAAGCTGGCCGCCAACCGGCCCGGGACGTTCTTACTGGAGTCGGCCGAGAATGGCAGGTCGTGGTCGCGGTGGTCGTTCATTGGCGCGGGCGCGCCGTCCGCGCTGACGGTGCGTGACGGCGAGGCGGTGTGGCTGGGCGTCACGCCCAAGGACGCGCCACGCGGCGGGGACCCGCTGCAGGCGCTGCGCGCGACGCTCGAGCTGCTGAAGACCGAGCCGCTGTCCGGCCTGCCGCCGCTGTCCAGCGGCCTGGTCGGGTTCTTCGCGTACGACATGGTCCGAAGGCTGGAGCGGCTGCCGTCGCTGGCGGTGGACGATCTCGGGCTGCCCGACATGCTGTTGCTACTGGCCACCGACATCGCCGCGGTCGACCACCATGAGGGCACCATCACGCTGATCGCCAACGCGGTGAACTGGAACGGCACCGACGAGCGGGTGGACTGGGCATACGACGACGCGGTCGCCCGCCTCGACGTGATGACCGCCGCGCTTGGCGAGCATCTGCCGTCGACCGTGGCGACGTTCAGCCGGCCCGAGCCCTTGCACCGCTCGCAGCGCACGCGACAGGAGTACGGGGCGATCGTCGAGAAGCTCGTCGGTGACATCGAGGCAGGCGAGGCATTCCAGGTGGTGCCGTCGCAGCGGTTCGAGATGGACACGGACGCCGACCCGATCGACGTGTACCGGATGCTGCGGGTGTCCAACCCCAGCCCGTACATGTACCTGCTGAACGTGCCCAATGAGGCTGGCGGACTGGACTTCTCGATAGTCGGCTCGAGCCCAGAGGCGCTGGTGACGGTCATGGACGGCCGGGCGACCACGCACCCGATCGCAGGAACGCGCTGGCGCGGGCAGACCGAAGAAGAGGACCTGCTGCTGGAGAAGGAGCTGCAGGAGGACGAGAAGGAGCGCGCCGAGCACCTGATGCTCGTCGACCTCGGCCGCAACGATCTCGGCCGGGTCTGTCAGCCGGGCACGGTGCGCGTGGAGGACTACAGCCACATTGAGCGCTACAGCCACGTCATGCACCTGGTGTCGACGGTGACCGGGCTGCTCGCGCCCGGTAAGACGGCGCTGGACGCGGTCACCGCATGCTTCCCTGCGGGCACGCTTTCGGGTGCGCCGAAGGTGCGGGCGATGGAACTCATCGAGGAGGTCGAGAAGACCCGGCGCGGCGTTTACGGCGGCGTGCTGGGGTACCTGGACTTCGCGGGCAACGCCGACTTCGCGATCGCGATCCGCACCGCGATGATGCGCAACGGCACCGCGTATGTGCAGGCAGGCGGGGGAGTCGTGGCCGACTCGAACGGGCCATACGAGTACACCGAGGCGGCGAACAAGGCCAAGGCGGTCCTCAACGCGATCGCGGCGGCGGAAACGCTGACCGAGCCGTGATCCGCCTGGCCCAGCTCCTGCTCCTGCTGTCGGCGGGGGCGCTGTGGGGGGCTTCGCGCATGGTGTGGGTCGAGGTGGCTTCGTTCGACGGGCTCGGGCAGCCAAAGACCACCGCATTGAACGGCACATCGTGGTCGACGGCGCTGGTGCCGCTGGCGGTCCTGCTGCTGGCCGCCGCGGTGGCGGCGCTGGCGGTGCGGGGCTGGCCGCTGCGGTTGCTCGCGGTGCTGGTCGCCGCGGCAAGCGCGGGGATGGCCTACCTGGCCATCAGCCTGTGGGTGATTCGCGACGTCGCGGTGCGGGCCGCGCATCTCGCCAACGTTTCGGTGGCGGATCTGACCGGTACGCAACGCCATTACGGTGGCGCGATCGTGACATTGATGGCTGCGGTGGTCACGCTCGTCGGTGCGGTGCTGCTCGTGCGCTCAGCGGCTAGAGCCAAGCCGGAGGCGGCCCGCTATGCCCGCCGTAGTGCGCCCGCACCGGAGCAGGCCGCAGTGCCGTCTGAGCGCGCGATCTGGGACGCCCTCGACGAGGGTCGCGACCCGACCGATCCGGAGAACAAGGGTCGGTGATCGATCGTGCTGTGGTGGCGACTACCCTTCGATGAAGATCAAAACGCGCTTACAGGAAGGACCGCGACGCGTATGAGTTCGGCGACTGTGCTCGACTCCATCATCGAGGGAGTTCGCGCCGACGTTGCCGCTCGTGAAGCCGTCATCCCACTTGCCGAGATCAAGGAGAAGGCCAAGCAGGCGCCGCCGCCGCTGGACGTGCTCGCAGCGCTTCGCGAACCGGGCATCGGCGTGATCGCGGAAGTGAAGCGGGCGAGCCCATCGCGCGGCGAGCTGGCATCGATCTCCGATCCGGCGAAGCTGGCGCGCGCATACGAGGACGGCGGAGCGCGCATCATCAGCGTGCTGACCGAGCAGCGCCGATTCAACGGCTCGCTCGATGACCTCGACGCAGTGCGCGCCGCGGTGTCAATCCCGGTGTTGCGCAAGGACTTCATCGTCCGGCCGTATCAGATTCACGAGGCTCGTGCGCACGGCGCCGACATGCTGCTGCTGATTGTCGCCGCGCTGGAGCAGTCGGTATTGGTGTCGATGCTGGATCGCACGGAGTCGCTGGGCATGACGGCGTTGGTCGAGGTTCACACCGAGGAGGAGGCCGACCGCGCGCTGCAAGCGGGCGCGAAGGTCATCGGTGTCAATGCGCGCGATCTCAAGACACTCGACGTCGATCGTGATTGCTTCGCGCGAATCGCGCCGGGGTTGCCGAGCAAGGTCATTCGGGTCGCGGAGTCGGGCATACGCGGCACCGCGGATCTGCTCGCCTATGCGGGGGCCGGCGCCGACGCGGTGCTCGTCGGCGAGGGACTCGTCACCAGTGGCGATCCCCGTAGCGCCGTTGCCGATTTGGTCACCGCAGGCACGCATCCGTCCTGCCCGAAACCCGCGCGCTGACAAGTGGCCGATCTCGCCGGCCCGGAGCTGCCGCGTTCGAGCGCGGGCGTGGCCGAACCGACCGTCCACGATCCTGATGCGCGTGGCCATTTCGGTGTCTACGGCGGGCGGTTCGTCCCCGAGGCGCTGATGGCGGTGATCGAGGAGGTCACTGCCGCGTATGAGAAGGCCCGCGGCGACCAGGCTTTCCTCGACGAGTTGGACCGGCTGCAGCGGCACTACAGCGGGCGGCCGTCGCCGTTGTATGAAGCGGAGCGCCTTTCGGAGCATGCGGGTGGCGCACGGATTTTCCTGAAGCGAGAAGACCTCAACCACACCGGATCTCACAAGATCAACAACGTGCTGGGGCAGGCGCTGCTGGCGCGTCAGATGGGCAAGACGCGGGTGATCGCCGAAACCGGTGCTGGACAGCATGGGGTGGCGACCGCGACGGCGTGCGCGCTGCTGGGCATCGAGTGTGTCATCTACATGGGCGCGATCGACACCGCGCGGCAGGCGCTGAACGTGGCGCGGATGCGGCTGTTGGGCGCGACGGTCGTTTCGGTCGAGGCCGGCTCCAAGACCTTGAAGGACGCGATCAACGAGGCGTTCCGCGACTGGGTCACCAACGCGGACAACACCTACTACTGTTTCGGCACTGCCGCGGGCCCGCATCCGTTCCCGACCATGGTGCGTGACTTTCAGCGGGTGATCGGCCTGGAAGCGCGGGTGCAGATCGTCGAGCAGGCGGGCCGGTTGCCCGACGCTGTGACGGCGTGCGTGGGCGGTGGCTCGAATGCGATTGGAATCTTCCACGCGTTCATCGACGATCCGGGAGTTCGACTCGTCGGCTACGAGGCGGCGGGTGACGGTGTCGAGACGGGGCGCCACGCCGCGACGTTCACCGGTGGCTCGCCGGGTGCGTTTCAAGGATCGTTCTCGTATCTGTTGCAGGACGAGGACGGGCAGACTATCGAATCGCATTCGATTTCAGCTGGTTTGGACTATCCCGGCGTCGGCCCGGAGCATGCCTTCCTCAAGGACGCCGGCCGAGCGGAGTATTGGCCGATCACCGACACCGAGGCGATGGATGCCTTCTCGATGTTGTGCCGCACCGAGGGCATCATTCCCGCCATCGAATCCGCGCATGCCGTCGCGGGCGCTTTGAAGCTGGGCGTCGAGTTGGGCAGCGGGTCGATCATCCTGCTGAACATGTCCGGCCGCGGCGACAAGGATGTCGAGACTGCGGCCAAGTGGTTCGGCCTGTTGGATGGTGCGTCATGAGTCGGCTTTCCAGGTTGTTCGACGAGTGCCGGGCGGAGGGCCGGTCGGCGTTGATCGGGTACCTGCCGACGGGGTTCCCCGACGTGCCGACGTCGATCTCCGCGATGACGGCCATGGTCGAATCCGGTTGCGATATCATTGAAGTCGGTATCGCGTACTCCGATCCGGGGATGGACGGGCCTGTTATCGCGGCGGCGACGGAGGCTGCATTGCGCGGGGGGGTCCGGGTGCGTGACGCGCTGGCTGCGGTCGAGGCGATCAGCAAGGCCGGCGGCCGGGCCGTGGTGATGACCTACTGGAATCCGGTGTTGCGCTGGGGTGTTGACGCGTTCGCTCGCGACCTGGCCTCTGCGGGTGGACTGGGCATGATCACGCCCGACTTGATTCCTGATGAGGCCGACGAGTGGTTGGCCGTATCCGATGCCCGCGATTTGGACCGGATCTTCTTGGTGGCACCGTCGTCGACGCCGGAGCGGTTGGCGGCAACTGTTCAGGCGTCGCGCGGATTCGTATACGCCGCTTCGACAATGGGCGTGACGGGTGCACGTGATGCGGTGTCGGTGGCGGCGCCCGAGCTGGTGCGCCGGGTGAAGGCGGTGTCGGACATTCCGGTGGGCGTCGGGCTTGGGGTGCGGTCCCGCGAACAGGCGGCGGAGATCGGCGCCTTTGCGGACGGGGTCATCGTGGGCTCGGCGTTGGTGTCGGCGTTGAAGGACGGTATTCCGGCGGTGCGGTCGCTGACCGAGGAACTCGCCGACGGTGTGCGGCAGAGGATTACTGCGTGACGACGACTTACCTGGCGTACATACCGAGCCCGCCCCAGGGCGTTTGGCATCTCTGGGTCATTCCGGTTCGGGCGTATGCGCTTTTCATCATCGTGGGCATCATTGTCGCGCTGATTCTCGGCGACCGGCGGTGGGTGGCCCGCGGCGGTCAACCCGGGGTCATCTACGACATCGCGTTGTGGGCCGTGCCGTTCGGCCTCATCGGTGGCCGGCTTTACCACGTCATGACGGACTGGCGGACCTACTTCAGCGACGACGGTGCGGGACTGGCGGGGGCGCTGCGGATCTGGGACGGCGGCCTCGGCATTTGGGGCGCGGTGGCCCTGGGCGGCGTCGGAGCGTGGATCGGGTGCCGGCAGAAGGGCATTCCGCTGCCGGCGTTCGGTGACGCGATCGCGCCGGGAATCGTTCTGGCGCAGGCCATTGGCCGGCTGGGCAATTACTTCAACCAGGAGCTGTACGGGCGCCCGACGACCTTGCCGTGGGGCCTGGAAGTGTATGAGCGGCGGGATGCCAGCGGCGCTCTCGACTCGCTGAACGGTGTGTCGACAGGTCAATTGGTGGGTATCTTCCACCCGACGTTCTTGTACGAGTTGCTGTGGAATGTACTGATTTTCGCGGCACTGATCTATATCGACCGCCGGTTCAAGATCGGCCACGGCCGATTGTTCGCGATGTATGTGGCCGGCTACTGCTTCGGGCGGTTCTGGATCGAGCTGATGCGCAGTGACGTCGCCACACACATCGCGGGAATTCGTGTCAACTCGTTCACGTCGACGTTCGTGTTCATCGGCGCGGTGGTGTACATCATGGTCGCGCCGAAGGGTCGAGAGGATCCTGCCTCCCTCGCCGGCAAGCCGGAGGTCGAGGAAGAAGACGAGGTCGAGGCGTTCGCCAAGGAACTCACGGCGGTGGCTGCTACGACCGGCGTCGTCGCCGCCGCCAAGGCCGCCGGTGAGGCGGAGGACGAAGACGCGAAGGTTGCCGTAAAGGACTCGGTCGAGGACAGCGTTGAGGATGAGGCGGCGAAGGAGCCCGAAGGGCCTGAGGCCGCGCCCGAGGTTCATGAAGCGGCGGTGGAAGCGGCTGACGACGCTGAGGCCGTCGATGAGTTCGCCGCGGAGCCAGCCGCCGGGGCCGACGAAGAACCCGAAGCCGACTCCGAAGACGCGCCCGCGGCTGGCCTGGGCGCGGTCGAGGGTGAAGAAGCGACCGAGGCGCTGGAAGCCGCGCCCGAGGTTCATGAAGCGGCGGTAGAAGCCGCCGATGAGGCTGAGGCCGTCGCCGATGAGGTCGCCGCTGGGGATGAAGCCGCGGAAGCCGAGGAGCCGGAGGCTGAGGCCGAGGAGGCGCCTGAAGCCGAGACGGAAGGCGACCACGAACCAGAAGTTGAAGCGCCAGAGGCCGATTCGGCTGAGCCGGAGGCGGGTCTGGGTTCGGTCGAGGGTGAGGAAGCTGCCGAGGCGGTGGCGGCGGCGCCCGAGGTTCATGAAGCGGCGGTAGAAGCCGCGGACGAGGCTGAGGCCGTCGCCGATGAGGTCGCCGCTAGAGATGAAGCCGCGGAAGCCGAAGAGGCGGTGCCTGAGGCCGAAGAGGCGCCTGAAGCCGAAGAGCCGGAGGCGGGTCTGGGTTCGGTCGAGGGTGAGGAAGCTGCCGAGGCGGTGGCGGCGGCGCCCGAGGTTCATGAAGCGGCGGTTGAGGCCACCGATGAGGCCGAGACCGTCGCCGATGAGGTGGCATCCGAGGATGAAGAACCGGCCGCTTCGGAGGCGGCAGCCGAAGCCGAAGAACTTGCGGCGGATGTAGCCGAGGCGCCTTCGGAGGACATCGAGGCGGCCGAGGAGTTCGCCGAGGCGGGTGAGGAAGCGGAGCCGGCGGAAGCCGCTGCCGAGTCGGAGGACTCCGAACCCGATGAGCCCGACACCGAGGACGCCGAAGCCGCGGTCGGAGAGGCCGAGGCCGAGTCGGAGGAAAAGGCCGCCGAGGAAGCGGAAGCCGTCGCCGAGGAAGCTGATTCTGCTGCTGAGGACGAACCCAAGACGGGCGTCCTCGAGGAGGCGAAGGTCGACGAGCCCGAGCCGACCCCAGAGCCCGCGACGGCTCGGAAGACCGGCGGACGGCTGAGCCGCTGGCTGCGCCGTACTCGCTGACCGACGCGAGAGCCGCGTGGGCGTTCTGGACGATGGCACGCCGACCACTGTGCTCTGAGTGCCGACCGGCCCCGAGGAGTTGAATCGGTTCGGCTGTCCGGCTGGCCACCCCGGATTCCTGAGCAGCCGATCTTCTACTCCGTGCTCAATGAGGGTCGTGCACGAGTTCGGTGATTTATCCACAGGGCCGGAATCTCTGCTGCTGAAAGTGTCGGCCAACGGACCTATGATCGAATGTATGTTCGAGTTGCTGGAACCTCCCGCCGCCGCGGATCCCGCTGCGCTGCTGGATGACGTGCGCGCGGCGTCGCGGGCCGAGACGCGGGCGGCCGCACAGCGACTCACAGGGATATGGAACCTCCACAGGGTGCGCCTGCGGGAAAACGGCGACCGCGCATTGTGGGCAGTGGACACGTGGGACGCGGTGGCCGCGGAGGTGGCCGCGGCGCTGAACATTCCACTCATGCTGGCGGGCAGCTTCGTGCGGCTGGCTAAAGCGATGTACGAACGTCTACCGCTGCTCGGCATGGTGTTGGCGGCGGGACAGATTGACTACCGCTCGTTCCAGACGATGGTGTACCGCACCGATCTGATCACCGACCCCGACACTCTCGCAGTCGTCGACGGACAGCTCGCCAGCCGCGCGCCCCGCTGGACCGCGCTGTCACAGGGGAAGTTGGGCCTCGAGGTCGACCGGATCGTCGCGAAGGCCGACCAGGACGCGGTGCGCCGGCGCAAGGAGCGTGTCGAGGACCGCGAGGTGGTCGTCGTTGATACCGGGGAAGGGATGGCCGCGGTGTGCGCCAACGTCTTCGCGACTGACGGGCACGCCTTCGAGCAGCGGTTGGATGCCCTCGCGGCCACGGTATGCGACGCCGATCCGCGCACCAAACAACAGCGACGCGCGGACGCGATGGGCGCCATGGCCGCCCGAGCAGACCGACTGGGTTGCCAATGCGGCAAGCCTGATTGCCCGGCCGGCGGGAAGGCGGCCGCGGCTCAGGTAGTCCTGCACCTTGTGGCCGACCAGGCGACCGTCGACGGGACGTCCGACAAGCCCGGCTATCTGGCGGGTTGCGACGACCTCATTCCGGCGGAACTCGTTGCAGAACTTGCGGAGTCTGCCAAAGTGCGGCCGCTGTTCAACCCGATGGACACTCCGCCGGAACCGGGCTATGTGCCCTCGGCCAAGCTGGCCGAGTTCATCCGCTGGCGTGACATGACCTGCCGAGCGCCTGGTTGCGATGTCCCCGCGAGCCAGTGCGACATCGACCATGTAATCCCTTACGGCGATGGTGGTCTCACGCATGCGTCGAACCTGAACTGCAAGTGTCGCCGGCATCACCTCATGAAGACGTTCTGCGGCTGGAATGAAAAGCAGCTTTCGGACGGCACCGTGATTTTCACGCTTCCAGATGGCCAGACGTATGTGACGACACCCGGTAGCGCGCTGTTGTTTCCAAGTCTGTGCGTCCCAACCGGCGAGCTCGATATTCCCGAGCCCCCAGTTGACGACCGGTGCGTCGATCGGACGGCAATGATGCCCAAGCGGCGGCGCACGCGCGCGCAGAACCGCGCGCAGCGCATCGAAGCTGAACGACGACAGAACCGCCAATTCCGACAAGCGAGACGTGCGGCAAGCGATGCCTCCTACGCCGGGCCCATGACGCCCACGGAGGGGGACGGCGAACCGCCGCCCTTCTGATCTGCAGTGGTTAACCGCCCAATACTTGGCGGGTTTCATTACTTACGACCAGACCTCTGACTCTGGCATGCTGGGTGCCATGACGGAGCCGCAGTTCAGTGGCAGCGAGAGCGGAAGCCCCTTTCCGCCACCCCCGCAGCAGCAGGCTTACCCGCCTCCTGGCCAATATCCGCCTCCCCCATGGCAGTACCCGCCCCCGCCGGGGCAGTACCCGCCGCCGTACCCGGCGGCCTATCTGGATCCGGCGGCGCCGTTCGGCCGTCATCCGCTGACCGGCGAGCCGTTGTCCGACAAATCGAAGGTCGTCGCGGGACTCTTGCAGTTGCTCGGATTATTCGGCCTCGTCGGCATTGGCCGCATCTATCTCGGCTACACCGGACTGGGCATCGCGCAACTCGTCGTCGGGCTGATCACCTGCGGCATCGGCGCGATCGTCTGGGGCATCGTCGACGCGGTCCTGATCCTCACCGACAAGGTCCGCGACCCGGAGGGGCGTCCACTGCGCGATGGCACCTAGCGCCACCAGCCGGGGACGGCTCTACGGCGCACTCGGCACCGGCGCCGTGCTGGTTGGCGGACTCGCCTACGTCGGTTTGGGCGATCCCCACAGCCCGCACTTCATCTTCCCGGTCTGCCCGTTCAAGGCGCTGACGGGCTGGAACTGCCCCGGCTGTGGCGGCTTGCGGATGGCCCACGACGTGCTGCACGGCGACTTCGCCGCCGCCGTCGTCGACAACGCGTTCCTCCTCGTCGGTCTGCCGATGCTCGCGGCCTGGCTTCTGGTGCGCTGGCACCGCGGGCAGTCGTTGATGCCCAGGCCCGCGGTCGTCGTCATCGCCATCGCGGCCGTCACCTGGACGGTGGTGCGAAATCTGCCCGGGTTCCCGCTGGTCCCGACGCTTCTCAGCGGGTAGTCGCGCACCTGCGCTGATACACTCGACAACCGGGCCGGTGCAGTCCCGGACCATGATTTTCCGGACTGCGGAGGTACCGTCCAATGCTGTTTTCGGCATTGCCAGACCGTCAGGGCTTGTACGACCCTGAGAACGAGTCGGACTCGTGTGGCGTCGCCATGGTCACCGACATCCAAGGGCGCCGCTCGCACAGCATCGTTGCCGACGGGCTCATCGCGCTGGAACACCTCGAACACCGCGGCGCCGCGGGCGCAGAGCCCAACAGCGGCGACGGTGCAGGCATCCTCATCCAGCTGCCCGGCGAACTCCTCAGAGAGGTCGTCGACTTCGAACTGCCGGCCGCGACCGAGGACGGCTGCAACACCTTTGCTGCCGGCATCTGTTTTATGCCGCAGGACGCCGATGCCCGCGGTGTCGCCCGCGAGCAGGTCGAGGCCATCGCCGACGAGGAGGGGCTGCAAGTCCTTGGCTGGCGTGAGGTGCCTGTCGACCCGGGCGGCGCCGAAGTCGGCGTAACGGCACTGGGCTGCATGCCCTACATGGCGCAGCTGTTCGTCTCCGCTCCAGAAAACAACATCGGCGGTATCGATCTCGATCGGCGGGCTTACGCCGTGCGTAAACGCGCCGAGCGCAACGGGGTGTACTTCCCGTCACTGTCCAGCCGCACCATGGTCTACAAGGGCATGCTCACGACAATGCAGCTGCCCCAATACTTTCCGGACCTGCGCGACGAACGATGCATGAGTGCGATCGCGATCGTGCACAGCCGGTTCTCGACCAACACGTTTCCGTCTTGGCCGCTTGCGCACCCGTTCCGCTTCGTCGCGCACAACGGTGAGATCAACACCGTCCGCGGCAACCGCAACCGCATGCATGCCCGCGAAGCGATGCTCGCCAGCGCCAACATCCCCGGCGACCTGTCGCGGCTCTCACCGATCTGCACGCCGGAGGCATCCGACTCGGCGTCCTTCGACGAGGTGCTCGAACTGCTGCACCTCGGCGGCCGCAGCCTGCCGCACGCAGTGCTGATGATGATTCCCGAGGCGTGGGAGAACAACACCACCATGGACCCCGCCGAACGCGCGTTCTGGCGGTTCCACGCCTCCCTCATGGAGCCGTGGGACGGCCCCGCTTGCGTGACGTTCACCGACGGCACGCTCGTGGGAGCGGTGTTGGACCGCAACGGGTTACGGCCGGGCCGCTGGTGGCGCACCATCGACGACAAAGTCATCCTTGCCAGCGAAAGCGGCGTGCTCGACGTGCCGTCCGCCGAAATCGTCGCCAAGGGTCGGCTCCAGCCCGGCAAGATGTTCCTGATCGACACCGCGCAGGGCCGCATCGTCTCCGACGACGAGATCAAGGAGGAGCTGGGCAGGCAAGAGCCCTACGGCGAATGGCTGCACGCCGGCCTGCTCGACCTCAAGACGCTTCCCGACCGCGTGCGCGTCCAGCCAAACCACGAATCGGTGGTACGACGCCAGATCTCGTTCGGCTACACCGAAGAGGACCTCCGCATCCTGCTCACCCCGATGGCGGCATCGGGTGCCGAGCCGCTCGGCTCGATGGGCACCGACACCCCGACCGCCGTGCTGTCGCAACGGTCCCGGCTTCTTTACGATTACTTCGTCGAACTGTTCGCCCAGGTGACCAACCCGCCGCTGGACGCCATCCGCGAAGAGGTCGTCACGTCGATGGCCCGCATCATGGGCCCGGAGCAGAACCTGCTCGAGCCGACCGCCGCGTCCTGCCGCCAGATCGTGTTGCGCTGGCCCGTTCTGGACAACGACGAACTCAACAAGATCGTCCACATCAACGACGATCACGAGCATCCCGGCCTCAGGACAGCCGTGCTCAAGGCCCTCTACGAGGTAGAACGCGGTGGCGAGGGCCTCGCCGACGCGCTCGACGACCTGCGGCACCGGGCGTGCGACGCGATCGCCAAAGGCGCACGCACGCTGGTCATCTCGGATCGCGACTCCGACCACACCAGGGCGCCGATCCCGTCGCTCCTGGCTGTCTCTGCGGTACACCACCACCTCGTCCGCACCAAGGAGCGCACCAACGTCGCCCTCGTCGTGGAAAGCGGCGACGCCCGCGAGGTGCACCACATCGCGATGCTCATCGGGTTCGGTGCGGCTGCCGTCAACCCGTACCTGGCCTTCGAGTCCATCGAGGACCTCATCCGCGAAGGCGAACTCACCGGCATCGAACCGGCCACCGCCGTACGCAATTACCTCAAGGCGCTCGGCAAGGGCGTGATGAAGGTGATGAGCAAGATGGGCATCTCGACCGTCGCCTCCTACACCGCCGCGCAGGCGTTCGAGGCCGTCGGCATCAACAAGGACGTCGTCAACGAGTACTTCACCGGTACGCCAAGCCAACTCGGCGGTGCCGGGCTGGACGTGATCGCCGAAGAAGTCAAACAGCGGCACCGCCGCGCCTATCCGGAGAACCCGACCGAGCGTGTGCATCGGCGGCTCGAGGTGGGCGGTGAATACGCCTTCCGGCGCGAAGGCGAGCTGCACCTGTTCACCCCGGAAGTCGTGTTCCTGCTACAACATTCGACCCGCGCCGGTCGGCATGACATCTTCGGCCAGTACTCCGACGAAGTGAACCGGCTGTCCAAAGAAGGCGGCACTCTCAGGGGCCTGTTCGAGTTCAAGCAGGGCCTGCGGCCACCCGTGCCGCTGGAAGAAGTCGAATCGGTCGAGTCGATCGTGACCCGCTTCAACACCGGCGCGATGAGCTACGGGTCGATCTCCGCCGAGGCGCACGAGACCATGGCCATAGCCATGAACAACCTCGGCGGCCGGTCCAACTCCGGCGAGGGCGGTGAGGACGTCGACCGTCTCTACGACCCGAAACGCCGTAGCGCGGTCAAGCAGGTCGCATCGGGCCGCTTCGGCGTCACCAGCGACTACCTGGTCAACGCCACGGACATCCAGATCAAGATGGCTCAGGGCGCCAAACCCGGTGAGGGCGGCCAGCTTCCGGGCTTCAAGGTCTATCCGAACATCGCCAAAACCCGGCACTCGACGCCCGGCGTCGGGCTTATCAGCCCGCCACCGCACCACGACATCTATTCGATCGAGGACCTCGCCCAGCTCATCCACGACCTGAAGAACGCCAACCAGGACGCCCGCATCCACGTGAAGCTGGTCAGCTCCGTGGGTGTGGGCACCGTCGCGGCAGGCGTGTCCAAGGCACACGCCGACGTCGTCCTGATCTCGGGCTACGACGGCGGCACCGGCGCCGCGCCGCTGACGAGCCTTAAACATGCGGGCGTGCCATGGGAGATCGGCCTCGCCGACACCCAGCAGACGTTGATGCTCAACGGCCTGAGGGACCGGATCACCGTGCAATGCGACGGTGGCATGCGCACCGCACGCGACGTGATCGTCGCCGCCCTCCTGGGCGCGGAGGAGTACGGCTTCGCCACCGCGCCGCTTGTGGTGTCCGGCTGCATCATGATGCGGGTCTGTCACCTCGACACCTGTCCGGTCGGCGTCGCCACCCAAAACCCGGAACTTCGTGCCAGATTCAACGGTAAGCCGGAGTTCGTCGAGAACTTCTTCCGCTTCATCGCCGAAGACATCCGGCGCTATCTGGCCGAGCTCGGGTTCCGCAGCATCGACGAGGCCGTCGGCCACGCCGAGGTGCTCGACACCGACAGCGGCGTCTCGCACTGGAAGGCAAAGGGCATCGACCTGACACCGGTGTTCGCCGTCCCGGAGAACGTGACCCAGCGGCGACGGGTCCGTGGTCAGGACCACGGCCTCGAACAAGCGCTGGACCGCACGCTGATCCAGCTTGCGGAGGGTGCGCTCGAGGATGCGCATCCGGTGCGGCTCGAGCTCCCGGTGCGCAACGTCAACCGCACCGTCGGCACGCTCCTCGGTTCCGAGGTCACGCGCCGCTACGGCGCGCAGGGTCTACCCGACGACACCATTCACGTCACGCTCACCGGCTCGGCGGGGCAGTCGATCGGCGCGTTCCTGCCGCCCGGCATCACCCTGGAGCTGATCGGCGACGCCAACGACTATGTCGGCAAGGGCCTTTCGGGTGGCCGCGTCATCGTCCGGCCGCCCGACGACGTGTTGTTCCTGCCGGAGGACAACGTGATCGCAGGAAACACGTTGTTGTTCGGCGCGACGTCCGGCGAGATCTACCTGCGTGGGCGGGTGGGCGAGCGGTTCGCCGCGCGTAACTCCGGCGCGCTTACCGTTGTCGAGGGTGTCGGCGACCACGCCTGCGAGTACATGACGGGTGGCCGGGTCGTGGTGCTCGGCAAGACCGGCCGCAACATGGCGGCGGGGATGTCCGGCGGCATCGCATTCGTGCTGGGCCTCGATCCCGCCAAGGTCAATGCCGAAATGGTCGAGCTGCAGCGCCTCGAGCCCGAGGACCTGATCTGGCTGCACGAGGTCATCGCCAAGCATGCCGTGTACACCGGAAGCACGGTGGCCACGTCGGTGCTGTCCGACTGGCCAAGGCGCAGCGCGCAATTCACCAAGATCATGCCCACCGACTACCAGCGCGTACTGCAGGCCACCCGGATGGCCAAGGCCGAGGGTCGCGACGTGGACACCGCCATCATGGAGGCCAGCCGTGGCTGATCCGCACGGGTTCCTCGAAGTGCCAAAGGTCGAGGCCGCCAAGCGACCTGTCGACGAGCGCGTCGGCGACTGGCGTGAGGTTTATGAGTTGCAGGACCCGCACCAGCGCGCAGGCGAGGTGTCGCAACAGGCCCGCCGCTGCATGGACTGCGGAATCCCGTTCTGCCACTCGGGAACCGCGGGCTGTCCACTGGGCAACCTCATCCCCGAGTGGAACGACCTAGTCCGGCGGGGCCGCTGGGATGCGGCCAGCGACCGCCTGCACGCCACCAACAACTTCCCGGAGTTCACCGGCCGGCTGTGCCCCGCGCCGTGTGAGGCCGCCTGTGTGCTGTCCATCGCCGAGGAGCAGACCGGCGGCAGCGTCACGATCAAGCGGATCGAGCAGACCATCGCCGACCAGGCGTGGATGGACGGCATCGTCGAACCGCAACCCGCCGCGATCTCGACCGGCAAGAAAGTGGCCGTCGTAGGCTCCGGGCCCGCCGGACTTGCTGCGGCACAACAACTCACGCGGGCAGGCCACGATGTCACCGTCTACGAGCGCGACGACCGCATCGGCGGCCTGATGCGCTACGGCATCCCCGAGTACAAGCTGGAGAAGCGCACGCTGAACCAGCGGCTGGCCCAGATGCGCGCGGAGGGAACCCGCTTCGTCACCGAATGCGAGGTCGGGGTCGACCTGCCCGTCGAGCAGCTGCGGAACCAGTACGACGCGGTCGTGCTCGCCGTTGGCGCGCTGAGGGGCCGCGACACCGACGTCGAGGGCCGCCACCTCGAGGGCGTGCACCTGGCGATGGAGCACCTGGTGCCCGCCAACAAGGAATGCGAGGGCGACGGGCTGAGCCCGCTCTCCGCCAAGGACAAGCACGTGGTGATCATCGGCGGCGGCGACACCGGCGCCGACTGCCTCGGCACCGCGCACCGCCAGGGCGCCAGGTCGGTGACCCAACTGGACTACAACCCCGAGCCGCCGGAATACCGCGACGAATCGCGCTCGCCATGGCCGATGTGGCCGATCTTGCTGCGCACCAGACTGTCGCCGGCGCACGCCGAGGGCGGCGCGCGCCGCTACGAGGTCGCGGTGCAGCGATTCCTCGGCGACGAGTACGGGCACCTGCGGGCCATCGAGATCGCCGAAGTCAAGGTCGAACGTGACGCCGACGGGCGCAGGCACATCACCCCGGTGGGGGCATCGCTTGAGATTCCCTGTGAATTGGCGTTGCTGGCGATCGGGTTCGACGGCGTCGAACACATGCCACTGCTGGACGGACTCGGCCTGGAACTCAACCGGCGTGGCGCTTTGCCGTGCGGTTCGGATTGGCAGACAGACACCCCCGGCGTGTTTGTCTGCGGCGACGCGCACCGGGGTGCGTCGCTGATCGTGTGGGCCATCGCGGAGGGCCGAAGTGCCGCCTACGCCGTCGACACCTACCTGATGGGCGACTCGGATCTGCCCGAGCCCGTGAAGCCCGGCGCCATTCCCCTGGCCGTCGTCTGAACCGATTCACGACTATGCTCATCAGTCGTGAATAGACGCGGAAAGATCGTCTGTACGCTTGGCCCTGCCACCGCCAGCGACGAGACCCTCAGGGCCCTGGTGGAGGCCGGGATGGACGTGGCACGGCTGAACTTCAGCCACGGCGACTACGCCGATCACGAGGCCAGTTACAAGCGCGTACGCGCCGCCTCCGACGTGACCGGACACGCCGTCGGCATCCTGGCCGACCTGCAGGGCCCCAAGATCCGCCTCGGCCGGTTCAAGGATGGCCCGACCTTCTGGGCCAACGGTGAAACCGTCCGCATCACCGTCGATGATTGCGAAGGCAATCACGACAGGGTGTCCACCACGTACAAGCAGCTGGCCGACGACGCTCAGAAGGGCGATCGGCTGCTCGTCGACGACGGCAAGGTTGGCCTCGTCGTCGATGACGTCGAAGGAAACGACGTCATCTGCACGGTCACCGAGGGTGGCCCGGTCAGCAACAACAAGGGCCTCTCGCTGCCCGGCATGAACGTGTCCGTGCCTGCGCTCTCACAGAAGGACATCGAGGACCTCGAGTTCGCGCTGAAAGTCGGGGTCGACCTGGTCGCGCTGTCGTTCGTCCGGTCGCCCGCCGATATCGAGCTCGTGCACGAGGTCATGGACCGCGTCGGACGCCGAGTGCCCGTCATCGCCAAGCTCGAAAAGCCGGACGCCATCGACAATCTCGAGGCGATCGTGCTGGCGTTCGACGCGATCATGGTCGCGCGCGGTGATCTCGGCGTCGAGCTGCCGCTCGAGGAAGTGCCGTTGGTGCAGAAGCGCGCCATCCAAATGGCAAGGGAGAACGCCAAACCCGTCATTGTCGCCACCCAGATGCTGGAGTCGATGATCGAAAATTCTCGGCCGACGCGTGCCGAGGCGTCCGATGTCGCCAACGCGGTGCTCGACGGCGCAGACGCGGTGATGCTGTCCGGCGAGACGTCGGTGGGCAAGTATCCGCTGGAGGCCGTCAAGACGATGGCCCGCATCATCTCGGCGGTCGAGGAGAACTCGGTTGCCGCACCGCCTCTCGCGCATGTGCCCCGCACCAAGCGCGGCGTCATTTCCTACGCGGCCCGTGACATCGGTGAACGGCTGGACGCCAAGGCGCTTGTCGCGTTCACCCAATCCGGCGACACCGTGCGCAGGCTGGCTCGCTTGCACACGCCGCTGCCGGTGCTGGCGTTCACCGCGCTGCCCGAGGTGCGCAGCCAACTGGCGCTGACCTGGGGGACAGAGACGTTCATCGTGCCGCACATGAACAGCACCGACAACATGATCCGTCAGGTGGACAAGTCGCTGCTGGAGCTCGGCCGCTACAAGCGCGGTGAGCTGGTGGTCATCGTCGCCGGTGCGCCACCTGGCACAGTAGGCTCGACGAACCTGATCCACGTGCATCGGATCGGGGAGGAAGACGTCTAGTCGGACGACGATAAGGCGGCAGCCGCGGGCTAGGAGGGACTGAGTGTCGACAGCGGATTTCGATGAGCTGCTGGCGGTACTCGACCTCAAGCAAATAGCCGACGACATGTTCGTCGGCTCCCATCCGAGCAAGAACCCGGTGCGCACGTTCGGCGGTCAGATGATGGCGCAGGCGTTCGTGGCCGGCAGCCGGACGGTTTCGGAGAAGCTGCCGCCGAGCAACATCTCGACGCACTTCATCGCCGGCGGCGACCCCGAAAAGGACCTCGAATTCCAGGTGGTGCGGCTGCGAGACGAACGCCGCTTCGCCAACCGCCGCGTTGACGTCATGCAGGACGGCCGGCTGCTGACCACGGCGATGGTCTCCTACCTTGCCGGCGGTCGGAGCATCGAGCATGGCATCGAACCGCCCGAGCTGCCGGACCCTGAGTCGGTGCCGCCCATCGACGAGCTCCTGCGCGGTTACGAGGACGTCGTCCCACATTTCGTGAATGCGCTGCGCCCGATCGACTGGCGGTACACCAACGATCCGACCTGGGTCATGCGCGACAAAGGGGAGCGGCTCACCTACAACCGGGTCTGGATGAAGGCCGAAGGCACCATGCCCGACGACCCGGCGCTGAACTGTGCGGCGCTGGTGTACTCGTCAGACACCACTGTGCTGGACTCGATCATCACCACGCACGGGCTGTCGTGGGGCTACGACCGGATCTTTGCCGCGACCGCGAACCACTCAGTGTGGTTTCACCGGCCGGTGCGCTTTGACGAATGGGTGCTGTACTCCACATCGTCGCCGGTGGCTGCGGACTCGCGCGGTCTCGGGACGGGGCATTTCTTCGACCGGTCGGGTCAGTTGTTGGCGACCGTCGTGCAGGAGGGCATCGTCATGTACTTCCCCGGTGCAAACAGGTAGCGGGCGTAACCTTTTGCTGTGAGCGATTCGCGCGTCAATTTTGCCCCGCGGTTGCGGGCCCGCGAACGGGTCGTCGTCCATGTCGATTCGCCCGCCGCCCGCTGGATCGGTGCGCTGGCGGTGCTCAGCCTGTTCTGTTGGTTGATCATCCTGCTGACTCGCGACCACGACCGCGACTGGCAGGCCGCGGGCCGGCTGGCGTGGTCGCTGACCCTTCTCACCGCCGTCGCACTGATCGCCCGCGGCATCTTCCTCGGCAGGCCGGTCACGGCCGCACACGCCTGGCTGGCGTTGGCGGCGGTGCTCGCCGGACTCGGGGCACACATGCTGGTGTTCGACGTGCCCGGCAATCTGCTCATCGCGTCTGCAGGCGGGCTGTTGATGTGGCCGACCGCGGCGCGGCCGAATCCTGCTGAGCTGCCCCGGATTTGGGCTCTGGTGGATATGACCGAGGGCGACCCGCTTGCGCCGTTCGCCATGCAGCCGTCGAAGTGCTATCACTTCAACGCCGACGGCACGGCGGCCATCGCCTACCGCACGCGGATGGGTTATGCGGTGGTCAGCGGCGACCCGATCGGCGACGAAACCTGTTTCGCCGAGCTTGTCGCCGACTTCGCCACGATGTGCCACGGCCGCGGTTGGCGCATGGTCGTGCTGGGCTGCAGCCAGCGGCGGCTGGAACTGTGGGCCGATGCGACGGTGCTCGGCCAGTCGCTGCATGCGGTGCCGATCGGGCGCGACGTGGTCATCGACGTCGCGACGTTCGACATGGTCGGGCGTAAGTACCGCAACCTGCGGCAGGCGGTGCAGCGCACACAGAACGTCGGTGTCACCACGGAGGTTGTTTCCGAGCAGGGCCTCGACGACCGCATGCTTGCCGAGCTGACGGAGGTGCTGCTGGCTTCACCGAGCGGAGCACGCACCCAGCGGGGGTTCTCGATGTGCCTCGACGGTGCACTCGAGGGCCGCTATCCCGGGGTGCAGCTGATCGTCGCCCGCGACAACCACGGCCGGGTGCAGGGCTTTCACCGGTATACGACGGCCGGGCGGGCCAGCGAGGTATCGCTCGACGTGCCGTGGCGGCGCCGCGGCGCGCCCAACGGTATCGACGAGCGGCTGTCGGTGGACATGATCGCGTGGGCCCGCGACAACGGGGGGCAGCGGCTGTCGTTGGCCTTCGCGGCGTTCCCCGAGATCTTCAACGACAAGGACCGGGGCAAGATCTCGAGCCTGATCTACGTGGCGATCCACCTCGGCGACGCGCTGATCGCACTCGAATCGCTGTACCGCTATCTGCGCAAATTCCACGTGCTCGGCGATCGCCGATATGTGATGGCGTCGCTGACGCAGTTGCTGCCGCTGCTGGTCGTGCTGCTGTCGCTGGAGTTCCTGCCTAGGCGGCGCCAGCTGGGCTAGGGGGTCGGCGTGACGGTGATCGAGAACTGGTTCTCGACGCGTTCGCGGAACTGGTCGGCGCACTTCTGGATCGCCTGCTGGTCGGAGCCCGCCTTGGAAAGGCAGTCGACGTAGTCCGTCCCGCCGACCTGTCGGAAGACGCCGATCCAGATCGGGATGAAGATGAGCGACACGATGATCGCCAAGAACCCCAACACGATTCCCGCGATCGCAACGCCGCCGTTAGTGGCTTGACCGCTGTTGACGCGGCCTCGCGCGACGAATCCGATGACGACGGCGATCACACCGAGGATGACGCCGCCGGCCACCGTCCAGCAGAACACCAGTCCGATGATCGCGAGCACCAGGGCGGTGATGCCGAGCCCGTTGCGTGGCCCGGTCGGCGGATACGTGTATCCGGCGTAGGGCAGCGGTGGCGGCGGCGGGTAGCTGCCGGGGTACGCACCCCACTGAGGTGGGGGAGGTGGCGGCGGCGGTTCGCTCATGCCGGTGAGGCTACTCGCCAGAACTGAGATTGAGTACGGGACAACAAACGTCGTCGGGCAGGTGATGGGTGGCGACGACGACCGTGCGTTCGGCAGGGAAAAGGGCGCCAGGGGTGAGGAGTTCGCTCAGCAGTTGGCTGCCGTCCGAGGCATCGAGGTGTTCGGTCGGCTCGTCGAGTAGCACGGTCGGCACCGCCGAGACCAGCGCCCGCGCGAGCAGCAGTCGCCTGCGCTGTCCGGCCGAGACGGCCGAGGCGCCGCCGACCAGGATCGTCGCCAGGCCGTTGGGCAACGCGTCGAGCCAGTCGCCAAGGCCCACGCGCTGCAGGGCATTTCGCAGCTCGTGGTCGGTGGCATCGCCGCGGGCAACGAGCAGATTGTCGCGTACGGTGGTGGCGAACAGATGCGCATCCTCGGCGAAAAACGCTGTTTGCGAAGGGTTTTCGGCCATAGCCATCAACAGCGTGGTCTTGCCCGCACCGCTGGGTCCGGTGACGGCGAGCCGGGCACCCGGTTCGAGCGACACGGGCGCCACCGGCGGCCGCCTGCGCACGTCGCTGTCGGGTTCGGTGAGTTCGCGCAACCGGCGCGCGGCGATCCGCGAGCGGGTGAGTTGCACTGCGGCAGCGGGTAACGCCACGGTCGCCTCGAACGCCGACAGCGGCAACAGCATCAGTATCGCCGCGGTCATCGGTGACACCGCGTCCGCGATCCCGATCGCGGCGACGACGCCGCCGAGCACGCTGACACCGACGGCAGCGGTCGGTGCGGCGGCCGCCACCGCCGCGGGCGCTGCGGCCCGGTCGGTGGCGCGGCCCCACGCGCCGTGCCGGTGCTCGGATTCGGCGATTGCATCGTCGAGGCGGCCCGCGACCCGCAATTCGGGCGCGTGCTCTAGCGCCAACATCACCGCGACGTCACGGCCGGAATGATGTTGTGCCGCAACGTTCTCTGCGGCGGCGGCGGCGCAGGCCGCCAGCCATGGCGCGGCCACACCTGCAATCGTCAGACAGACCGCGAGCACCACGCCCGCAGCGGGGGAAATCAGGGCGATCGTCGCGACGGCGGCCACTGAAAGCACGGCTGCGACCGCAATCGGCAACACCGCGCGCACCAGCACATCGGACAGCTCGTCGACAGAGGCGCCGATACGGGCCACCAATTCGCCGCTGTGCAATCGCATCACGACGTCGGCGGGCGCGTCGGCAAGCCTGCGGTACAAGGTCTCGCGAGCACTCGCCGCGGCCCGCAGCGCGGTGTCGTGAGAGGCCAACCGCTGGCAGTAGCCGAGCACACCGCGCGAGATGCCGAGCGCGCGCACGGACACCACCGCGACCGTAAGGTCCAGCACGGGGGGCATCTGCCAGGCCCGGGTGATCAGCCATGCCGAGACACCGGCCAGCGCCAGCGCGCTGCCGAGCGACAGCACACCCAGCGCCACGGCCAGCAGCAGCCGCGGCAGCCGTGGGCGCAACAGGTCACGCATCGACCATGCTCCCCATATAAAGCACCTTTTCCCCGATGGCCAGCACCGGTTCGCGGTGGCCGACGACGAGCACCGTCGCCCCGGCCCGTGCGCGCGCCACGATGGCCTGCAGGACGCGGGCTTCCATGGGCGCATCGAGGTGCGACGTCGGCTCGTCGAGCAGGAGTAGCGGTGCGGCCGAACAGAGCACCCGCGCGAGGCCGAGTCGCTGCCGCTGACCCAGTGACAGGCCGACCCCTCCGCGGCCTATCACCGTGTCCAGTCCGTCCGGCAACACGGCCAGCACCTCGTCAAAACCCGCGGCGCGGCAGGCGCTGTCGAGGTCGGCAAGCGTCCCGAACAGCGCGAGGTTGTCGCGGATGCTGCCGGGTACCAACACGGGACGCTGAGCGAGCCATGCCACCTGAGCCCACCACGCCCGTGGATCCAGGTCGGCGACGTCAATGCCGTCGATCCGGACGTCGCCTGGGCTCAACCCGAGAATGGTCTGCAGCAGTGTCGTTTTGCCAACACCATTGGGCCCTGTCAACACCGTTACCAGACCAGGTTCGACGTCGGCGCCCAGCGCACCGATATGGATCGTCGCGCCCTCCGCCGCCACGATGCGCGTGCCCGCAGGCGGCGTGTGCAGCGTGTCGAGTAGCCGGAACGCCTTCTCCGCGGCCGTCTTTCCATCCTGGGCGGCGTGGAACTCCACGCCGACGCGGCGCAGTGGCCAGAAGACCTCCGGTGCCAGCAGCAGGGCGGTCAGAGCGGCCGCAAGCGTCACGTCGCCGAACACAAGGCGCAGGCCGACACTGACCGCGACGAGCGCGACACCGAGGGTGGCCAGCAGTTCCAGTACCAGCGCCGAGAGAAACGCGATACGCAGCGTGGCCATTGCCGACCGGCGATGGGCTGCACCGAGTTCGGCGATCCGCTGTGCGGATCCGCCCACCCGGCCGAGCGCCCGCAGCGTGGGAATCCCCGCCACCAGGTCCAGCAGCCGTGACTGCAGCGTGGTCATCGCGGCGAGTGCCGCCGCGGACCGGTCGCGCGTGAGCATGCCGATGAGCACCATGAAGATCGGGATGAGCGGCAGCGCGATCAGCACGATCACCGCAGAGGAGACATCGTAGGCCGCGATGACCACGACCGCGGCCGGGGTGAGAATGCCCGCGAGGAACAGCGAGGGTAGGTAAGCGGTGAAGTAGGGCCGCAGCCCGTCGAGGCCCCGGGTGATCAACGCGGCCGCCGAATCACGGTGCCCGGCGAGTTGACGCGGCGGCAGCGCGGTGACCGTGCGCAGCACCTCGCCGGCCAGATCCCCGATGACCGCCGTCGCCCCCCGCTGAGACAGCCTGCCCTGCCACCAGTGCGCGACCGTGCGGGTCATCCACAGCGCCACCAGGATCCACAACTGCCCTGCCCAGTGCGCCACCGTGCGCGTCGCCGGGTCGGTGACGACGCCGGCGACGATGTGCGCCAGCACCACGGCGGACACGATGGTGGCGCCGCTGATCACCACACCGCACGCCACCGATGCGGCCAGGAAGCGCCGCATCGCCGGGGAGGCCTGGAAGAGGTTCAGCTCGATCGCCTCGCCAGCCCGATGGACGCGGGTATCGCCTCGGCGGTGATGCGGCGGCGGAACACCCAGTATGTCCACGCCTGGTAGCCGATCACCAGTGGCAGCAACGTGAGCGACGCCCAAGTCATGATCTTCAGCGTGTACGGGGTCGACGACCCGTTGTAGATCGTCACGCTCCACTCCGGGTTGAGCGTGGACGGCAACAGGTTTGGGTACATCGAACCGAACAACAGCACGACGACGGCCGCGATGACGACCACCGTGGACACGAACGCCCACCCCTCGCGGCGCCCGGTCCACATCAGAGCGACCGCCGTCAACAGCGCGACGACCGCGATGCCGAGAGCCAGCCAGGTCCAGCCCTTGCCGTGCGCCAGTTGTGTCCACAAGCCGAACCCGCCTGCCAGCACAATGGCCGGGACCGCCAATATCCGTGCGAACCGGAATGCGTCGTCGTGTACCGGGCCTGCGGTCTTGAGCGCGATGAACACGGCGCCGTAAAAGGCGAACAGCGACGCGGTCGCCAGCCCGCCGAGCAGCGTGTAGGGGTTGAGCACATCGCCGATCGACAGGTGCACGCGGTGGTCGGCGTCGATGGGCAAGCCGCGCACCAGGATTGCGAACGCCACGCCCCACAGGATCGCGGGCAGCCACGACCCGATCGCGATGCCGGCGTCGGCGGCTGCCCGCCACCGTGGGTCGTCGATCTTGCCGCGCCATTCGATACTCACGATGCGCAGGATCATCGCGAACAGGATCGCCAACAGCGGCAGGTACAGCGACGAGAACACCGTCGCGTACCAGTTGGGAAATGCCGCGAACATCGCCGCGCCCGCGGTGATCAGCCACACCTCGTTGGCGTCCCAGACGGGCCCGATGGTGTTCAGCACTGCGCGCCTGCGCTTTTCGGGATCACCTTCACCGGCCGCGCCCAGCGGCACCATCAGCATGCCGACGCCGAAGTCGAACCCCTCGAGGACCAGGAAGCCGAGGAACAGCGCCGCGATGAGGAAGAACCACAGTTCTTGAAGTCCCACGATCTAGTCCTCTCAGTAGGCGAAGGACAGGGGAGCCACGTCGTCCGAGTCGGGCGGTGCGGGCGGTGCGGGTTCGGAGTCGTGTTCCTGGGGTCCTTCGACGATGTAGCGGCGCATCAACCAGAACCAGATCACCGCCAGCACGCCGTAGAGGAGGGTGAACACGGACAGCGAAAAGAACACCATCCCGGCCGAGTGGTCGGACACGCCGTGTTGCACGGTCAGCCGCACCATCTGGTCGCCGGTCGGATTGGGCACCACTACCCATGGCTGTCTGCCCATTTCGGTGAACACCCACCCGGCGGAGTTGGCAAGGAACGGCGTCGGAATGGTGAGCAGCGCGGCCCACCCGAACCAGCGCTGGTCGGGTATTCGCCCGCGACGTGTGAGCCACAGTGCCAACAGCGCGAAAGCCACTGGGACCGCCAAGAATCCGATCATCGCCCGGAACGCCCAATACGTGACGAACAGGTTGGGCCGGTAGTCGCCGGGGCCGAACTTCTGCTCGTATTGCAGCTGGAGGTCCTTGACGCCCTGCAGCGTGACACCGGTGAACTTGCTCTCTGCCAGGAAGGGCAGCACGTAAGGCACCTC
>Ga0207693_10000745_pt1 | contig 29290 bp, 29 predicted proteins | sample LARL81metaG_FD_184347 | JGI IMG/M metagenome (GOLD analysis project Ga0207693, IMG submission 184347) | Corn, switchgrass and miscanthus rhizosphere microbial communities from Kellogg Biological Station, Michigan, USA - LAR L8-1 metaG... | ecosystem: Host-associated > Plants > Roots >... | reverse complement strand
GAGCACTTCCCGTGGGCGTGGAAGGCGAGCGAGCTGGCCGGCGTGCGGCGGGTCGCGATCGAGCTCGACCACACCCGCCGCCGGCAGCTGCTCCGCATCCGCGACCACGTCACGGTGCGGATCCGCGACCGCTATGCCGGCCAGGAGGCCGTGACCTGCGTGATTCCCGGCCACGACCGCGACGGCGAGGAGCTCGTCGCCGACGAGTTGCGGGTGGACGACGCGCCGCTCTCCTTCGACTACAGCGGCACCTGCGGGTACGCGGCGACCTTCGCCTACTCCGGCGGATGAGCAGGAGCGAAGAGCTGCGAGCGCTCGCACAGCGCGTCGCCGACGGGCTCCCGCCCGACGTGATCGAAGTCGTCCTCACGGGCAGCGTCTCCCGCGGCGTGGCCGACGACGTCTCGGACATCGAGATGCTCTGCGTCACCGAGCGGCCGCTGTCCCTGGAAGAGGCGTTCGACCTCGCGCGACTCGCCGGACTGGAGGAGCGCGACAGCTGGGGCGACCCGTCGACGCCGACCCGGCGCGTCTTCGGCTACCTCGAGGACACGCCGGTCGAGACGATCTGGTGGTCGCGAGAGCTCGCGGAGGAGCTGTTCGCGAGCGGCGGGTCCGCGGAGGCGATCGCGAACGGCATCGCGCTCCGGACGAGCGGCCTGCTCGCGCGGTGGCAGGAGCGGCTCGCCGACTACCCCGACGCGCTCGTCGCAGAGCGGGTCGAGAAGGCCGCCGAGCGCTGGGGCGGGTTCACCCCGGCGGGACTCCTCACCCTCGTGCGCGACGACGTGGCGCTCGCCCGCATGGAGTGGCTGGTCGAGTCGGCGCAGCGCGTGCTCGCGATCGTCTTCGCGCTCAACCGCCTGCACGCGCCGACCGCCAAACGGCTGTCCGCGCGGGTCGCCCCGCTCGCCATCAAGCCCGATCGGCTCGCGGAGCGGATCGAGGAGTCGCTTGCCGAGCAGGATCCTCGCCGGTCCCTGGCGACCATGACGGAGCTGCAACTCGAGACGGTTCGGCTCGCGCCGGACGGCCCGAACGTCGTCCGCGCGCGCCGGTGGCTCGCCGAGGGGCTGGCGATCCTCGGCGAATGAGCGTCCTTGCGCTCGACGTCGGCTCCTCGTCCGTGCGGACCCAGCGCTTCGACGAGCACGCAGAGGCGGCCGGCGAGCTACGGCAGGAGGAGTACGCATCCGACGATCCTGCCGAGGTCGCAGCCGCCGTCCGGCGAGTCCTCGGTGACGAGCGGCCCGACGCGATCTCGTGCTTTGCGCACAGCCTCGTCGCCGTCGACGAGAACTGGAACGCGCTCACGCCGATCCTCGGCTGGCGCGACACCCGCAGCGCCGGCGCCGCCGAGTGGCTCGCGCGAAGGCTCGACGCGCAGACGGTGCACGCGCGCACCGGAGCGTTCCTCCACCCCTCGTTCTGGCCCGCCAAGCTCGCCTGGCTCGCCGAGACCGAGCCCGAGTCCTTCCGCCGCGCCGCCCGTTTCGTCTCCTTCGCGGACTATCTGCACGGCAAGCCGGAGACGAGCCTCTCGATGGCCTCGACGAGCGGCCTGCTCGACCTGACGACGCGCCGCTGGGACGAAGAGCTGCTGACCACACTCGGGCTCGACGTCGAACGGCTGCCGCAGCTCGGCGACCTCCCGCTCTGGAGCGACGCCGCCTGCTCCAATGCCGGCGCCGGCTGCACCGGGCACGAGCGCGCCGCGCTCATGGTCGGGACCTCGGGCGCATTTCGCATCCTCTACGAGAGCGAGCGCCCGCAGCCGAAGCCGGGGCTCTTCCTCTACCTCGCCGACGACCGGCACGTGGTCGAGGGCGGCGCGCTCTCGGACGGCGGCAACCTCTACGACTGGCTGGAGCGCACGCTCGCCGACTCAACGGGATCGCTCGCCGACCATGATCCGCGCGACCACGGTCTGACGTTTCTGCCCTTCCTCGGCGGCGAGCGCTCGACGGGCTGGAACCCGGACGCGCGCGGCGCCGTCCACGGGCTCACGTTCGAGACGACGCCGCTCGACCTGCGCCAGGCCGCGTACGAAGGCGTCGCGTTCCGCTTCGCGGCCGTCGCCGACCTCCTGCCCCACGTGCGCGAGGTCGTCGCCACCGGCGGCGGGCTTCTGCGCGACCGCGACTGGATCCAGATCATGGCCGACGCGCTCGCCCGGCCGGTCCACGTCTCGGGCGTGCCCGAGGCCTCGCTCCGCGGTGCCGCCGTCCTCGCGCTCGAGCGCCTCGGACACGAGGTCGCGGAGGCGCCGATCGCCGAGGTTGTCGAACCTCGTCCCGAACGCGCGGACGCGTATCGCGCCGCGCGCGAGGAGCAGCAGCGGCTGTACGACGAGCTCTACGACGCGCCGGCGTGAGCCCGCGCGAGGCTGCGCGCGGCGGCCGCGATGCCGTCGGCGTCGATGCCGGCTTCCGCGAGCAGCTCCGCCGGCTTGCCCGAGTGCGGCATCTCGTGCACCGCGAGCCGGACGACCGGCGGCCGGTCGTCGGCGTCGCCGAGCGCCGAGAGCACGGCCTCGCCGAGGCCGCCCTCCGCCCAGTGATCCTCCACCGTGACGATCGGGCACGTGAGCGAACGCAGCGTCTCGGCGTCGAGAGGCTTGATCGAGTAGAGGTCGATCACGCGCGCCTCGATCCCTTCCTGCGCGAGCGCGTCTGCCGCCTTCAGCGCCTCGTGCACGGTGATCCCCGCGCCGACGATCGCCACGTCGTCGCCCTGGCGCACCGTCCGCGAGCCGCCGATCTCGAAGTCCTCGTCCGGGCCGTAGATGACGGTCGTGTTGGGACGCAGCGTGCGGAGGTAGACGATCCCCTCGGTGTCGGCCATCCGCACGACGAGCTTCGCGGTCTGGTTGGCGTCGCACGGGTGCAGCACCGTCGAGCCGTGGACGGCGCGGATCGAGGCGATGTCCTCGAGCGCCATCTGCGAGGGCCCGTCCTCGCCGATGGAGATGCCGGCGTGCGAGCCGCAGAGGCAGTAGCTCGCGCGGCTGATCGCCGACATGCGGATGAAGTCGTACGCACGTGACAGGAACGCGGCGAAGGTCGAGGCGAACGGCCGCCAGCCCAGCACCTGCATCCCGACCGCGGTCGCGACCATCTGCTGCTCGGCGATGTACATCTCGAAGTAGCGGTCGGGGATCGCGTCGCGGAACTCCTCCGCGAAGGTCGAGTTCGAGACCTCGCCGTCGAGCGCGACCACGTCGCCGCGCGCCTTGCCGAGCGCCGCGAGCGCGTCGCCGTACGCCTTCCGGGTGGCGACCTCGGCTCCGAGCTCGTACTGCGGGAGCTCGAGCGTCTCGGTGGGGAACTCGTGCTTCGAGGCGCCCGTCTCGGGCTTCGCCACCTCGATCTCGAGGTGGCGGACGCCGCCGAGGGTGGCGATCACCTCGTCGGAGTGGTCGAGCGCCTTGCCGTGGAAGCCGTTCTTGTCCTCGACCTCGGGATCGCCCTTGCCCTTGATCGTCTTGGCGACGATCACGACGGGCTGGCCGGCCGTGTCGATCGCCTCGGCGTACGCGCGGTCGATCGCCTCGACGTCGTGACCGTCGATCACGATCGTGTGGCAGCCGAAGGCCCGCGCGCGGTCGGCGTAGGAGTCGAGGTCCCAGCCGTGCATCGTCTCGCCCCGCTGGCCCAGCCGGTTCACGTCGATGATCGCCACGAGGTTGTCGAGCTCGAAGTGAGCGGCGTGCTCGAGGGCTTCCCACTGCGAGCCCTCGGCGATCTCGCTGTCCCCGCAGAGCGTCCAGACGCGGAACGGCAGCCGGTCGAGCCGCTTGCCCGCGAGCGCGATCCCGACCGAGTACGGCAGTCCCTGGCCGAGCGAGCCGGTCGCGACGTCGACCCACTCGATCCGCGGCGTCGGGTGCCCCTCGAAGATCGAGTCGAACTGGCGATACGTCAGGAGCTCCTCCTCCGAGATCGCGCCGGCCGCGCGGAACATCGCGTACAGCAGCGTGGAGGCGTGCCCCTTCGAGAAGACGAGCCGGTCGTTGTGCGGATCGTGGGGGTTGTCGAAGTCGTAGCGCAGGTACTTCGCCAGGAGCACCGCCATCAGGTCGGCTGCGGACATGCCCGAGGTGGGATGGCCGGAGCCCGCCTTCGCGGCCGGCCGGATGGCATCGACCCGGAGCTGCTGTCCCAGCTCGCGCCAGAGCTCGACGTCGTTCATGGCTACGACCTCTCCCTTCGCCGGGTGCCGGAAAACCTCGGAGCGATTCTATGTACCGTCTGCGGCGTGAAGGTCGCGGTCGCGTTCGACCATCGAGGCGTCCATCTGCGCGACGAGATCCTGAAGACGCTGCACGAGGAAGGGCACGAGGTCGTCGACCTCGGCACCGACACCGATGCGGTGCGGATCGACTACCCGGTGAAGTCCGCGGAGCTCGGCGCCGCGATCAAGGACGGGCAGGCCGAACTGGGCGTCCTCGTCTGTGGATCGGGAGTCGGCGCCTCGGTTGCCGCGTGCAAGATCGCCGGAATCCGGGCAGCCATCTGCCACGACATGTACTCCGCACACCAGGGAGTCGAGCACGACGACATGAACGTCCTCTGCCTCGGCTCCGAAGTGGTGGGGCCGAGCCTCGCCGCCGACCTCGTGCGCACGTTTCTCGCTGCACGGTTCGACGGAGAAGAGCGTCACGCCGCCAGACTGGAGATGGTGCGACGAATGGAAGAAGGGATGCTGAATGGCTGAATCGAGACTTGACCAGCTGAGCGCACGAGGGCAGTCGGTCTGGATCGACTACCTCTCGCGCGACCTGCTCGAGACCGGCGAGCTGAAGCGGATGATGGAGGAGGACGCCGTCGTCGGCGTGACCTCGAACCCCACCATCTTCCAGAAGGCGATCTCGCAGGGCAACGCGTACGACGAGCAGATCAGGACACTGCTCGAGCAGGAGGACGACCCGAAGGAGATCTTCCTCCACCTCGCGGTCCGAGACGTCGAGAACGCGCTCGACCTGCTGCTGCCGGTGCACCAGCGAAACGCGCAGGACGGGTACGTCTCGATCGAGGTCGACCCGAACCTCGCCTACGACACGAAGGCGACCCACGACGAGGCGATCCGCCTGCACGACTGGATCCGCCGTCCCAATCTCTACGTCAAGATCCCGGGCACCGAGCCGGGCCTGCAGGCGATCGAGGACTGCATCGGCGAAGGGCGCAGCATCAACGTCACGCTCCTCTTCTCGCTGCAGATGCACAAGAAGGCGATGGAGGCATACGTCCGTGGGCTCGAGCGGTTCGTCGAGGGTGGCGGCGACGCGACGAAGGTGCGCTCGGTCGCGAGCTTCTTCGTCTCGCGCGTCGACACCGAGACCGACAAGCGGCTCGAGGCGATCGGCTCGGACGAGGCTCTGGCGCTGCGCGGCAAGCTCGCCGTCGCCAACGCCCGCATCGCGTACCAGCACTACAAGGAGGTCTTCAGCGGCAGCCGCTGGGAGGCACTCGAGGCGAAGGGAGCGCTGCCGCAGCGCTGCCTGTGGGCTTCCACGTCGACGAAGAACCCCGAGTACCGCGACGTCCTCTACGTCGAGGACCTGATCGGCCCCGACACGGTGAACACGATGCCGGAGGAGACGATCCAGGCCTTCCAGGATCACGGCGAGGTGCGCGGCGACACCGTCGAGAACGACCTCGAGCAGGCCCGCGCGCTGCTGCACGAGAAGCTGCCCGCGGTGGGCGTCGACTACGACGACGTCGTGGCGACGCTCGAGAAGGAGGGCGTGCAGAAGTTCTCCGACTCGTTCAAGGAGCTGCTCGACGGGGTGCGCGCCAAGCGCGAGACCGTCGCCGCCTGAGCCCGTGAAACGCGAAGCGCTCATCGAGGGCATCTGGGAGCGAGACGCGACGACGTGGACCGGGAGCGACGAGGCGCACTGGCTGGGCTGGCTCGACGAGCCGCTGCACGTCCAGGAGGGACTCGACGAGATCCGCCGCTTCGCCGAGTCGCTGCACGACGAGGTCGACGACGTCGTCCTCTGCGGAATGGGCGGCTCGTCCCTCGCCCCGGAGGTGCTGCGGCGCAGCTTCGACGTCGACTGGTTCCACGTCCTCGACACGACGCACCCGAACGCGATCCGCACGCTCGAGGAGAAGCTCGACCTCGAGCGGACGCTCTTCGTCTCCTCCTCGAAGTCGGGCTCGACGCTGGAGACGCGCTCCCACACGGACTACTTCTGGGAGAAGACCGGCAAGCGGGCGCAGCTGTTCTGCGCCGTCACCGATCCGGGCTCCGACCTCGAGCGTCTCGCCCGGGAGCGCGGCTTCCGGGCCGCCTTCTCCGGCGAGCCGTCGATCGGCGGCCGCTACTCGGCGCTCTCCCCGTTCGGGATCGTCCCGGCGGTACTGATGGGAGTCGACGCCGCGCGGCTGCTCGAGCGGGCGCAGGAGATGCGCGAGGCGTGCCGCTCGGGCGAGGGCAATCCCGGCTACGAGCTCGGCAGCCGGTTCGGCACGGGATGGCAGGAGGGCCGCGACAAGATCTGCATCGGAGCTGCACCCGGCGACTTCGGGCTCTGGGCCGAGCAGCTGATCGCGGAGTCGACCGGCAAGCACGGCAAGGGACTCGTGCCCGCGCCCGGCGAGTCGCCCGACGGCGCCGACCGGCAGGCGGTCGAGCCCGACCTGCCCGATCCCTATGCGCTCGGGGCGGAGTTCTTCCGCTGGGAGTTCGCCATCGCCGTCGCCGGCGCGTATCTCGAGATCAATCCGTTCGACCAGCCGGACGTCCAGGCGGCGAAGGACAAGACGAACGAGGTCCTCTCGACGGGGAAGGAGCCCGCCCTCGAGCTCGAAGGCTCGATCGACGAGCTGCTCGCGCAGGCGCAGGAGGGCGACTACGTCTGCGTCCAGGCCTTCGTCGATCCGGCCGTCGATCTCGGTCCTCTCGTCGACCGGCTGCGCAGCCGGAGCGGGCTGGTCGTCACGCACGGCTACGGCCCGCGGTACATGCACTCCACGGGTCAGCTGCACAAGGGTGGACCGAACACCGGCCTCTTCCTGCAGGTGATCGACGACCCGGGAGACGAGCTGCCGATTCCCGGCAAGCCGTTCGGCTTCCGCCGGCTGATCCGCGCGCAGGCGGCAGGAGACCTCGAGACGCTGAGGGAGCGCGGCCGCCGCGTCGCCAGAGTGAGATTGGAGGACCTGTAGCGATGCAGCTAGGGATGGTCGGCCTCGGCCGGATGGGCGCCAACATGACCGATCGCCTGCGCGCGGCCGGTCACGACCTCAAGACGTTCGACCCGAAGGTCGAGTCGCGCACGGCGGGCTCGCTCGAGGAGCTCGTGCAGCAGCTCGAGGCACCGCGATCGGTCTGGCTGATGGTCCCGGCGGGGATCGTGGACTCCGTCGTGGGCGAGCTCGCCCCGCACCTGGCGGAGGGGGACACGATCATCGACGGCGGCAACTCGTACTACGTCGACGACCTCCGGCGCTCCGGCGAGCTCAGCGGCAAGGGCATCCACTACATGGACGTCGGCGTCAGCGGCGGCGTCTGGGGCCGCGAGCGCGGCTACTGCCTGATGGTCGGCGGCGACGACGAGGCCGTCGGTCGGCTCACTCCCGTGCTCGAGGCGCTCGCGCCCGGGGTCGACGCCGCGGTCCGCACGCCGGGCCGCGAGGGCGATGCGTCACCAGAGGAGCAGGGCTGGCTGCACTGCGGCCCGTCCGGGGCCGGCCACTTCGTGAAGATGGTCCACAACGGCATCGAGTACGGCCTGATGCAGGCGTACGCCGAGGGCCTGAACGTCCTCAAGCACGCAAACGTCGGCAAGCACGCGCAGGAGACCGACGCCGAGACGACTCCGCTGCGCGACCCCGACCTCTACCGGTACGACCTCGACATGGCCGCCATCACCGAGGTGTGGCGCCGCGGTTCCGTGATCGCCTCGTGGCTGCTCGACCTCACGGCCGAGGCGTTGCACGAGACGCCCGAGCTCGACGAGTACGCGGGCCACGTCAGCGACTCCGGCGAGGGCCGGTGGACGGTGCAGGCCGCCGTCGAGGAGGGCGTCCCCACGCCGGTTCTCGCCGCTTCGCTCTTCAACCGGTTCGCCTCCCGCGGCGAGGCCGACTTCGGCGACCGCGTCCTCTCCGCGATGCGCAAGGGGTTCGGCGGCCACCTCGAGAAGAGCCCCGAGCAGTGACCGAGACCGCCGAGCAGCCCGCGCAGCAGGAGGAGAACCCGCTCGCGGAAGGCCTCGCTCTCCGGAAGACGCCCGATCCCTGCGCGCTCGTCATCTTCGGCGCCTCCGGCGACCTCACGCACAAGAAGCTCATGCCGGCGCTCTACGCGCTCGCCGTCCGCCGCCTGCTGCCGCCGCGCTTTGCCATCGTCGGGGTCGCGCGCACCGACGGCGACGACGACGCCTTCCGCCAGGACATGAAGGCCGCGGTGAAGCAGCACGCGCGCGACCCGTTCCGGCAGGAGACCTGGGACGAGCTCGCGCCGAAGCTGCACTACGTCGCGACCGACTTCGCGGACTCGGGCGGCGAGGACAAGGTGCACGACCTGCTCGGCAAGCTCGACGAGGACGAGCAGCTCGGCGGCAACCGCGTCTTCTACCTCGCGGTGCCTCCACCGGCGTTTCCGACCATCGTCGAGGCCCTCGGGAAGCGGCGCGATCCGCGCGGCTGGACGCGGCTCGTCGTCGAGAAGCCGTTCGGCCACGACCTCGCGTCGGCGAAGCAGCTGACCGCGACGCTCTTCGAGTACTTCAGCGAGGACGAGATCTTCCGGATCGACCACTACCTGGGCAAGGAGACGGTCCAGAACATGCTCGCGCTCCGCTTCGCGAACGGGATCTTCGAGCCGATCTGGAACCGCCAGTTCGTCGACCACGTCCAGATCACCGTGGCCGAGTCGATCGGGATCGAGGCGCGAGCCGGCTACTACGAGCACGCGGGCGCGATCCGGGACATCTTCCAGAACCACCTGCTCCAGCTGCTCGCGATCACGGCGATGGAGCCCCCGATCGACTTCACCTCCGACTCGGTGCACAACGAGAAGGTGAAGGTGCTGCGCGCGCTGCACACGCCGGCACCGCGGTCGGTCGTGCGCGGGCAGTACGGGCGCGGCTTCGTCGAGGGCGAGGAGGTCGCCGCCTACCGCGAGGAAGAAGGCGTCGCGACCGATTCGATGACGGAGACCTTCGTCGCCGCGAAGCTCTTCGTCGACAACTGGCGCTGGGCGGACACGCCGTTCTACGTGCGCATGGGCAAGCGGCTTGCCCGTCACGAGACGACAATCGCGATCGAGTTCAAGGCGGCTCCGCATCCGCCGTTCGAGGAGACCGCCTCGGAGGGCCTGCGCCCGAACGTGCTCGTCGTCAACGTCCAGCCGGACGAGGGCGTCTCGCTCGCGATCGGGGCAAAGGTGCCCGGACAGGGAATGACGATCCGCACGGTCCACATGGACTTCCTCTACGGCGGCGCGTTCCGCACCGGGATGCCGGAGGCGTACGAGCGCCTCATCCTCGACGCCATGCTGGGGGACTCCACGCTGTTCACCCGCACCGACGAGGTCGAGGAGCAGTGGCTGCTCGTCGACTCGCTCGTCGCCGCGTGGCAACGCGACAAGCCGGCGTTCCCGAACTACCCGGCGGGCTCCTGGGGCCCGCCGAGCTCCGACGATCTTCTCCACCGGGACGGCCGGGCGTGGCGACGGCCCTGAAGGACCTCACCTGGTACGGCGAGGACGTCTGCCTCGGCGACGTCGACACGGCGCTCGCGCGGCTGCGCGCGCAGGCCGCGAGCGAGAGCGCAAGCATGCGCACCTCGGTGATGACCCACATCGCGTGGGTGCCGGCCAAGTGGGTGAAACCGGCGCGCGCGGCGCTCGAGGGGATGGCCGAGCGGCATCCGTCGCGGACGATCCTCCTCCTCCCCGAGCCGCGGGCCGACGACAACCGGATCGACGGACGGGCGCAGGTCGAGCGGTGGGAAGTGCCGGACACCGATCGCAGCCTCGTGACCGAGGTGGTCGAACTCACGCTGCGCGGCTCGCGAGCGAAGGCGCCGGCGAGCATCGTCGAGCCGCTGCTCATCCCGGACCTGCCCGTTTTCCTCCGCTGGCGCGGTGAGCCCTCGTGGAGCGCACCCGAGCTCGAGCAGCTCGTCGACGTCACCGACCGGCTCATCGTGGACTCGACCGAGTGGGACGACCTGCCGGCCTCGTACCGGCGGCTCGCGGAGCTCTTCCCACGCTGCGCCACCTCGGACATCGCGTGGGCTCGCACCTCGCGGTGGCGCTCTCACCTCGCGACCCTCTGGCCCGGGATCGCCGACGTGCAGACGATCGGCGTACGCGGGACGGCTCCGCAGGCGTGGCTCCTGTGCGGCTGGCTGCGCTCCCGGCTCCGGCGGGACGACATCGCGCTCGAGCACGACCCGGCGGAGAAGCTCCTGGGCGTGACGCTCGACGGCGAGGCGGTGCCGCTACCTCCGGGCGAGCCGCCCACGCCGAGCGACGTCCTCTCCGACGAGCTCGAGCGCTTCACGCCCGATCCGGTCTACGAGGCCGCAGTCCTGGCTGCGACCGATCCCGGCGCGTAACGCGCCGTCACAGCAACGATTCGAGCGCGCGGCCGGCGGCGAGAACGCGCGCGTCTTCTCCCCGGGGAGCGGCGAGCTGGATCGAGGCCGGCAGGCCGTGCTCCGCCCGGCCGCAGGGGAGCGCGAGCGCCGGCCAGCCGAGCGAGCTGAACGGATACGTGTGGTCCGTGGCCGGGAGGCGCAGCGCGAGCTCGTCCGCATCAGCCGGCGGAGCGACGAGCAGGACGGTCGGAGTGACGACGAGATCGAGCCCACCTGCGGCCTCGAGGAAACGCTCGCGGTACTCGGCCCGCTCGCGCTCGGCCGCGGCCACCTCGGCATCGGTCACCCGCAGGCAGCGCTCGATCTTGCCGCGAACGTTCTCGCCGTACAACTCCTCGTTGCCCGGGAAGAGCACGCGGTGGACGTCGGCGACTTCGCGCATGAAGTCGGCCCGGTTGGCGGGTGCGAGCGGCAGGTCGATCTCGCGTCGCCGGGGGAAGAGCGATGCGGCCTCCGCGACACGCTCACGCACGAGCGGATCTGCGCGATCCAGCCACGCGATCCCCACTTCGAGCTCCTCGAGCGACTCGAGCTCGGCCGGCTCGAAACCGGGGACGAGCGTCCCGAGCAGCTGCTCACACCCCCCGACCGTCGACGCCATGGGGCCGACGACGTCGTAGCTCGGCGCGAGCGGGAAGCAGCCCTCGACCGAGACGAGCCCGTGCGTCGGCTTGAAGCCGACGTTTCCGCACCAGGCCGCCGGAATCCGGATCGATCCTGCGGAATCGCTCCCGAGCGCCAGCTCGACGTGTCCTGCAGCAATCGCGGCGGCGGATCCCCCGCTCGACCCACCCGCCAGCCGTCCGGGCGCGACCGGGTTCGGAACCGTTCCGTAGTGCGCGTTCTGTGAGGAGATCCCGTAGGCGAACTCATGCAGGTTCGTCTTCCCGGCGACGGCGTAGCCGGCCTCCTGGAGCAACCGCACGGTGTCGGCGCTCGCCGCGGGAACATGGTCGGCGAACAGGGCGGACCCATACGTCGTCGCCAGCCCCGCCGTGTCGAGCAGATCCTTGACCGCGACAGGCTCGCCTGCTTCCAGCGCACCGTCCGGTCGCGCCAGCCAGATCCCTTCCACTACTGGAAGTGGAGATAGAGCAGCGCTACCCCGACGCAGCCGGCGAAGAGCAGCACGAAGACGCCGAAGAGCATCCACCCGAGGCGGACGTTCCGCCGTGCGAGCTCGGGATCCATCAGCCGATCACCGCATCCACCGCAAGCGCGGCGAAGAGCAGCGCGAGATACAGGAGCGAGTAGTGGAAGAGGACCATCGCGCGCCGTGGCGTCGTGTCCCGCCGCAGGCGCTCGGCGAGCCACACGAAGACTGCTCCCAGTGCGAGAGCGCAGACGACGTACAGCGGTCCGGCGCCTCCCCACGCCCACGGCAGCAGCGTCGCCGCCACGAGCACGACGGAGTAGACGACGATCTGGCGCGCCGTCGCCCGGTCGCCGCGTACGACGGGCAGCATCGGCACCCGAGCGTTCGCGTAGTTGTCCTTGATCAGCAGCGCCAGCGCCCAGAAGTGCGGCGGCGTCCAGATGAAGACGATCGCAAAGAGGAACAGCGCCGCGATCCCGACATTGCCGGTCGCTGCGGCCCAACCGACGAGCGGCGGCACTGCGCCTGCCGCGCCGCCGATCACGATGTTCTGCGACGTCGAGCGCTTCAGCCAGCGCGTGTAGACGATGACGTAGAAGAGACCGCCGACGAGCGCCAGGACCGCAGTGAGGACGTTGACGGCACTCGCGAGCAGGACGAAGGAGAACGCCAGCAGTGCGAGCCCGAACTCGAACGCCCGGCTCGCGGGCACGCGGCCCGACGCGACCGGGCGCGCGCTCGTCCGCTTCCCCATCAGCGGGTCGATGTCCCGGTCGAGCACGTGGTTGAGGGCCGAAGCGCCGCCGCAGGCGAGCGCAAGTCCGACCATGGCCGCAACGGCGAGCCCGGTTCCCGGCCAGCCACGCGCCCCGGCGATCATCCCGCAGAACCCGGTGATCAGCAGCAGCGACATGATCCGCGGCTTCGTCAGCGCCACGTAGTCACGCCAGGATCCCCACGGGACACGCTCGCCGCGGAAGCTCTCGGCGACGACGATCACGAGCGCCGCCAGCGCGAAGGCGGCGAGCCCCGAGTGCGCGTGCGGGGCGGGAACCGCGGCGGCGGCGGCGAACAACGCCCCCGCCGCGAGCACGGCCGGCACGAGCCGCCGGTGCGCGTACCAGGCCGAGACCACCAGCGCCGCGAGCGGCGGGGCGACGAGCGCGGCCAGTAGCCGGTGCGCCGTCCCCAGCCCCTCGGCGCCCGAGATGACCGCGAGCAGCGTTCCGGCCGCGGCAATCAGCGCCGACAGGCGGAGCCACGGGCCCGGCGCCAGGTCGGTCCTCATTGCGGCTGCTCCGCGAGGCGCCGCCGCAGGTCGCGCAGCGGCCGCGGGCTCGTGACGTACGGGACGGTGTCGAAGTTCTGCGCCGGCGGCGGCGAGGTCGTGTACCACTCGAGCGTGTCGGCGAGCCACGGATCGTTCCCCGCGCGAACCCCCTTGCGCAGGACGTTCGTCCGCCAGACGTTGATCAGGAAAACGAGCGTCGCGACCGCCATCACGAACGACCCGATCGAGGAGATGAGGTTGTAGGCCTCCCACTGCCCGCCGTGGTGGTACGTGTAGACGCGGCGCACCATCCCGAGCAGGCCGAGCATGTGCTGCGGCAGGAAGGTGAGGTTGAAGCCGACGAACAGCAACCAGAAGTGCCACTTCCCGAGACGCTCGTCGAGCATGCGTCCGAACATCTTCGGCCACCAGTAGTAGAGGCCGCCGAAGAAGCCGAATGCCGAACCGCCGAAGAGCACGTAGTGGAAGTGGGCGACGACGTAGTACGAGTCGTTCAACTGCCAGTCGACCGGGAAGGCGGCGAGGAAGATCCCCGACAGGCCGCCCATGGTGAACAGGGCGATGAAGCCGAGCGCGAACAGCATCGGCGTGTCGAAGATGAGGTTCCCGCGCCAGGTGGTCGCCAGCCAGTTGAAGATCTTGATCCCGGTCGGGACCGCGATCACCATCGACGAGATCATGAAGAACGAGTCGAGCCCGGTGCCCAACCCGGCCGTGAACATGTGGTGCGCCCAGACGAGCATCGAGAAGAACGCAATCGCCAGGGTCGAGAACGCGACCGCCTTGTAGCCGAAGATCGGCTTGCGCGAGAAGACCGGGATGATCTCGGAGATCATCCCGAAGACGGGCAGCACCATGACGTAGACCTCCGGGTGCCCGAAGAACCAGAACATGTGCTGGTAGAGCACGATGCTCCCGCCCTGCGACGGGATGAAGAAGTGCGTCCCGACCGTGCGGTCGAGCAACAGCAGCGTCACGGCCGCCGACAGCGCGGGCAGCGCCAGCAGCAGGACGATCGCGTAGGTCTCGATCGACCAGACGAAGAGCGGCATCCGCATCCAGGTCATGCCGGGAGCTCGCATGTTGTGGATCGTGACGATGAAGTTGATCGCTCCCAGCAGCGAGGAGAGCGTGAGGATGTGGATGCTCAGGATCCAGTAGTCCTGGCCATGGCCGGGGCTCGTGAAGGGGGAGTTCTCCGAGAGCGTCGGGTACGACCACCAGCCCGCGTGCGCCGCGCCGCCCTTCGCGAACCAGCTCAGCCAGAGGACGATGCCGCCGAGGACGAAGAGCCAGTAGGAGAGGGCGTTGAGACGCGGGAAGGCCATGTCCCGCGCTCCGATCATCAGCGGCACGAGGAAGTTGGCGAAGCCGGCGAGAATCGGGATGACGACGAGAAAGATCATCGTCGTGCCGTGCATCGTCAGGACCTCGTTGTACGAGTTCTTCGTCAGGAACTTCTCGCCCGGCGTCGCAAGCTGCCCACGCATGAGGAGCGCGAGGATCCCGCCGGCGACGAACCACACGAGCGAGGTCGCGATGTACAGGATCCCGATCCGCTTGTGGTCGACCGTGACGAGCCAGCTCGCGATGCGGCCGTTCTTCCAGCCGACGGGGTAGGCGGTTTCGGATCTAACCGCCACTCGTCGCTCCCGCGGACGCTGCCTTGTAGATGTGCTTCTTCACGTAGACGGCCAGGGCGTCGAGCTCGGCCGGCGTCCAGGTGTCGCCGACGGGAGGCATCGCGCCCAGCGAGCCGTTGACCCCGTCGTGGATGATCGACGCGAGGCTCCCCTCCTGGGTCAGGATCGAATTGCTGCTGATCGCCGGCCCGTAGCCGCCCTGGCCGAGGTTCCCGTGGCAGGTCGCGCAGACGCCGTTCCAGATCTGCTTGCCGATCGTCTGGTGCCACGTCGCGAGGTAGTGCTCGTACGCCTGCTGGGACTCGGCCTGGACGGTCGCGTCCATCGAGGCGTGGAAGGCGCCGCAGAGCTCGGCGCACTGGCCGTCGTAGCTGCCGGGCTGCGCCTTGAACCAGGTGTGGTTGTCCCGGCCCGGGATCGCCTGGATCTTGCCTCCCAGCGCCGGGATCCACCAGCTGTGGATGACGTCCGGCGACACGACCTTGAGATCGACGACCGCGCCGGCGGGCACGTGCAGCGTCCCGATCGAGCGCGCGCGATCCGGGGTGTCGGTGTAGTCGAACTGCCAGTAGTACTGATGTCCCTCGACCGTGACGTGGATCGGGTTGGCGGCGGCCGGAGCGGGCGTGATGTTCGGGAGCTCGTAGAAGACGAAGCCCGCGATGATCGCGAGGATCACGACCGGGCCGGCCGTCCACATCAGCTCGAGGCGCGTGTGCCCGTGCACCTGCGGGCCCTCGACCGCGCGAGAGCGGCCGCGGCTGCGGTACTTGACGATGAAGATCACGAGCACCGACTCGACCAGAATGAAGATCGCGGCCGTGAAGCCGAGGATGAGGTAATACGCGCGCTGGATGTGGGTCGCGTTCGGCGATGCCGGCGCGACCGGGGCGAAGCCTCCGTTTCCAGCTGCGGCGACGCCTGCCGTCGCGAGCGCGACAAGCACGGCTAGAGCGAGGGACGGCAGCTTGCGGCGCACCCGCAGGGCATTCTATGAACGTGTCCGAGCGAGCGCGGATCGAACTGCCGGAGCATGTGCCGTCGGTCTTCGAGGTTTACGTCGGCGGCATCCGCCAGGTGCCGGGCCGCGACTTCGAGGTGGAGGGACGGTCGCTCGTCTTCCCGCGTTCGGTGGCTCAGGAAGGCCGGCTCGGCTTCTGGCGCTGGGCGGCGATGTGGCTCGGCATCGCGGGCACGTACCGCAAGCACGAGACGGTCGACGTCGCCTACGAGGCGGACGGCCGTCGTGAGGTCGAGACCGGCCTGCAGCCGCAGCCGTACGACTCAGACTGACGCCGCGGCGGGCTCGGCCTGCCGCACGCCGTCTGCCAGCAGCGCGGCCACCACGTCGGCGTACACGTCGCGGCTGGGCGCGTACAGGGGCCGGAAGTCGACCGCGCCGTTCAGCTCGAGCACGAGGAAGCCTCCGTTCGGCGTCGGCAGGAGATCGACGCCGACGAGATCGCCGTGAGTCGCTCGCGCCGCCGCCAGCGCGAGCGCCCGGGCGATCGGCGGCGGATCGACCGGCTCGACCTGGCCCCCGAGAGCGGCGTTCGTCCGCCACTCGTCGCCGCGGGCGATCCTGCACGCCGCTCCGACGACCTGTCCACCGGCCACGACGAGCCGCAGGTCCCAGCCTCTCGGGTCCACGAGCTCCTGGGCAAGCGCGCCGTGCTCGCGGAACCAGCGCTTCTGCTGCAGCCGGACGAGCGCGGCGTCCAGCTCCTCCGCCGTCGAGCAGCGCTCGACGTCGCGGCCCCAGCTGCCGAACCGCGGCTTGAGCACGAGCGGCAGCTCCGGCACAGCCGCGGGTAGCGCCGCGCTGAGGAGCGTCGTGTGCGGGTGCGGCAAGCCGGCGAGCCGGAGCGTGCGAGCGGTCAGCAGCTTGTCGTGGGCGACGATGAGGCTGCCGGGAGGATTCCGCACGTCCACGCCGCCGGCCACGAGCCGCTCCAGCTCGCCGGTGCCGCGCTCGATGCCGTCGAGCCCCTCGCGCACGTCGAGCCTTGCGAGCGCGACGTCTCCCGGTTCGAGCGACGTCAGCGCCACATGCGGCTCGAGGAGCTCCGAGTCGAAACCCGAGGCGCGCGCCGCGGCGACGAGCGCCTCGTTCGTCGCGCTACGCCGATGGGCGACAACGGCGAACTTCATGCCGAAATCGTGCGGAGCGACCGCCCTCGGGTGGGCCTCGATCCGGTGACGCCGCGGTGTCGGACCAGCTACTGCGCAGCGGCGGCGCCGCTGTGCGCCGCAGCCTTCCGAACCGGCTCCAGCCGGTAGCCGACGCCGTATCGCGTCTGGATGAACGTGTGCACGGACGCCTGGCGGTCGACCTTTTCGCGCAGGCGGCGGACGAAGACGTCCACCGTCCGGTCGCGATGCGACTCGCGGCGCCCCCAGAGCTTCTGCAGCAGCTCGTCGCGGGTGACGACCCGGCCGCGGTCGAGTGCGAGTTGGTAGAGGAGACGGAACTCCGTCGGGGTGAGCTCGGCGCTCCGGTCGTCGACGTACGCCTGCACCTCGAGCGGGTCGATCCGCAGCTCCTCGATCTCGATCGGCTCTCCACGGGGTGTCTCGTCGCGCCGAAGCGCCCGCCGGGACGCCGCGCGCACGCGCGCCACGAGCTCCTTCATCGAGAACGGCTTGACGAGGTAGTCGTCCGCCCCGATCTCGAGCGCGTGCACGCGGTCGTGCTCGGTGCCGCGGGCAGAGACGACGACGATCGGCGTGCCGATCCCCTCGTTCCGAGCAGTCTCGATCAGCTTCCACCCGTCGACGCCGGGAAGCATCAGGTCGAGCACGCAGACGTCCGGCTTCTCGTAGCGCAGCCGGGCCAGGCCCTGCGTACCGTTGCCGACCTGGACGGGGTCGAAGCCGGCGGCGCCGAGATGGCGGGCCATCCCCTGCGCGATTACTTCATCGTCCTCGACAATCAGAACCTTCGGCATGGTTGACTCATTATCGGGCTCCGTCAGGGGTGACCGGGTAGGCGAAGGGTAACTGCATGGTGAAGGAGTGGTGAACGAGGAGCGGGCCAGAGCCGTCGCTGCGAGCAGCAGTGAGCCCATCGTCATCCTCGACAGCGAGCGGCGGGTCGTGGCCGCGAGCTCCCGGGCCGCGAGCGCGGTTACCGGCCTGGAGCCGGGCCGTCGCCTGGGCGAGGAGTCGACCGCCGCCCATCCGGAGCTCCTCGTCCTCTTCCTCGAGTCGCCGCCCGAGCTCCCCGCGTATCAGGAGCTGAGGCAGGGCTTCACCGCCGCCGTCTCGCACGAGCTCAGGACGCCGCTCGCTCGGCTGCTCGTGCTGCTCGAGAGCGCGACCCTCCCGGGCGCCGACGTCGACGAGCTGATGGACCTGGCACGGCAGGAGGTCGAACAGGCGCGCGAGCTGATCGACGACGTGCTCTTCCTCGGCGAGCTCGAGACGGGCCGTGAGGTCGTCTCCCTCGGCCGCACCGCTGGAAAGCCCGTCGTGGAGGAGGTCGTCGCCCTGTTCCACGAGCGTGCGAACCACGCCGAGATCGCGCTCGAGATCCGGGCGGACGACCGAGTCGAGCTGCCGCTGCGGCCGCGAATGCTCCGCGTCGTGGTCGAGAACCTGCTCGCGAACGCGCTCCGCTACGCCGGACCGGGCAGCACCTGCACCGTCGAGCTGACGAATCCCGCGGGAGGGCCTGTGCTCACGGTGTCGGACACCGGCAAGGGCGTCGAACCCGCCGACCTGCCGCGCCTCTTCGAACGCTTCTACCGCGGCGACCAGGCCCGCACGAGCCGTGGGACGGGGCTCGGGCTGGCGATCGTGAAGCACGTCGTCACGGCAGCGGGCGGCGAGGTCGAGGCGTCGAGCGACCCCGGCCGGGGCCTCCAGGTCAGCGCCCGGTTTCCCCGGCCCTGACCGACACGTCCGGCTCAGCCGAAGCGGCCGGTCACGTAATCCTCCGTCCGCTTGTCGGACGGAGCGGTGAAGATCTTCTCGGTCTGGTCGTACTCGACGAGCTCGCCCCAACGCTCGCCCTCCTCGCCGCGGGAGATCGAGAAGAAGGCCGTCATGTCGGCCACTCGGGCGGCCTGCTGCATGTTGTGCGTGACGATCACGAACGTGTACTCGCTCTTGAGCTCGTGCAGCAGCTGCTCGATCTTCTGTGTGGCGATCGGGTCGAGCGCCGAGGCCGGCTCGTCCATCAGGACGACGTCCGGCTCGACCGCGATTGCGCGGGCGATGCAGAGGCGCTGCTGCTGCCCACCGGAGAGCCCGAGCGCGCTCGACTTGAGCCGGTCCCTCACCTCGTCCCAGAGGGCGGCCTGCGTGAGCGCGCGCTCGACGCGTTCGGACATGTTGTCCTTCATCCCGAGCACCTTCAGGCCCCAGGCGACGTTGTCGTAGATCGACTTGGGGAACGGGTTCGGGCGCTGGAAGACCATGCCGATCGTGCGCCGCACGGCGACCGGGTCGACGTCCTTGCCTCCGATGTCCTGTCCGTGGTAGCGGATCGTCCCGGTCTGGCGGAAACTGGGGACGAGGTCGTTCATCCGGTTGAAGCAGCGGATGAACGTGCTCTTGCCGCATCCCGAAGGCCCGATGATGGCCGTGACGAGGTTCTTGTAGACCTCCATCGAGACGTTCTTGAGGGCCGGCTTCGAGCCGTAGACGGCGGTCAGGTCCTGAATGTCGAAGACCTGCTCGAGCCGCTCGCGCGGCGGCAGCGGCTGACGCTTGGTCTCGACGCGCACGGCGTGCTCGATCGTACTCGACGCGGCCACGGGCTCCTCCTTCGTCTGGCTCATCTCGTCTGGCTCATCTGCCGGCCTGCGCCATCTTGCGGCGGCTTCGTGTGGCGAGCCACCGCGCTGCAAGGCTCACGACAAGGATGAACAGGATCAACACGAGGGCGGCAGCCCAGGCGCGCGCGTGGTCGGCCGGCTCGGGCGAGTCGGACAACTCGTAAATCGCGAGCGGAACGGTCATCAGCGGCTGGGACGGGTTGTAATGAGTCCCGGGCGCGACGAGCGAGCACACGAGCAGCAGCGGCGCGGTCTCCCCCGCGACCCGTGCGACCGCCAGCGTCGCCCCCGTGAGCACGCCGCCGATGGTTTGCGGCAGCACGACCCCGACGGTGGTCCGCCAGCGGGGCGCTCCGACTCCGAGCGCCGCTTCGCGCAGGGAGTCGGGCACGAGTGCGAGCACCTCGATCGTCGAACGGGACACCAGCGGCAGCATCAGCACGCCGAGTGCAAACGCCCCGGCATAGCCGCTCTGGTGGTGGCCGACCACGAGCAGGCCGTAGACGAAGATCCCGATCACGATCGCCGGGACGCCGGCGAGCACGTCGAGCGTGAGAGTCACCACGTTGCGGATGCCCTTCGGGGCGAACTCGTTCACGTAGATCGCAATCAGAACCCCGAAGGGGAGCGCCATCAGAGCGGCGAGGCCGACGATGATGAAGGTCCCGGCGAAGGCATTCGCAAGACCCTGCGGGGCGGTCGGCACGAACGGGGCCTGCGGTTTGGTCAGGAAGTCGAGGCTCAGCGCGCTCGCACCGCGCCGCGCGACCGAGAAGATCACGACGCCGAGGATGACGACCGCGAGCACGGCCGCGAGCCACGCGACCAGCTCCATCACCCGGTTGACGGCGCGCCGGCGCCGCAGCCTGTCGTTCGGGCGCTGCAGCACGCCCACGTCGGCGGCGCTCACCGAGACGGTCCCTGGCGTCGCGCCGCGCGACGGACGATGAACTGCGCGAGCAGGTTCACGATGATCGAGAAGACGAGCAACATGAGCGCCATGTAGATGAGCGACGAGGTCGCGAGCGGGGTCGGCAGGCCCGCGTACTGCTGGGCGATCCAGGCAGCGAGCGTGTTCCCCGGGCTGAAGAGACTCGCGCTGATGCCCGTGAACGAGCCGATCACCATCGCGACGGCGATTGCTTCGCCGATGGCGCGGCCGAGGCCGAGGATCATGGCTGCCGCGACTCCGCCCCGCGCGTAGGGAAAGACGACCCCCCTGATCATCTCCCAGCGCGTCGTGCCGAGGCCGAGCGCGCCCTCCTTCAGCTCGCCGGGCACGCTGAGGAACAGCTCGCGCGAGATGCTCGCAATGATCGGCAGGATCATGATCGTCAGGACGACGATCGCCGTGAAGACATTCGAGCCGTAGCTCGCCTTGCCGAAGAGCGGAACGAAGCCGAGCGTCGAGTGGAGGGCCGGATCCACGTGGTCGCGCAGGAGCGGAGCGAGCACGAGCAGCCCCCAGAGCCCGATGACGACGCTGGGAATCGCGGCGAGCGTCTCCACCAGCGCTGTGACAGGCCCGCGGATCCCGCGAGGAGCGAGCTCGCTGAGGAAGAGCGCGACCCCGATCGCGATCGGCGTCGCGATGAGAAGCGCGCCGAACGAGGTGACCGCAGTCCCGAAGAGGAAGCTGCCCGCGCCGAACTGGTTGTGCACGGGATCCCAGGCGACCGTCCAGACGAAGCTGAGTCCGAAGGTCGAGATCGAGAGTCGCGCGCCCTCGATCACCTTCCAGGTGATGAGCCCGACGAGCACGAGCGAGCCGAGCGCGGCGATCCCCGCGACGCCCTGCAGGATGAGATCGCCAAGACGCAGCCGCCGCCCCGAGAAGGGGCGGCGGCTCGCGCCGGTTACGTCGAGAGAGGTCACGATTGCTCGCGATTCCCTCCCGCTACGAGTGGATCTTCTTGATCTGCTTCTTGTCGAAGGCCACGACGCCCTTCGGGAGCGGCTCGAAGATGAGCGCCGGGCCGTAGCTCTGCCCCTTCGTGATCGCCCAGTTGAGCAGCTTCTTGATGTTGGCCGCATTCCCGCCCGACGACTTCTGCACGTCCACGTACGTGTAGGTGCAGATCGGGTACGCGTTCCTGTACTGCTTGCTCTTGGGCGGGTCGACGATCGAGAGCGAGCCATCCTTCGCGGGGTGGGTATCGAGCTGCGCTGCCGCCTTGATGCCCTTCCCCTTCGGCAGGACGAACTTGCCCGACCTGTTCTTCACCGCCATCAGCCCGAGCTTGTTGTGGACGGCGTAGTAGACGTCGACGTAGCCGATCGCGCCCGGAGTCGTCCTCACGGCGCCGGCGACGCCCGCGCTCTTGGGCTCGCCCTCGCCGGTCGGCCAGGCGACTGACGTACCCGTGCCGACGTGCGACTTCCAGCTGCCGGAAACCTTCGAGAGGTAGTCCGTGAAGTTGTACGTCGTGCCCGAGCCGTCAGAGCGATGGACGACGGTGATCGACGTCCCGGGCAGGTTCTTGCCCTTGTTGAGCTTCTCGATCGCCGGGGCGTTCCACCTGGTGATCTTCCCCAGATAGATCTGGGCCAGCACCGCGCCGGTCATCCTCAGGTGCTGGAGACCGGAGAGGTTGTAGATCACGCCGGTTCCCGCCAGCGCCCAGGGAATCTGCACGCACGTGTTGCAGGTCGGGTTGAACTGCGACAGCGGGGCGTCGCTCGCGCCGAAGTCGACCTGCTTGGTGGTGATGGCGGAGACGCCTCCGGTCGAGCCGACCCCGTTGTAGTTGAGCTGGAGCCCGAGCTGCTGCTGGACGGGACCCTCCCAGTTCGTCACGAGCGGGGCCACGAACGTGCTGCCGGCGCCGTTGACGGTGCCGGAGCTGCTCCGCGCGGACGCCGCGCCTGCTGTGACGACCACCGCGACGACTGCGACCGCCGCAACCGCGGCCGCGACGAGTGAAACGCGAACGAGCTTGCCGTTTCTCGGCATCTGGTTTCGTCCTCCTCCTCAGGGTTCGCCGGCAAGGTACGGCGGGTCCTGCGGGGGGTGGGATAACCCGGCGTTGCGGGGCGGATACGAGGTGGTGACAGGGGCTGGCGAGCGACCCTCAGAAGGAGCTAGTACGCTGGCGCAGATGTCGATGGACACCGCACTCGAGGTGGTCGAGGCGCAGCTTCAGGAGATGGGGCAGCGGGTGCTCGCCGCTGTCCGCGGCGCGATGCGCGCGCTCGAGGAGCGGGATGGTGAGCTCGCCGCAGAAGTGATCGCGTTCGACGATGAAGTCGACAACCACTTCCTCGGCATCGAGCACCAGATCCAGGCCCTGCTCGCGCTCCAGACGCCCGTCGCCCGCGATCTACGGCTCCTGCTCGCGATCATCCACATCAACCTCCTGCTCGAGCGAAGCGCGGACGGCTGCGTGACCATCGCCAAGCTGACGCAGCTCGTCTCGGACGTCGAGCCGGACCCTGCGCTGGTCGAGACCCTGACCGAGATGGGTGAGCGGGCGGAGGAGATGCTGCGCGTGGCACTCGACTCCTTCAGCCGCCGCGACCTCGCCGGCGCCGAGAGCCTCGTCGAGCTCGACGAGCTGATCGACCGCGCGAACCGGCGTTTCGTCGAGCGGCTGGTCGACGTGATGGCCGAGCCGGAGTTCCGCGAGTGGGGCCTGCGCATGGTCGTCGTGGCGCGGACGATCGAGCGGATCGGCGACCGTGCGGTCGACATCGGCGAGCAGACGGCGTACCTGCTCACGGCCGAGTTCCGCGAGTTCACCGACGCCTCACATCCCGTCAGCTAATACCCTCGGCCAATGGCTGCGGGAGACACGCTGGATCGGCACCGCAAGTGGCTCGTTCCACTCGCCGTCGTGCTCGGTGTCGTTCTCATCGTCATCGCCGTGATCTACTGGGTCGAGCCGGCCGGCTCGCTGCCCTCATTCTTCCCGGGGCATGAGTCCGGGTCGAGCCACCACCACGTGAAGCACGGCATCGCCGCGTTCCTGGTCGGGCTGGCCTGCCTCGCCTTCGCCTGGTTCAACACCGGGCCGAAGAAACGCGAAGCCGAGCCGACCGACGCCGCCTGAGTGCATCCGATCAGCTACTTCCAGAGCGTGGTGCTCGGGCTGCTCCAGGGCGTGTCCGAGCTCTTCCCGGTCTCGAGCCTCGGTCACACGGTCATCCTCCCGAGCCTCTTCGGGTGGAACATCCACCAGGACAAGCCGTACTTCCTGACCTTCCTCGTCGCCCTCCACCTCGCGACCGCGATCGTCCTGCTCGGGTTCTTCTGGCAGGACTGGGTGCGGATCGTGAAGGGGCTCGGCCGCTCGTTGCGCGACCGGGAGATCACCGATCCCGACGCGAGGCTCGGCTGGCTGCTCATCGTCGCGACGATCCCCGCCGGGATCCTCGGGCTGCTCCTCCAGGACTACCTGCGCAACCTCTTCGCCTCGCCGGAGTACGCGTCGATCTTCCTCACACTCAACGGCGTGATGCTCTACGGCGCCGAGCTGCTGCGCCGACGGGCTCCCGTCGTCGCCGAGGACGACGACGAGCGGATCGCGAAGACGGTGGGCTGGCCGGAATCGGTCGCCGTCGGCGCGGCTCAGTCGATCGCCCTCATCCCGGGCTTCTCGCGCTCGGGCGCGGCGATGGGCGGCGGGCTGCTCGTCGGCCTCTCGCACAAGGACGCGGCGCGCTTCGCCTTCCTGCTCGCCACGCCGATCATCTTCGCCGCGGCCGTGCTCAAGCTGCCCGACCTCGCAGGCTCGCAGGGGAACGGCGTGCGCGGCCCGGCGCTCGTGGGTGCGCTCTGCGCGGCGCTGAGCGCCTACCTCTCGGTGCGGTTCCTCATGCGCTACTTCGAGACGCGGACCCTGATCCCGTTCGCCGTCTATTGCCTCTGCGCCGGGGCCGCCTGCACGGTCTACTTCGCAGTGACCTGAGCTCGTCTGTTACCGGCGGCGAGACCGCTTGCCTCCGTCCTTCGGATGACGGTCTGATAGACAACGGCCTGCCGTGGCCCGCCTGACGCTGACCCCCCAGAAGCGCGAGTTCTTCGGCCTCTACAACCAGGCGGCGCAGAACATCGTGGCGATCGCCGATCTGCTCGTCGAGCTACTCGACCGGTTCCCGGACGGCGCGTCGGACCTCGAACGCAAGGTGAAGGATCTGGAGCATCAGGGTGATCGGCTCACCCACGAGCTGGTCGACCTGCTCAACCGCACCTTCGTAACGCCGTTCGACCGTGATGACATGTACCGCCTCGCCGGCGCCCTCGACGACGTCTGCGACCACATCGACGAGGCAGCGAGCAGGGTCACCAGCTACGGCGTGCAGGAGATCCGCCTGCAGGCACGCGAACAGGCGCAAGCCATTCAGCGCTCGGCCGGGAAGCTCGCAGACGCGGTCGCATTGCTCGAGGGCTTCCAGGACTCGCGGGCACACCTGGCCGAGCTACGCGAGCTCGAGCACCTGGCCGACCGGATCCTGCAGGACAGCATCTCGAGCCTGTTCATGGCTCGCCCCGACGCCCTCGAGGTGATCCGCTGGAAGGACATCCACGAAAGCCTCGAGGAGGCCATGAACGCCTGCGAGTATGCGGCCAACGTGCTCGAGGCGATCGTCGTCAAGAACCGCTGACCCGGAGCCTCTGGAGCCATGGTCCTTCTTGTCTTTGTGGTTGCGGTCGCACTGGCGTTCGACTTCACGAACGGCTTCCACGATACGGCGAACTACGTCGCGACGTGGGTCGGGACGCGGGCGCTCTCGCCCCGATCGGCGGTGCTGATCTCGGCGGCGGCGAACCTCGCCGGCGCGTTCGTGACTACCGCGGTCGCCACGACCGTCGGCAAGGGACTGATCGACACCGGCCTGGCCACCGAGCAGACGGTTCTGGCCGCGCTCTTCGGCGCGATTACCTGGAACCTCCTCACCTGGCGTGCGGGACTGCCGTCGAGCTCGACGCACGCACTCATCGGTGGCTTGATCGGCGCTGCGCTCGTCCAATCCGGCACGGCGGGCGTCGAGTGGTCCGGGGTGTGGCACAAGGTCATCGTTCCGGGTGCGATCTCGCCGTTGATCGGGTTCGCCGGTGCCTTCGCCCTCCTGGTCGTCATCTACTGGCTCTTCCACCGACTCACGCCCGGTATCGCCAACCGGGGATTCCGTACCGGCCAGCTCTTCTCCGGCACCTGGGTGGCCTTCACACACGGGGCGAACGATGCACAGAAGACGATGGGCGTGATCGCGCTCGCCCTGTATACGCACGGCTCGATCTCGAGCTTCTACGTCCCGAACTGGGTGAAGATCGCAGCGGGGTTGACGATCGCTGCCGGAACCTACGTCGGCGGCTGGCGGATCATTCGCACGCTGGGCCAGCGGATCTACAAGATGCAGCCGGAACACGGATTCGCCGCCCAGATCGCAGCCGGTACCACCCTCTACGCCGGCACCCGCTTCGGTTTCCCGATCTCCACCACACATGTCGTCTCCGGCTCGGTGATGGGAGCGGGAGCGACGCGCCGCCTCTCGGCCGTCCGCTGGGGCGTCGCCGGCAACATCGTTTTCGCCTGGCTGCTGACCCTCCCGGCGGCCGCCCTCGTCGCGGCCCTCCTCTACCACCCGGTCAACTGGATCTTCTAGGCCGCTGAGGGCGCGAACTCCTGTCGTACTGCTCGGCGAGGCGGAGCAGGCGCTGGGCCAGCGCCGGGGTCAGCACACCGTTCTCCAGTCGCCAGCCCCAGTTCCCCAGCGTCACCCCGGGCCGGTTCATGCGCGCCTCGCTGCCGAGCCCGAGAACGTCTTGCGCGGGAACGACGGCGAGCGCCGCGCGGGAGGCGTAGGCGAGCTCGATCAGCCCCCAGTTCGGCTCTCGCGGATCGAGGCCGGTGGCAGCTCGCTGGGCCGGCTGCAGGTTCCTCCACCAGCCAGTCGCGGTGTCGGTGTCGTGCGTGCTCGTGTACGCAACCGAGCGCCGCGCGAAGTTGGCCGGGTCGTGCGGGTTGCGCTTGCGGCGGCGGAACGCCCAGAGGAGCACGGCCATCCCGGGCAGCCCGAGCTCGTCGCGGAGCGCGTAGACCGGTGGCGTGATGTGGCCGAGATCCTCCGCGATCAGCGGCAGGTGGCCGAGCTCGCGCTCGACCGCGTGGAACAACTCGGCGCCAGGGCCCGGCCGCCAGCGCCCGTTCCTCGCCGTCGAGTTCCGGGCCGGAATCGCCCAGTAGGACACGAAGCCACGGAAGTGGTCGATGCGGGAGAGGTCGACGAGCTCGAACGTGCGGCGGAACCGCTCGCGCCACCAGTGGAAGCCGGTCGCACGGTGGACGGGCCAGTCGTAGAGCGGGTTTCCCCAGCGCTGGCCGGTGGCACTGAGCGCGTCGGGCGGCGCCCCGGCGACCTCGCCGCGCGTAAAGAGCTCCGGCCAGCAGGCGTGATCGGCACCGCCCTCGGACACGTAGATCGGCACGTCGCCGATCAGCCGGACGCCGCGCTCGGCCGCGTAGGCGCGCAGCGCTCTCCACTCCCGCTCGAAGCGCACCTCGTCGGCGAGCGCCTCGGCGCCGGCGAATTGCGCCCACCCGCCGGTCCAGAAGGGATGTCGCGCGACGAAGTCCTCAACCTCCGCCGCCGTGACCCGTTCCCTGGGCCGGGCGAGGAGCCGCGGCGAGGCCGCGAACGCCGACGGCGACCGGTACGGCGAGCCGAACTCGTCGGGCGGCCCGAGCGGCAGCACCTGCCACCACGACTGGCCGGCAGCCGCGAGCCAGTCGACGAACCGGTACGCCTCGCGGTCCAGCTTCCCGGACGGGAGCGAGGTCGGATGGAGGAGGATGCCGGCCGAGCGGGGGAGCTCCACGTTTTGATCCTTCCTCATCAGTGAGACTTGGGGGCGTGTCCATCCCGAAGACGACTCCGGCACGGATCCAGATCCAGGAGGTGGCGCCGCAGGTCGACTGCGGCCGCTATCCCGTCAAGCGCGTCGCGGGCGACGAGGTCGAGGTGACCGCGCGGATCTTCCGCGACGGGCACGAGACGCTCGGCGCGGCGATCCGCCACCGGGGCCCCGACGCGACCCGCTGGTCCGAGACGCCGCTCGAGCCGCTCGGGAACGACCTCTGGGCGGGCTCCTTCGAGGTCGACCGGCCCGGTCTCTGGAGCTTCCGCATCGAGGCCTGGGTCGACCGCGTCGCCTCCTTCCAGGACGAGCTACGGCGCAAGCTCGCCGCCCGCCAGACCGACCTCGCCAGCGAGCTGTCGGAGGGCGCCGTCCTGCTCGGCGACGAGGAGCTGACCGTCGAGACGGCGCTCGCCGCAGCGGCAGGCGCGCGCTCGGAGAAGGCGTGGTCGGCGACGTACTCGGTGGACGCCGACCGCGTGCTCGGCCGCTTCGGCTCCTGGTACGAGCTCTTCCCCCGCTCGTGGGGCGGCTTCGCCGGCGTCCGCGCGCTGCTGCCGCAATTCGCCGAGCTCGGCTTCGACGTCCTCTACCTCCCGCCGATCCACCCGATCGGGCGCACGAACCGCAAGGGCCGGAACAACGCGGAGACCGCCGCAAAGAGCGACGTCGGCAGCCCGTGGGCGATCGGCTCGGAAGACGGCGGGCACGACGCGATCGACCCGTCCCTCGGCACCGAGAAGGAGCTTCGCGCCCTCGTCGCCGACGCGAAGGAGCTCGGGATCGAGATCGCGCTCGACTTCGCGATCCAGTGCTCGCCGGACCATCCCTGGCTGAAGGAGCATCCCGAGTGGTTCCACCGCCGGCCCGACGGGACGCTGAAGTACGCCGAGAACCCGCCGAAGCGCTATCAGGACATCTACAACGTCGACTTCGGGAGCGAGGACTGGCGCGGCCTCTGGCAGGCGCTACTCGACGTCGTGCTCCACTGGGTCGGCTGCGGCATCACGGTCTTCCGCGTCGACAACCCGCACACCAAGCCGCTGCCGTTCTGGGAGTGGCTGATCGGCGAGGTGCGGCGCGACCACCCGGAGGTGATCTTCCTCTCCGAGGCCTTCACGCGGCCCGCGCCGATGACGGCGCTCGCCAAGAGTGGCTTCGCGCAGAGCTACACCTACTTCACGTGGAAGAACACCCGCTGGGAACTGCTCGAGTTCCTCGGTCAGCTGCTCGAGTGGCGCGACTTCTACCGGCCGAACTGCTTCGCGAACACGCCTGACATCCTGCACGAGTACCTCCAGGCGGGCGGGCGCCCGGCGTTCGAGGCGCGGCTCGTCCTGGCGGCGACGCTCTCCCCGTCCTACGGCATCTACTCCGGGTTCGAGCACTGCGAGAGCGTGCCGGTGCGGCCGGGGTCCGAGGAGTACCTCAACTCGGAGAAGTACGAGCTCAAGCAGCGGAGGCTCGACGGGCCGCTGCTGCCGCTCGCGGCCAGGCTGAACACGGCGCGGCGGGAGAATCCGGCGCTGCAATGGCTCGATCCGCTGACGATCCTCGAGACCGAGAACGAGCAGCTCTTCGCCTTTCTCAAGCGCCGCGCTGACAACACCGTCGTCACCGTCGTCAACCTCGACGCGAAGGCAACACAGGTCGGCACCTGCGTCGTGCCCGTCTCCACCGGGCTCCCCCCGGCCTACCCCGTTCGTGACCTGCTGACGGGCGAGAAGTGGACGTGGAGAATCGGCCGCAATTACGTCAAGCTCGCCCCGGGGAAGAGCCACCTGCTAAGGATCGGCGGATGAGCGGAAGGACATGGCCCTTGCCGACAGGTCCCGGTGCCAGGCACCGGGACCTGTCCGAGCGAGACAGCGCCCCGTCGGACCTGTCTGGGTGCCTGGCACCGGGACATGGCTGGAGCGGACGTGTCTGAGCAGTGGTTCGAGAGAGATCCGCTCTGGTTCAAGCGGGCCGTCTTCTACGAGATCCACATCCGCGGGTTCTT
>Ga0207693_10000744_pt1 | contig 29307 bp, 27 predicted proteins | sample LARL81metaG_FD_184347 | JGI IMG/M metagenome (GOLD analysis project Ga0207693, IMG submission 184347) | Corn, switchgrass and miscanthus rhizosphere microbial communities from Kellogg Biological Station, Michigan, USA - LAR L8-1 metaG... | ecosystem: Host-associated > Plants > Roots >... | reverse complement strand
AGTGGAAGCAGCACGCCGATTAGCACACTCGCACCATCCATCAAGGCGTGTGCAATCGCGAGCGGAACCAACCGGCGAAGTCGCAGATACAAAAGCGTTTGGAAGACCGAGTTGGGCACCGACGACAACAGGCGAAAAGCCATGAACTTCGCATCGAAGGTCAACGGCATGAAGACATGCTGCAGCGACCAGGCGAACGCTACAAGTACGATCGCCAGGCCCGTACTCCGACAAAGAACCTGGAAAGAGTTGCGCCTCCACGTCCACCGGCGCTGCAACCCTGGGGGCTGCGCATAGCGTACGTTGCAGATCCATCTGGAGTCTTGTGGCACGTGGCCCAGCGCAGGCCTGGTTGCAAGCACGACTAGCAGGCAGCGGTACGGTCGTCTACGCACCAGGATCCCATCGTGGACCCGAATTCCCACGAGGCCCTCCTGCGGCAGCGGGAGCTGCACATGAGTAATTGGCGGTGGGTGGCGGCACTCTCATTTGTCATATCGCTCAGCGGCTGCATCGAGATAACCACGTATGTCTCGCCGTCTGCGTCGGGCACGGTCATTGACGCCACCTCTCGAAAGCCTATTCAGGGAGCCACTATCGCGGTAGACGGCCACCCAGGCTTATTTGCGCAAACGAACTCCGAGGGTCAATTCCTCCTGGTGCCCGCTACGCGCAAGATACATATCTTCGTGCTCACCCCTTACGAATCGCTTCCGCCCGGCGGCACGGTAGTTGTTTCAGCCGATGGGTACGCTTCAAGTGAAATAGCTGTGAAAGGCAGCGCCAACTCGCTCCTCGTCCCTCTAGACAAGGTCCGCTAGTACCGCCTCATCAGCGCTTGGCGCGGCCATGAAAGCGGAGCAATTCATCCGCGCATGTGTGCGAGGGTCTGTCTGACGGCCGGCGATCGCGCATACCCGGGTTGCCTGAACCGTGTCCGTAATGCATTCTGCGTCGGCGAAGTAGAAGAAGTTATAAGTGGGGGGAGGATCAATTTCGGTGCCGAGCGGGGCGGTATTCTTGAGTTACGCCTCGGGAGACGCCGCAGCGGCCGAGCGAATCTGCACGAGCTTGCGCGCCGCCGGGATCGAGGTCTGGTTCGACCGGAGCGAGTTGCGGGGCGGGGACGCCTGGGACCAGTCGATCCGCAAGCAAATCAAGGGCTGCGCCCTGTTCGTCCCGGTCATCTCCCGGAACTCGCACGATCGCGACGAGGGGTATTTCCGTCTGGAGTGGAAGCTTGCGGTCGATCGCTGCCACCTGATGGCTGCCGACAAGGCTTTCCTGTTGCCGGTCGTCATCGACGACACGCGCGATGATGAACGAGTGCCGGAGCGGTTTCGGGAGGTGCAATGGACGCGCCTGCCGAACGGGGTGACACCAGACGAATTTGTCGAACGAGTACATGCACTGCTCTCGGGCGGCCCGGCGACCGCCGCAAGCTCAGGCAGCCCCGTAGCAGGGTCTTTCGGGGGTACGCCGCCGGCACTCGGGCGCCCGGATGCGCGCAAGTGGAAGCCCAACGCCGTACGCTTGGTGCTTGGCGCAGTGGCGGTGGCCGCAGTGGCTTACTTCGTTCTCGGGCGGTTCGCGCCCTCGAGGCCGGTCACGCGCACGGGTCCACCGAACTCCATCGCGGTGCTGCCGCTTGCCAACTTGAGTGGCGACCCGGGGCAGCAGTACTTCTCGGATGGACTGTCGGAGGATTTGATCACCGCCCTCTCGCAGTTCCCAGGTTTGAAAGTGATTGGCCATTCCTCGTCGTTCAAGTTCCGGGATTCGAAGGAGGACAGCGGGAGTATCGGCACCAAGCTCGGAGTGGCACATCTGCTCGAAGGCAGCGTGCGCCGTGCGGGGGATGTGGTGCGAGTGAGCACCGAACTCATTGATGCGTCGGACGGCAGCACGCAATGGTCCGCCCGCTATGACCGCCCCTACAAAGACCTCTTTGCGCTGCAGGATGACATCACCCGCGCGGTGGCTACCGCTCTCAAGGCCAAACTTCTGCTCCCGGAGAATGCCACCGCTCAGAGCGATCGCCCCCCGAGCGGTAACCTCGAGGCCTACAACAGCCTGCTGCAGGGGAAATTCTACGACTCCCGCGACACGCAGGCCGACCAGCGCAAGGCCATTGAGAACTATACCGCGGCAACGCAGCTCGATCCGCGCTACGCACTGGCCTGGAGCTTTTTGTCCGACGCGTTGATAGGCCTCGGCGAACAGTGGCTCGACGGCGCCGCCGCCCAGAAGGCCTATGCACAGGCACGCGCGGCATCCGCTGAGGCCCTGAGCCTGGACCCCGGCCTCGCCGCCGCGCACAGCGCCCGTGGTTACTTGCTCCGGGTCGCCGACTTCGACTGGCTTGGGGCAGAGGCGGAATACCGTCGCGCCCTGGAACTGGCGCCCAGCGTTGCCTCGACGAAGTTCTCGCTCGCCAATCAGCTTGCCACGGTTGGCCAGGTCGAGAGAGCCATCGAGTTGACGCGCGAGGCGCTCGCGACCGAGCCGTTGAAATCCGGTTGGCATGAGTGGCTGGCCGTGGATCTCCTGGGACTGAATCGTCTCGACGAGGCGGAAGCGGCGGTCCGCAAGGCGATCGAATTACAACCGCATGCGGAAGGGTATTACCAAACACTGACGATGATCGCGATCCAGCGTGGTGATCCCGGGGCCGCGCTGGCAGCGGCGCAGCAGGAACCGCCAGGGGACTGGCAGGACATTGCGCTGACGATGGCACGTCAGATCGGCGGTGACTCGAAGGTGGCGGATGCGGCGCTCAAGAACCTGATCGACAAGCATGCCGCCATCGCCGCGTATCAGGTGGCTGAGGTCTATGCGATCCGGAACGATGAAGACAAGACGTTCGAATGGCTCGAGCGCACCTGGAGCATCCGTGATCCCGGCGTTACCGGTCTGCTCAACGACCCCTTCATCCTTCGCTATAAGGGCAAGCCGCGCTTTTCCGCATTCTGTCGCAAGGTTGGCCTGCCAACGCCGGCGGAGGTCGAGACGCACGGATGATTTGCGAGGCGCGCGAGAAAGTCGCCTGCAAGCAGTCCGCGGCGCGCTGGATTATTAGTGGCTGACTCACCCGCACCGCTGCTCCTCTGGCTGACGCCGGCTCTGCTGGCGCTCGTGCTCTACGGACTGGGCCAGGGCTTCGTGAAGATGTGGATCACGGAGGTTCCGCCGGCGCGCTTCTGCCTCTACTTCGCGTGTGCCCGCGCGCTGGTGATGGGCTGCTACTTCTTCGCGAACCCGCACGCGCCGTTGTTCACAGTGCAAGGCCGCCACTTGCTCGCCATCGGCATATTCGCCTACCTGCTCGACGGTGCCGGCTGGATCATGTACTTCCAGTCGATCATCGCCGGCCCGATCACGATCGTGGGCACGCTCTCGGCCGCCTATCCGGCGATCACCATCGTGTTCGCGCACTGGTTCCTTGGCGAGACGCTCTCGCCGCTCCAGTACGGCGCAGTGGCTCTCGTGATCGCCGGCTGCATCGGGCTCGCGTACCAACCCGCGGACGCCGCGAACAAGGTTACCGGGCGGGCCTGGATCGCGTTCGCGTTCTCGGCCCTCCTGCTGTGGGGCAGCGCCCAGACGATCGTCAAGTACAACTACAGTCTGGGTGCCACCGACGCCAACATGGCGCTCTATAGCATGATAGGTGCGCTGCTCACGCTTGGCGTCTACGGCTGGTGGAAGGGACGCGCCGGCACGCACTCCGTGATCGAGTGGACGCGCTCGTTCCTGCCGATGGGGATGATGGCGTTGGGCGACCTTGGCGTGCTGATTGCGAGTCGCTACGGCAAGATCTCGATCGTAACGCCGCTGACGGGCGCCTACCCGCTGGTCACGCTCGCCTTCGCGGCGCTCGTGCTGCGCGAGCGGATCATGCTGCTGCAGTGGGGCTGCATCATCGCGATCCTGGTGGGCATGTTCTTCTGCACCTCCTGAACGCGGCTGAACCAACACTGGATGGACGTCATTGCGTAGACTTCGGACACTGGAGTGCCGGGAGGGTGGAGAGGCTGGTCGTTGCCGGGGACGACGGTGGAGGCGGTCATTGAGGCCTTCTGACAGTCTGCCCGCGGACGGCAGCGTCACTGCGGCGCGCGCCCGTGCGCGCAAAAATGGCCTTGCGCTCGGGTCGCGTTCTGATGGTCGATGCATCGCCGCCGGACGCAACCGCCCGAGCGGACGCAGTCAGCCAACTCGCCCCGGGGAGAGCCATTGAACACACCCATGCCCGCGAACCGGTCCGCCACGCTCTGCGGACTCGCCATTGCCCTGCTCGCAGGGCCCGCCTTCACGCTCGCGTATCGCCTGATCACCGGCGAGAACCATTCGGATCTGCAGGTGGCGGGCCGGGAACTGGGGATCTTCCTGCTGGTTGGCCTGCTGTTTTGGATCGTGAAGCGTCGGGAAATGCTGCCGCTGAGCTCCATCGGACTGCACACCGATCGCCTGGGCAGGTCGCTCCTGCGCGGGCTCGTGCTCACCGTGATCACGCTCGGCGTCACGGTGGGCCTGTATCTGCTGCTGCAGCAGTTCGGCATTCGCCTCGGCGAGGGCAGCGGCGATCACTTCCACCCGGCACTGTGGGCGGTGGTGCTGATCATGCTGCGCGCCGGCATCGCCGAGGAGGTGTTCTACCGCGGCTATGCGATCGAGCGCCTGGCGAGCCTCACCGGCAGCACGTGGCTGGGCGCCCTGGTGCCGCTGGTCGTGTTTGCGGCGGCCCACTACCGCCAGGGTGCGGGCGGCATCATCGCAGCCTTCGTGCTCGGCGGAATCTTCACGGCCTTCTATGTCCGATACCGCGACCTGCTCGCCAACATCACGGCGCATTTCCTGGGCGATTTCGTGCTCAACGTGGTGCTGCCGCTGCTGGGCGCCGGTTAGCCGGCACTAGCGCCGGGCGCGTCCCGCCGCCTACTGCGTGCGCGTCGCCACGAGCTCGGCGGGGTCGAGCACGCGGCCGCCCAGCACGATCTTCACGATGCTCGCGTACGCCTGGATGGTGCGCGTCGGGTCTTCCCGCAGCAGCAGCAGGTTGGCCTTCTTGCCGACCTCCACCGTGCCGATCTCCCGCTCAAGATGCAGCGCGCGCGCGTTGGCCAGGGTCGCTGCGCTCCAGATCTGCGCCGGGGTCAGGCCGGCGGCCTGCAGGCGCTGCATCTCGAACCAGCCGTTGAGGCCGGGCGGGTTGGCGTAGGTCGGCGCACTGGGCGTGTCGGTGCCGAACAGCAGCCGGCCGCCGTACCAGGAAAGATAGGCCGTGGCGCGCGCAGCGCGCTCGATCGGCACGGCGAAGTCCTTGAATACCTGCGCCTGCAGGGCCGGTCCGTCCAGCTTGCCGGCCTGGGGAAGTTCCTGCGCCAGCACGTCGTGAAACCACTGGCCTTGCGGTGAGCGGTACCACGCGAGCAGTTCCGCGGGCAGCACCCGCGCGAGCTGTGGGTCGGACAGGAAGGCAGCGTCGAACAGGTCCCGCTCGCCGTACAGCACCTGCAGGGTCGGCTGCCAGCCGACGCGCGCCGTGAGCACGCCGTCGAGCACTTTCTTGACGGCCGGGCTCGGACCGGGGCCGGCGGCGGCTTCATCCCAGTTCCACAGGCCGTGGGCCAGGATGTCGACACCGGCCTCGAGCCCGAACGCCTGGGCTTCGGTGGAGTTGGCGTGCAGCAGCACCGGCAGCCCCGCGGCGTGCGCAGCGCTGACCAGTTCGCGGATGGTCGCAAGCTGCGGCACCGGCAGGTTGTGTGCCGCACCGAAGCCGCGCTCGTAGAAGGTCTTCACGCAGATCGCCCCGTCCGCCCGCATGCGCGCGACGACGGCGGCCGGCGTGTGCGCCGCGCGCTCGATGCCCGCGGGCACCGGGCTCTGCGGCTCGATCAGCATGTAGGGCAGGCTCTGGTAGCGTGCCGGCTTCGGCACGAAGTTCATCGGGTAGCCGTCGATCAGGGCCGCGCCGCCGCAGAAATAGGTATCGGGAGTCAGGCCGCGACTCTTCCAGCGCGCCAGCTCCTGGGGCGTGGAGATCAGATCCACGAGCGTGGTGAAACCGTACAGCAGGAAACTGCGTGGCATCTGCTCCCAGGCACGCTGCGCGAGCTGCGGGTGCTGCGCTTCCTGCTCGCCCGTCATGCCCGGCAGTGTGCCCAGGTGCACGTGGCTGTCGATCAGCCCCGGGGTCAGGAACAGTCCGCGGCCATCGAGCGTGGTGACCGGGCCGGCGCCGCCCGGCGCTGCCGGCCCTGCGCCCGTGGTGATCGCCACGATGCGCCCGTCATGGATGAGGACGTCCGCATCCGGCAGTCCCGCCACGCGCTCGGGGGAGGCGATGGTGACGTGGGAGATGCGCAGGTCCTGCGCGGCGCCCGGCGCTGCGGGCAGGAGCGCCAGCAGGAGCGCGACCAGCCAGCGCCGCGCCTTGACTGCCGCCGCCGTCAAGGCGCGCTTACTGCGCCGGCGGCACGTAGATGGCGAGCCCCGTGGCCGCCTTGTTGTAGATTCCCATCGAGCCGCCGACCCCGACGCTCGAGGCACTGTTGCCCCCGTAGCTGGTATTGCCGCCGCCCAGGCCGATCGAACCTGACTGCTGATCCTGGACACCCTGCAGCAGGATGCCGTTGGCGCCGAGCTTCGCGGCCTCGTTCTTCATCCGCTCGAGCGCCTTGTCCATGTTCTGCTGGCTGGTGAGCGCCAGCGAGCCCTGGCTGCTCGCGTTGATGCTGGCGATCGATTCGAAGTGCGGCGGGGGCTGGCTGTAGACCATGACGGCGTCGGGGGAGATCGGCGGCCGTGCGGCGCCGAGCATGACGTGCGAGGACGTGGCACAGCCGAGCAGCAGTGCCGCCAGCAGCGCAAGCACGCCGGTGCGCATTGCATGATGCATAAGGACCCTCCTTACTGTTCGTTGCACCCGGCCGCAGGCGCCGGGCCGCGGCGCCGCGCATTTAACCCTGCAGCAGAGGGGTGACAACCTCTGCCAGGTGTTCCGGCGTCCAGCTGGGCTGCTTGAGTTTCCAGCCGTCCTCCGCGAGCCGTCCCGCCCGGTCGATGGTGAAACTGACTGGCAACCGCCAGATGCGACCGTAACCCGGCGCGCTGGAATTTGCGAGCAGCCCCACCGGGAAACTGAGACCCGCAGCGATATTCTGCACCTGGGCGAGATTGTCCGGACCATCCAGGCAGAAGCCCAGGATGCGCAGCCCGGCCCCCCGGTGCCGCACGGCGTAGTCCGACAGCAGCGGCAACTCCTGGCGGCACGGCACGCACCAGCTGGCCCAGAACGTCAGGATCACCACGTGTCCGGTCAGCTGCGTGCTGGAGATGCGCTCGCCCTGCAGTGTCGACAGCGTCGCCGGCGGGGCTGAGCGCCCGACGCGCAGGTCATTGGCGCGCGCCGCGGCGCTGTACGCGCCCGGCGGCGCAAGCGTCGCGCCGAGGCAGCGCTTGAGGAAGGCGCGGCGGGCAGCGCCCGGCGGCGTCAGGAGTTCATCGGTGTGCATAGGTGATGCCGGCGGTGCGGGTATGGCGGCACGGACGCGGTGCCCCGCGGGTTCCCGGGTGAGCTCCGGCTGTTAGACGGCGCGAGCGTCGGTTTTATTTCGTCTCTTGGCGTTCGTGCGCACAACTGCCATAAGATCGGGCCCCGCGGCGGCCCGCCCTGGTGCGGGTCCCGGGGCGTGCGGAAAACTCAAGACGAAGAAGGGTGGCATGCGCAGCTTCGCGTTCGCGGCGGTTTGCATGGCGCTGCTGCTGGCCGGGGTCGCCGCGGCGGCGCCGGTTGGACCGGGCTATGACATCCAGATGGGGCGCATGATCCCGATGCGGGACGGGGTGCAGCTCGAGGCCTGGATCACGCAGCCCTCCGGCCTCAAGGCCGGCGCGCCGGCGATCCTGACCCTGACCCAGTACGACATCGACGGCAGCCGCCGCGGCGAACCTTCCTACTTCGCGCAGCACGGCTTCGTGTTCGTGCAGGCGTACGTGCGCGGGCGCGGCCGCTCCGGCGGCGTGAAGGCCGACAACCTCGGGCTCTCGGTCGGGCGGGACGGTTATGACCTGGTGGAGTGGATCGCGCAGCAGCCCTGGAGCAACGGGCAGGTGGTGATGTACGGCGGCTCCTTCGTAGGCATGACGCAGTGGCACACCGCGGCGCAGCTGCCGCCGCATCTGGCAGCGATCGCGCCTTATGTTGCGATCTATCCCGGCTGGGACGTGCCCAACACCAACGGCATCCCGCAGGCCTGGACCGCGGTCATCCTGGGCTACACCTCCGGGCGCGCGCTCAACCCGGGATTCATCGCCGACGCGCACTACTGGTCGGGGAAGTTCCTGGAGCACTACGCCGCGCAACGCCCCTTCGGGGAGCTCGACGCCGCGGTCGGCATCGCCGCGGATGACTGGTGGATGCCGGACGAGCACGGCGCGCCGGTGCCGATGATGCGCATGTGGCTCGATCACGTCGGCGACGAGGCCTTCAACCTCGCGGCCGAGCCGCGGGCGCAGGACTACGCGCGCATGAACTTCCCGGTACTGACCGCCACCGGCTTCTTCGACGACGATCAGCCGGGCGCCCTGCGCTACTTCCGCAACCACATCGCCAACGCGCCCGCCGCGGCGGTGGCGAAGCACTACCTCATCATCGGCCCCTGGGACCATGGCGGCACGCAGGCGCCCGCGAAGGAAATCGACGGGCTTGCCATCGCCGAGGCCGCCGTGCTCGACATGAGGCAGCTGCACGCCGAGTGGTACGGCTGGGCGCTCGGCCGCGGCGCGCTGCCGGCCCTGCTGAAGGACCACGTGACCTACTTCATGGCCGGCGCCGATGAGTGGCGCTACGCGCCGGCCCTCGCCGCGGTCTCCTCGGGCAAGGACCTGGTGCTGCACCTGGCCGCGCGCACGGGCACGCCCCTGGACCTGTATCACTCGGGCGATCTCAGCGCGGCCGTCCCGGGCAGCGAGCCGCCGGCGCGGCTGGTGAGTGATCCGCGCGAGCTGCCCGAGCTGGACGTGGCCCGGGAGGCGGCGGATGAGAACCTGACCAGCCAGTTCCGTGGCCTGCAGAAGCGCGCGCTGGTGTTTCACTCCGCCCCCTTCGCACACGACGTCGAGATGGCCGGCCACATGCGCCTGCAGCTCGCCTGCGCCGCCGACACCCCGGACTTCGACCTGTGGGCGCAGGTGCTGCTGGTGCGGGCCGACGGCACCGCGGTGCAGCTCGGCCAGGACATCCGGCGCGCGCGCTTCCGCCACGGCATCTTCCGGCAGGAGCTCGTGAAGCCGGGTGAACAGATCGAGATTCCGTTCGAGTTCAACTGGGCCGCGTGGCGCATCCCGGCGGGCGCGCGGCTGCGGCTCATCCTCGCGCCGCTGAATTCCCCGAACTACCAGAAGAACTACAACACCGGCGGCCGCATCGGCTACGAGCGCCCCGAGGATGCGCGCGTCGCCCACATCTCGATCTTCCACGACTCCCGGCGCACGAGCCGTCTCGTGCTGCCGCTGGCCGCGCCCTCCTCGGTGCACTGAGCGCTGCCATGACCGGCACCGATGCGGGCACCCTGAGCGGTCCACGGCAGCGACTGGTGGCTCTGGACATTCTGCGCGGGCTCGTGATCGTCGTCATGGTGCTCGATCACGTGCGCGACTTTCTGCACCTGGACGCGGAGCGCTTCGATCCGCTCGATCCGGCGCACACCACGGCGCTGCTGTACGCAACGCGCTGGATCACCAACTTCTGCGCGCCGACGTTCGTGTTCCTGGCCGGGACCTCGGCCTGGCTGCAGCGCGCGCGCGGCCGGAGCACGCGCGAGCTGTCGCTGCTGCTGCTGACGCGCGGACTGTGGCTGGTGCTGCTGGAGCTGACGGTGCTCGGCTTCGGCTGGTCGTTCTGGATTCCGTACCTGCTCTTCCTGCAGGTCATCTGGGCGATCGGCTGCTCCATGGTGGCGCTCGCGGCCTGCGTGTGGCTGCCGCGCACCGCGGCGCTCGCGCTCGGCGTGCTCATCCTCCTGGCGCACAACCTGCTGGACCCCATCACGCCCGAGCAGTTCGGGCCGTACGCGAACGGGTGGATGGCGCTGCACGTGCTGGGCGTGTGGTCGCACGAGGGTGCGCCCTATGCGCTCCTGGCCTATCCGGTGCTGGCATGGTTCGGGGTGATGCTGCTCGGTTACGGCATGGGGCAGGTGTTCCTGCTGCCGGCGCGCCAGCGTGACCTGATCCTGGTGAGGCTGGGGCTGGCGATGATCGCGGCGTTCCTGGTGCTGCGGTACTTCAATCTCTACGGCGACCCGCAGCCCTGGGTGGCGCAGGCGACGCCCGGCAGAACCGTCATGGCTTTCCTGCGGGTCGAGAAATACCCGCCGTCGCTCTTCTACGTGTGCGCCACGCTGGGCCCGGTGTTTGCCCTGTTGCCGCTGCTCGCGCGCTGGCACGGGCGCGCGGCGCATTTCTTCATGGTGTTCGGCGCGGTGCCGCTGTTCGCGTACGTGGTGCACGTCTACCTCGTGCACGCGCTCAGCATCGTGCTGCGCGCGGCGACCGGACAGACGCTGGCGGGCCAGTTCGACACGATCCGCGTGCAAATCACCCACCCGGAGCTGCTGCATGGCTCCGGCTATTCCCTGGCGGTGGTTTACGTGGCCTGGATCGGCCTGGTGCTCGCGCTCTACCCGTTGTGCCGCTGGTTCGCGGACCTCAAGCGGCGCCGCCACGACTGGTGGCTGAGTTACCTGTAAGACACGCCGCCGGCGCTGCGAGCCAGGCTTCGGGTGCTCCCGTTGTGGCGGCGCTGGCCCTCAAGGACCGCGGCCCGCGTGCACGCTCCTCCCGCCACCGCGCGCGGCACTAGGCGGGCTGGTAGCCCTTCACGCCCGTCTGCCACAGCAGGAACGCGTAGGTATCCGCCGCTTCGCGGTCCTGCTGGGCACGCGTTGAGCCGACGCCGTGGCCCGCGTCGAAGTCGACGCGCAGCAGGATGGGCTTGCCGGAACTGGTGCAGGCCTGCAGTCGCGCCGTCATCTTCGCCACGTGGAAGGGCGCGACCCGCGGGTCCGTGACGCCGGTGGTGAGCAGCACCGCCGGATAGGCGACACCGGGCTGCAGCGCCTGGTAGCTGTCGATCCCCTTGAGGGCCCGGTAGCCGGACTCCTCACTGATCCTGCCCCACTCCGGTTCCTCGCCGTAGCCGTTCTGCTCCACCACGTAGCGCAGCGGATTGGACCAGCCGACGCCGTCGATGACGGCGGCAAACAGGTCCGGCCGCTCGCCGAGTGCGCGGCCGACGGTGATGCCGCCGGCCGAGCGGCCGCCGATCGCAAGCCGCGCCGGCGCGGTGTATTTCTTCGCGCACAGGTCCAGACACACATCGATGAGGTCGCGCCAGGTGTTGGGCTTGTTCGCAAGCTGCCCCGCCTTGTGCCAGTCGCGCCCGTACTCGCCGCCGCCGCGCACGTAGGCGTAGCCGACGATGAAGCCCGCATCGACCAGGGCGAGCGTGCGGCCGGCAAAGGCCGGCGTGTAGGCCGCCGCCCCGTAGGAGCCGTACGCGGAGATCCACGCCGGCGTGCTGCCGTCGAGCTTCAGGCCCTTCTTGTGGATCACGACGTACGGCACCCGGGTGCCGTCGCGTGCCGTCGCGAACAGGCGCCTGCTCTGGTAGGAGCTCACGTCGATCGGCGGTTTCGGGGTGAGCCCGGTCGCGCTGACGTGCCCGGCGGCGTTCACCGACCAGATGTCCGCAGGCGTGAGCCAGCCGGCGAGCGCGAACAGGCCGCCGTCGAGCTTCGGATCGGTGGTGAGGGAGCTCAGCGTGCCATCGAAGGGCAGCGCGATCTCGCTCAGGTGTCCCTCGCGCGCCAGGCGCTTGAGCCGCGCGATGCCGCCATCGAGCATCCGCAGGTACAGCCCGTCGCGCGCCAGGTGCAGGTCCTCGATGACCCACTCGCTCTGGGGCACCGCCTCGGCGGCGGCCTCGAGGGCCGGAGCGCGGGCCGGCACCTTGAGCACACGGCCGCGCGGATGACCCTTGTTGTGCAGCAGGTAGAGCGTCTCGCCATCGATCTCGGCGCTCGTGATCTCGTCAGCGAAGTCGGCGACCGCCACCCAGTGCGCCTTGTTGGCCACGGCATCGGCCACCGGGGCGATGAGGATGCGCATCTCGCTGCGCACGTCCTGCAGCAGCAGCAGCGCGTAGTGCGAGCCCTCGAAGGTGGCAATGACCGGCATCTGGATGCGCTCGAACTGCACCCGCGCATCCAGGCCGCGCTTCATCAGGATCGGGTCGCCGGCCGGATCGGTGCCGAGCCGGTGGAAGCGCGCCTGGCTGTCGAGGTAGCGCTCCGGGGTGTCGACCCTGCCGGTCAGCTGGTTGTAGAAGAAGCCGCTGCCGTCATCGAGCCACTGCGGGTGCGCCGCCTCGGTGTTGGGGATCTGCTCGGGGAGGTCCTTGCCGTCGGCCACGGTGAGGATGTGCAGGATCGAGTCCTCGCTGCCATCCTTGGAGAGCCCGTACACCACGCGCGTGCCATCCGGTGAGGCGGTCCACCAGTCCAGTGACAGGTGACTCCCGGCGTCGCTCTTGAGTGTCGGGTCGATGAGCACGCGGTCGGTGCTGCCCTCCTGCACGAACAGCTTGAAGTTGTCGGCGCCCACCGGGCGCTGCTCGAAGAACAGCTTGCCACCGGCGCGCTCCACGCGCCGCGTCACGGCGGTGTCGCCCGAGAGCTGCTGCAGGCGCGCCAGCAGGGCGGCGCGGCCGGGAATCGTGTCGAGCACGGCGCGCGCGTGCGCGTTCTGCCCCTTGAGGAATGGCAGCCAGTCCGGGTCCTTGTCGTTCTCCATCCAGCGGTACGGGTCGCTGAGCGTCTCGCCGAAATAGGTGTCCTTCACCACCGCCACGCGCGCCACCGGCGCCGGCGGGATGCTGCTGCCGCCGACCTCAGCCACGCTGCGGCGCACCAGCAGCGAGGTGACGAGGCCGCCGGCCCCGACCATCAGATCGCGGCGATTGAACTTGGTCATGCCTCAACCCTCCGGGTCCTCATCCTCGTCCTCGACGACGGTGCCCTGATGGAACAGTATCTTCCAGCCCGCGGGGTCGCGTTGCCAGAGCGTGGCGCGATGCGTGCGGCGCTCGCCCTGCAGCAGCGTGTAGGTCAGGAGGTAGACGTTGGCGCCGAGGCCGCGGCAGTGAAAGTCGCTCGTCTGCCACTCGTCCGCGATCGGGTGGCCGGCGCGCGCGGCGAGCGTGCGCAACACGTACTGGCGGCTGTAGCGCCGGCCGGAGGCGCCGATTTCCCAGAAATCCGGCGCGACCAGCTGCTCGAGCGCGGCGGGCGTGCTGTACTCGGGGCGGTGGAAGATGGGCTCGAGGCGGCGCAGCTGCTCGAGCGCCGTGCGATCCTCGGGGCGGGTGACGAGTTTGGGCTCCATGTGCGCTGGAGACCTCAGCGACACCGGCGCGCGCATGGCAAGGGTCGCCTCACGCGCTAGCGCGCATCGGGCAGCCAGTGCATGTCGTGCTGCATTTCCTGCGCGAGCAGGTTGACGTCGCCGCCGCGGGTCAGCAGGGCAATGCTGCCGGTCTGCGCCGGAATGATGACCCCGCTCATGCCGGCTTCGCTGAAGCTCCTGCGCCGCCCGGCGGGCGCCGTCTCGTGGTGCAGGATGAGCAGCGTTGCCGGCCCCTGCGAGGTCTGCACCACCAGGTGCGGCACGTAGTGACCGCGGAACCAGCAGCTGTGCGCATAGGTGATCTTGTCGGAGGTCACATCGAGCTGCACGCCGGCGCTGCGCAGTGCCTCGTTGACGCCCTCGGTGGTGACTTGCTGGGCGCTGAGCCAGCTGTCCGGCTCCGCCTCGACGTGCGCCACGAGCTCGTGCGCCAGCGTGTCGGTCGGACGCAGCAGCCACACGCCCAGCGTGGCGGTGCAGGCCAGCAGCACGCTCGCCGCGAGCGCCCACTGCCGCCAGGTGCGCAGCGGCGCGCGGCGCGCCGGGCGCGCCGATGCCAGCTGTGGCGGCCGCTGCAGCGCGCGCTGGATGCTGGCATCGAGCGTGAGCGTTTCCTCGCGGAACGTCGCGCACGCCGCGCAGCCCTGCAGGTGCTCGGCGAGCTCCGCGGAGGCGTTGCCGGGTTCTGCCCCGATCAGCAGCCGCGCCTGTTCGCAGTTCACGGCTGTTCCTGCCCGGCGGCGGCATCCGGGGCCGAGGGCAGGCCGCAGATGACGCGCAGCTTGTTACGCGCGCGGAACAGGCGCGTCAGCACGGCGGTGGAGGACAGCGCCAGTTCCTGCGCGATCTCCTCGGTGGAGAACCCCCCGAGGACCTGCAGCACCAGCGGCTCCCGGTATTCCAGCGGCAATTTCATGATCGCATGTCGCAGCGCAAACAAGTCATCCTCAGCCTGGGCGGAAGCCTCGCCCGCGTGGGTTTCCACAACCTCATCCAGGGGCACGAGCTCCAGGCGCTTGCGCTCATAGAGGCGCGCGTGCTCGCGGCGCACGATGGTCAGCAGCCACGGCCGCGCGGCGTTGGCATCCTTCAGCGCCTCCCGGGACCGCCAGGCCCGCAACAGTGATTCCTGCACGATATCCTCCGCAATCGCCCGGTCACGCGCGAGCCAGTGGGCGAAGCGCAGCAGGTCCGGGCGCAGCGACTCGAACAGCCGGGTCAGGGGCGCGCCCGCGTCGCCGCCGGGCAGCCGCTCACCTAGGGATAAGACCGGGGATTCGGGCTGGGGATTGCGCATGGCCTTGGGGAGGGGTGCCGCGCGCGATTATACGCATGGGGAGGCCCGGCTCCGGCAATATCGCGCCGGAGCGACCGGTCTAATCGCCCGACCGTGACCGACCCGGACCCCACAGGAGCACCCCGTGACATTTCTCGTGCAATGGCTGATCGAGTGGCCCCGGCGCGTCGCCGGCCACCTTACCTGGCTCGCCCCGCTCTTTGCCCGCATCACCGTGGGCTGGGTGTTTCTCTGGAGTGGCTGGGGCAAGCTCAATGACCTGCCGACCGTGATCGAGAACTTCGTCGGCTGGCACATCCCGGCCGCCCACCTGCTCGCCCCCTTCGTCTCGGCCGTGGAGTTCTTCGGCGGCCTGTTCCTGCTGCTGGGCTTCATGACCCGCATCTCCGCGGGCGCGCTCGGCATCACCATGATCGTCGCCATCCGCTCGGCCAAGTGGGCAGACGTCGACTCGCTCGAGACGCTGCTCGGGTTTGACGAGTTCGAGTACCTGGCGCTGTTCCTGTGGCTGGCGATCGCAGGCGCGGGTGCGGTGTCGGTGGATCACTGGCTCGAGGGCTGGTTTGAGCGCCGCCCGGCGGCGCCGCCGGCGAACCGCCTGCACTGAGCACACGGCTTCAGGCTGCGGGCACGCCGTCGAAGAAATCCACCACGCCGGTTTCGACCGAGTATTCCGCGCCCACCACCAGCAGGCCGTCCTTGCGGATGAGCTGCTCGAGCACCTCGGAGCCGTGCCGCAGGTGATCCGCCGACATGCGGATGTTGGCCCGCACGGCGCGCTGCTCCAGGTCCGCAAGATCGCGTGACTGCCCGTCGAGCAGTCCCTCGACCGCCGGGCGGATGCGCTCCACGATCGAGCTGAGGTTGCGCGACTGTTCACGCCACGGGCGCGCCAGCTGCTGCAGCGTCGCGTGGATGGCGCCGCAGTTGGAGTGCCCGAGCACGACCACCAGACGCGTGCCGAACGCCTCGGCGGCGAACTCGACGCTGCCCACCTGGGAGGGTGCCACGATGTTGCCCGCCACGCGGATCACGAACAGGTCCCCGAGCCCCTGGTCGAACACCAGCTCCGCCGGCACCCGCGCGTCCGAGCAGCCGAGCACGATCGCGAACGGCTGCTGCTGCGCGGCGAGCGCGCGCCGCCGCGCCGTGCTCTCGCCGTCGTCGCGGCGCTGCTCGTTGACGAAACGCAGGTTGCCCTCGCGCAGCCCCTGGAGTGCCTCGGTTGCGGGAATCATGGGTCGGCGTGGGTCCTGGTAAGTGAAAAGCGCGCCGCGAATATAACCGATCCGCCGCGGCAGCGAGCCTAGCGCCGGCGGCGCACGCCGCGCGTGGGCTGCGCCTCGAGCGGATTCTCCGGCCAGTAGTGCCGCGGGTAGCGGCCGCGCATGTCCTTGCGCACCTCGGCATAGGCGCCGCGCCAGAAACTTCCCAGGTCGCGCGTCACCTGCAGCGGGCGCTGCGCCGGGGACAGCAGCTTGAAGGTGACCGGCACGCCGTGGCGTCCGAGCCGCGGCGTCTCGCTGAGGCCAAACACTTCCTGCAGCCGCACCGCCACCGCCGGCGCGCTCTCGTCGAGGTAGTCGACCCGGATGCGCGAGCCGGTGGGCATGGTGAGGTGCGTCGGGGCCAGCTCATCGAGCTCGCGCTGCTGCTGCCACGTCAGGCGCGCCCGCAGTACCTCGGAGAGGGACAGGCGCGCCAGGTGCTCGCGGCGCGTCACCCCTGCCAGCCAGGGCGCGAGCCATGCCTCCGGGTCCGCGGCGAGCGCGGCATCGTCGGCCGCGGGCCAGTCCGCCGCGGCCGCCGCGCCGAGGGTGGCACGCACGAAGGCGATGCGCGCCTGCAGGTCGCGCGCCTCGCGATCCCACGGCAGTGCCTCGAGGCCGAGTTCGCGCACGCCCGCGAGCATCGCCGCCTGCGCCGGCCCGGCCGGGATCTGGGGCAGCGGCTTCTCCTCCAGCACCAGCTCCTCGAGCTTCACGGTATGGCGGGCGGTGACTGCCTGTTCGCGCGCGTTCCACTGCACCGCATCCGCGCGCGTGAGCTGCGCGGCGAACTGCTCGTACAGATCCGCGCGCGCCAGCGGCGCGGCGAGCAGGATGCGCGCGTCGCGCTCGCTGTCGTCGAGGTCGACGGCGACGATGAACTCCTGGCGCGCAAGCCCCTGCGCCTCGGCGAAGCGGGCGCCGCGGCCGCTGGTGAGCGCGTAGCGCCCGTCCTCGCCGCCGCGGCGGCGGCCGATCCGGTCGGGGTAGGCGAAGGCGAGCAGCACCCCGGTGGCAGTGCCGCCGGCATCCGCGGCAGGCGCGCGGCTCTCGCCCAGCTGGCGCTCGAGTGCGCGCGCGGCGCGGCGCGCGCGCTCCAGCGTGGCGCGATCGAGTGCCGCGTGTGTCTGCTCCCCGCGCAGCAGCTCGAGGCGCGTGCGGATGTCGGCGTCGCGGTCCCCCGGGCCGCCGCGCAGCAGGTCCCGATCCGAGAGCAGCGCCGCGAGCTGCGCGGCGAGCGCCACGAGACCGAGGGGGCGCGAGCGCAGCAGCATGTGCGCCAGGCGCGGGTGCACCGGCAGCCTCAGCATCTCGCGCCCGTGGGCGCTGATGCGCTGCTGCGCATCCAGTGCACCGAGGCGCGCCAGCAGGTCGCGGGCGCTTTGCAGCATCGGCGCCGGCGGGGGGTCGAGCCAGCGCAGCTCGGCGGCATCGCGCGTGCCCCAGCCGGCCAGTTCCAGCGCGAGCGGCGCCAGGTCGGCCTCGACGATCTCCGCGGGCGTGAAGGCGCTGAGCGAGGCCTGCGCGCCCTCGCCCCAGGCGCGGTAACACACCCCGGGCGCCGTGCGCCCGGCGCGACCCGCGCGCTGCTCGGCCGAGGCGCGCGAGATGCGCTGGGTCTGCAGGCGCCCCATGCCGGTGTGCGGATCGAAGCGCGCCCGGCGCATCAGCCCGGAATCGACCACGACGCGCACGCCGGGGATGGTGAGGCTGGTCTCGGCAATGTTGGTGGCGAGCACCACCTTGCGCGTGCCGGCGGCGGCCGGCTGCAGCGCCGCATCCTGGGTCTCGGCCGCGAGGTCACCGAAGAGGGGCAGCACCGCGACCTGCGCGCCGGCGTGAAGCTCACCCTGCACGCGCCGGATCTCGCGCGCACCCGGCAGGAACACGAGCACATCACCCGGCGCCTCGCGCAGCGCGCGCCGGATCAGCTGCGCGACGCGCCGCTCCGGGGAGTCCTGCGAACGCGCCGCCCCCGGCAGCAGCGGCAGTCCGCTGCCCGCGTAGTGTGTCGTCACCGGGAAGCTGCCGCCGGGTGCGCTGATGCGCGGCGCGTCCCCGAGCAGGCGCGCCACGGCCGCGCCGTCGAGGGTCGCGGACATGACGAGGATGCGCAGCGCCGGGTTCAGGTTGCTGCGCGCATCGAGGGTGAGGGCGAGGCTCAGGTCCGCCTGCAGGCTGCGCTCGTGAAACTCATCGAAGAGGACCGCGGCGACTCCCTCGAGCGCCGGGTCGCTCTGCAGCATGCGCGTCAGCACCCCCTCGGTCAGCACCTCGATGCGCGTGTCGCGCGACACGCGGGTGTCCAGGCGCATGCGGTAGCCCACGGTGGCGCCGACGGCCTCACCGAGGGTGTGCGCCATGCGGGTCGCCACGGCGCGCGCCGCCAGGCGCCGCGGCTCGAGCATCAGGATGCGCCGGCCGCGTGCCCAGCCTTCGGTGAGCAGGGCGAGCGGCACGACGGTGCTCTTGCCGGCTCCCGGGGGCGCCTCGAGCACCGCCGCGAGCCCGGTCTCCAGGGCCGAGCGCAGCGCCGGCAGCGCCGCATCGATGGGCAGCCCCGATTTCACCTCACCAGATGCGGACGCGCTCATCCGGGGCCAGGTACAGCTTGTCGCCCGGCTGCACGTCAAAGGCGCCGTACCAGGCGTCGATGTTGCGCACCACGCCGTTGACGCGAAAGCGCGGCGGGCTGTGCGGGTTGCTCAGGACCTGCGAACGCAGGGCCTCGTCGCGGTCCAGGCTGTGCCAGATCTGCGCGTACGCGAGGAAGAAGCGCTGCTCGCCCGTCAGCCCGTCACGCACCGGCGCCGGCTGGCCGCCGAGGGAGCGGTGATAGGCCTCGAGCGCCACCGACACCCCGCCCAGGTCCCCGATGTTCTCCCCGAGCGTGAGCCGTCCGTTGACGTTCAGCGCCGGCAGCGCCTCGAACCGGTCGTACTGCGCCGCCAGCGAGTCGGTGCGCTGCCTGAACGCCGCCGTGTCGGCGGCCTCCCACCACGTGTGCAGCACGCCGCGCGCATCGGACTTGGAGCCCTGGTCGTCGAAGCCGTGCCCCATCTCGTGCCCGATGACCGCGCCGATGCCGCCGTAGTTCACGGCCGGATCGGCGTGCGGATCGAAGAACGGCGGTTGCAGGATCGCCGCCGGGAACACCACCTCGTTGAAGGTCGGGTTGTAGTAAGCGTTGATCGTCTGCGGCGTCATGCCCCACTCGGCGCGGTCGGTCGGATTGCCCAGGCGCTCCACCTCGCGGTGCCACTCGAAGACATTCGCGCGCACGCTGTTGCCGAAGGCATCGCCCTTGACGATCGACAGCGCCGAGTAGTCGCGCCACTTGTCCGGGTAGCCGAGCTTGGGATGGAACGCCGCGAGCTTCTCCAGTGCCACCTTCTTGGTGGCCGGCGTCATCCAGGGCAGGTGCTGGATGCGCTCGGCGTAGGAGGCGCGCAGGTTCTCCACCAGGGCGCGCACCTGCTCGCGTGAGGAGGCCGGGAAGAAGCGCTCCACGTACAAGGCACCGACGGCTTCGCCGAGGTCGCTGTCGAGCGCCTCCACCGCGCGCTTGCTGCGCTCGCGCTGCTGCTGCTGGCCCTTGAGCGTGCGGCGGTAGAAATCAAAGCTCTCCTCGTCGAAGGCGCGCGGCAGCAACGGCGCCACGCTCACCAGGTAGTGGTACCTGAAGTAGCTGCGCCAGGTGTCCACGGGCACCTGCAGGAACAGCTGCGCGAGCGACTGCACGGCATCCAGCTCGCGCACCACGAACTGCGGCTGCACGTCCACGCCCTCGGTCGCGAGCAACGTCTCCCAGAAGAACCCGGGCGCCATCTGCTCCAGTTCCGGGCGCGTGCGCGGGTTGTAGGTGAGGTCGCGCTCGCGGCGCTTGGCCGCGGCCCAGTGCAGCTTGGCGATGCGCGTCTCCACCTCCAGGATCGACTGCGCCTGCGCGGCGGTATTCGGCTCGCCCGCCAGAGTCAGCATGCGGCCGATGTGCGCCACGTACTTGGCGCGCAGCGCGGCATAGACCGCATCGTCCTTCAGGTAGTAGTCCCGGTCGGGCAGCCCGAGTCCGCTCTGCGTGACCACCACCATGTAGCGGTCGGGGTTCTTCTGGTCGATCGTGATCGCCAGCCGCAGCGGCGCCGTCAGCCCCAGGTCCACCCGTCCCATGAGGCGCGTGAGGTCGTGGTGGTTCTTGGCGGCGGCGATGGCGTCGAGCCCGGCGCGCGCCGGCGCGAGCCCCTTCTGCTCGATCGCGGCGCTGTCGATGAAGGCGCGGTAGTAGTCACCGACCTTCTGCGCATCGCTGCCCTCGGGGGCATCCGCCGGCAGCGCCTGCACGATCGAGAGCACCTGCTGCTGCGAGCGCTCGTCGAGCTCGTCGAAGGAACTCCAGCGGGTGCGGTCGGCCGGGATCTGGTGCGTGTCGAGCCAGTGCCCGTCGGCGTAGCGGTAGAAGTCATCACCGGGCTTGACCGCGGTGTCGCGCATCCGCAGGTCCAGTCCCCAGGGCGGGATTTCGGCCGGCGTGCCCGCGGGTGCGACCGGCGCGGCCGCCTTGGGCGGCGCATTCGAACAGGCCGCCAGGGCGAGCAGGGCCGCGAGCGCGCAGCAGGCCGCGCGGAAGCGTCTCGACATGTGAGGGACTCCTTTTAGTCTTCAGTGGCGCCAGGCGCCGTAGGCGAACAACAACCAGCCGATGATCCAGGCCAGCCCGCCCACGGGCGTCAGCGCGCCGAGCGGGCGCGGCGCGCCCAGGGCGAGCGCATACAGGCTGCCCGAGAACAGCAGCACACCGGCGATGAGCAGCGCGGCGGACGCGCGCAGCACGCCCGCGTCGCTGCTGCGCAGCGCCAGCCCCACGCCGAGGAGGCCCAGTGCCTGGAAGAACTGGTAACGCACCGCGGTTTCCCACAGCTGCAGGCGCTCGGGGGCGAGCTGCCCCTTCAGTGCGTGGGCGCCGAAGGCGCCGCACGCCGTGGCGAGCGCCAGCAACAGCCCCGCGACGCAGAGCGTCCGGGCGCTATTCACCGTGCGGCGGACCGAGGAACGGCTTGATCAGGTCCAGCGGCAGCGGGAAGACGATGATCTGCGTCTTCTCGTGCGAGATGTCCGCGAGCGTCTGCAGGTAGCGCAGCTGCAGCGCGCTCGGCTCGCGCGCCAGCGAGTGCGCCGCCTCCACCAGCTGCTGGGCCGCCTGCGCCTCACCCTCGGCATGGATGATCTTGGCGCGGCGGGTGCGCTCGGCCTCGGCCTGCTTGGCCATGGCGCGGATCATGCTCTCATCGAGGTCGACATCCTTGATCTCGACGTTGGAGACCTTGATGCCCCACACCTCGGTGGCCTGGTCGAGGATGCGCTGCAGGTCGGCGTTGAGTTTGTCGCGCTGCGCGAGCAGGTCGTCCATCTCGTGCTGGCCGACCACCGAGCGCAGCGTCGTCTGCGCGACCTGGCTCGTGGCATCGTAGGCGTTGGCCACCTGGATGATGGATTTGCCGGCGTCGATGATGCGGAAGTAGACCACCGCGTTCACCTTCACCGAGACGTTGTCGCGCGTGATGACGTCCTGCTTGGGGACGTTGAGCACGATGACGCGCAGGTCGACCTTGCGCATCTGCTGCACCATCGGGAACACGAAGACGATCCCCGGGCCCTTGATGCCGGTGAAGCGCCCGAGCGTGAACATCACGCCGCGCTCGTACTCGTTGAGCACCCGCAGGGCGCTGAAGAGCAGCACCAGGAGAAGTACGACGACAGCAATTCCGAAGGGCATGCGAATCTCCGCGCTCAGGTCACGTTCACTGGGGCTCGACCCACAATGTTAGCCCTTCCACCTTCACGATGCGCGCCAGCTCTCCCGGGCGCAGTGGCGCCTCGCTGCGGGCGTGCCACAGCTCCCCGCCGTAACGCACGCGACCGCGGCCGGGGAAGTCGCCGACCACTTCGGCGCTGGCGCCGATCATCCCCTGCGTTCCGGTGGTCACCGGGCGGCGCATCGAGCGCGACGCCAGGTACACCATGCCGGCGATGGTCAGTCCGCCGACGGTGGCAAAGGCGGCGATCAGCGGCCGTCCGACCCCCATGCCGGGCACGTCCGCGTCGAACAGGATGAGCGAGCCGACGACGAAGGCGATGAGGCCGCCGATCCCGAGCGAGCCGTAGGCGGGGAAGAAGAACTCCGCGACGATCATGCCGACCCCGAGCCCGACGAGCGCGACGCCGGCGTAGTTCACCGACAGGATCTGGAAGGCGAACAGCGCGATCAGCAGGCAGATCGAGCCGGCCACGCCCGGCAGCACCGCGCCGGGGTTGTAGCCCTCGAGCAGCAGCCCCCAGATGCCGATGAGCATGAGCCCGTAGGCGACCGTGGGGTTGGTGATCACCGCCAGCAGCTGCGTGCGCCAGTCCGGCTTCAGCTGCTCCACCTGCAGGCCGCGGGTGGCGAGTTTCTCGGTGCGATCGTCGAGGTGCACCTCGCGGCCGTCGATGCGCGTGAGCAGATCGGGCAGGTCCCGCGCGATGACCTCGATCACGTGCTGCTGCAGCGCCTGGGTGGCCGAGAGGCTCGCGCCGCCGCGCACGGCCTGCTCGGCCCACTCCGCGTTGCGCCCGCGCAGCTCCGCGAGGCTGCGGATGTAGGCCACGGCATCGTTCACCACCTTGTGCTCCATGGCGCTGCCGCTGGGCTCCGGCGGCGCCTCGGCGCCCCCCGGCTCGCCCGGCGGGGCCGGCGCGCCGCCCGCAGGGGCGGGCTTGCCCGGGGGCGGCCCGCCCGGCAGCGGCGCGGGTGCGGCGGGAGGCCCGCGCTCGCCGCCGATCGCGACCGGCGTGGCGGCGCCGAGGTTGGTGGCGGGCGCCATCGCCGCGACGTGGCTCGCGTACAGGATGTAGGTGCCGGCGCTCGCGGCGCGCGCACCGGAGGGGGTGACATAACTCACCACCGGCAGCGGCGAGGCGAGGATCGCCTGGATGATGTCGCGCATGGAGCTGTCGAGACCACCCGGGGTATCAAGCTCGATCACCACCAGGCGACTGCCGCGGGCGCGCGCCGCCTCGAGGCCGTGGACCACGTAGTGCGAGGTCGCCGGGCCGATGGGCCCGTGGATCTCGAGCACCGTGGCGGTGCCTGGCGGGGGCGACGGCAGGGGCAGGGGCGCCGTGGAGACTTCTGCCCGCAGGCCGCTGCTCATGACGAGCGCCAGCCAGCCCAGGGCATGCGCGAGCGGCGCGGTCAGGCGCGGGGCGTTCATGGCGTAGCACCCTACTCTCGGCCTGACGGCGTCCGCAATCGGGCCGCCGCCGGGGGACTTCAGGCGGACTTAGGCCCGCGGGGCGGGCGCGGCGTGCGCGGCAGGCCGGTGTGCTGGGTGCGAAAAGGGCGCGCCCCGGCGCGCCGCGCCGCGGGGCTGGCGGTGGCGGCAGGCTGGTAGGCCGGCACCAGCTGCTGGCGGCCGTTGCCGATCAGGTCGGCGCGGCCCATGCGCCGCAGGGCCTCGCGCAGCACCGGCCAGTTGTTCGGGTCGTGGTAGCGCAGGAAGGCCTTGTGCAGGCGGCGCACCTTGAGTCCTTTGGGAATGAGCACGTCCTCGCTGTCGCGCGTGACGCGCCGGAGCGGATTCTTGCCCGTGTGGTACATGGCGGTCGCGGTGGCCATCGGGCCGGGCAGGAAGGCCTGCACCTGGTCGGCGCGCAGGCCGTTTCGCTTCAGCCACAACGCCAGCTGCAGCATGTCCTCGTCGCTCGTGCCCGGGTGGGCCGCGATGAAGTACGGGATGAGGTACTGCTCCTTGCCCGCCTCTTTCGAATAGCGGTCGAAGAGCTCCTTGAAGCGGTCATAGGCGGCCACGCCCGGCTTCATCATCTTCGACAGCGGACCCTCGGCGAGCGCCTCGGGGGCGATCTTCAGATACCCCCCGGTATGGTGCTGCGCGAGTTCCTTCACGTACTCGGGCGACTCGATCGCCAGGTCGTAGCGCACGCCCGAGGCGATCAGCACCTTCTTGATGCCCGGCAGCGCCCGCGCGCGCCGGTAGAGGCGGATGAGGGGCGTGTGATCGGTGTTGAGGTTCGGGCAGACCGCCGGGTAGACGCACGAGGGCCGGCGGCAGGCGCTCTCGATCGCCGCGCTCTTGCAGGCGAGCCGGTACATGTTGGCGGTCGGGCCGCCGAGATCGGAGATGACGCCGGTGAATCCGGGCACCTGGTCGCGCACCTCTTCGATCTCGCGCAGCACCGACTCCTCCGAACGGCTCTGGATGATGCGTCCCTCGTGCTCGGTGATGGAGCAGAACGTGCAGCCGCCGAAGCAGCCGCGCTGGATGGCCACCGAGAAGCGGATCATCTTGTAGGCCGGAATCAGCGCGCTGCCGTAGAACGGATGCGGCGCGCGCCGGTAGGGGCGCTCGTACACCCAGTCCATCTCCCTGGTGGTGAGCGGAATGGGCGGCGGGTTCAGCCACACGTCGGTGTCAGCGTGCCGCTGCACCAGCGAGCGCGCGTTACCGGGATTGGACTCCAGGTGCAGGATGCGCGAGGCGTGCGCGTAGAGCACCGGGTCGGCGCTAACGGCTTCGTGCGAGGGCATGCGGATCACGCTGCGCTCGCGATCGGCATTGCGCACGCGGCGCACGAAGCGCACCACCTTCTCCCCCGCCGCCCCGGGGGCGCACGGCGCCGCGGCCTGCGGGGCGCGTTCCATCGCGTACGGATCGACGGGTGCGTTCAGCGGTCCGGGCGCATCCAGGTGCGTGGAATCGATCTCGATCCAGCCCGGCGGCGTGCCGCGGCGCGCGAAGGCCGTGCCGCGCAGGTCGGTGATGTCGGCGATGGCTTCCCCGGCGGCCAGGCGGTGGGCGAGTTCGCACAGCTGGCGCTCACCGTTGCCGTACACCAGGAGGTCAGCTTTCGCATCGAGCAGCACCGAGCGGCGCACCTTTTCCGACCAGTAGTCGAAGTGCGCGATGCGGCGCAGCGAGGCCTCGATGCCGCCGATGACGATCGGCACGTCGCGGAACGCCTCGCGGGCGCGTTGCGCATAGACGATGACGGAGCGATCCGGCCGCCGGCCGCCTACGCCCCCGGGCGTGTAGGCGTCATCGCTGCGCACGCGGCGGTCGGAGGTGTAGCGGTTCACCATCGAATCCATGTTGCCGGCGGTGATGCCGAAGAACAGGTTCGGCCGGCCCAGGGCCGCGAAGTCCGCGGCGCTGTGCCAGTCGGGCTGCGCGATGATGCCGACGCGGAACCCCTGCGCCTCGAGCAACCGCCCGACGATCGCCATGCCGAAGCTCGGGTGATCGACGTAGGCATCCCCGCTCACGATGATGACATCGCAGCTGTCCCAGCCGAGGATGTCCATTTCCTCGCGCGACATGGGCAGGAACGGGGCGGTGCCGAAGCGCGCCGCCCAGTGCTTGCGGTACCCGCAGATGTCGCGTGCTTCCTGCATAGGACCGCGAATTAGACCAGAACTGCCGCTAGCGGGTCACGTTTCCCCCGACGGCCGGCGCCGGCGGTACCAGCGCCGCAGCGCCACCAGCGCCCAGATGGCCTCAACCAGGCCAAAAGGCCACGCGCCCTGCAGGAAGCCGTAGACCGAGCCGAGCACGCAGGCGGCCGCAAAGCCCAGGGTGAACCACGCCTTGCGGTCCTCCAGGGCATAAGTAATGAGCATGGCGGTCACGGCCACGAGCCCGAATAGCGTCAGACCGTCAATGGCTCGGCTCTCCTTCGGTGCCGCCGCTAAGACACGGCGGCGACGCCGGTTGCGCGCTCGGTGGGTATCCCCCGTGAACGCCCGCGCGCGGTACTTGATGGTATGTTGGTAACTTGGTAACATTGTACCATGAAGACGGTGACCCGCACGCAAACCGGTGTGCGCCTCGAGAGCCGGTTGCTGAAAGTCCTGAAGGCGCTGGCGACCGAGCTCGACCTGTCACTGGGGGACCTCCTCGAGGGCATCGTGCTGCACGCCTTCGAGGGCAAGGCGCCCTTCTCCGCCGCCACCCTCAAGAAGATCCGGGCGCTCAAGGCGGTCTACGGGCTCGACCTCGAGGCGCGCGACTCGCACCGTTTGCGCGAGGTGGCCGGCGATGCACGCTGAAGAGCTGCAGCGCTTCCTGCGCGGCGAGATCGAGGCCGCGGACTTTCCGCACCGCGAGCACGTGCGCATGGCCTTCGAGCTGCTGCGCCGGCATGAATTCACCGAGACCGCGCTGCACTACTCGCGGGCGCTGCGGGCCATGGTCGCGAAGGCGGGCAACGCGCAGGCATTCCACCAGACCGTCACCATCGCATTCCTGGCCCTGATCGCACAGCGCATGGACGCCTCGCCGACCGATGACTTCGCCGCCTTCGCCCGCGCCAACCCGGAGCTGTTCGCGAAGGACCTGCTGCGGCGCTGGTACCGCCCGGAGCAGCTGGCCACGCCGCTGGCGCGCCGTACTTTCGTGCTGCCGGACCCTGCGCCATGAGCGCACGCGGTCTCCTCGGTGCCTACCGGCTGTGCTACTGCCTGCTGATCCTCATCGCCAGCATCCAGACGCTCGCGGCCGAAGGCGCGGCCGATCCGCATGTCGTGCCGCTGGCGACGGCGGAGATCGCCGGCGCATTGCTGCTGCTCGTGCCGCGCACGCAATGGCTCGGGCTGACGCTGCTGCTCGGGGTGTTCGCGTGCGCCCAGGTACTGGCGGCGCTGTCAGCGGCGTGGCCGACCCGCTTCCTGCAGTACGCCGCCAGCGCCCTGCTCATCGTGCTCCTCGATCGCGCGCTGCGCGCCGGCCGCGCCACGCCACCAGCGCCAGCAGTACCAGCAGCCACTGCCAGCTGAAGGCACCGGCGCCGCCGCTGCTGCCATCCTTGTGGACCACGCGCACGTTGGCGTGCCCGGCCCGCACCTGCGTCTCGAAGTCCGCCAGCGCCGCATCCAGGTGCTGGATCATCTGCTCGGACGCCCCGCTGAAACCGTCGGTGCCGGAGGCGCGCGCATCGCGCGCCACCTCGATCAACGTCGAGTGGCCGCGCCGCGTATCAACGCCACCGGCCCGCAGGATGAGCGAGCGCGTGCCGGGATCAACGACCGCGAGATCCACCAGCGTCGAGATGTCGTAACGGTCACCCTTGAGCACGTAGGCCCCGACGATGGTGAGGTAACCGAGCGACCAGCCGTTCTCATCCTGGTGCGCTACCTGATCGTAGGAAACGAGCGCCATGACATCGACCGCATACAGCCGCTGCACCGCTTCGAGGCCCGGATAGCCGCGCTGGTTGCTCAGGTAGTAGTCCGGAATCACGACGATCTCGCTGACGAACTTGCGGTCACTGAAGTGCTGGCGCACGCGTTGCAGCAGCTGCTCCCTGAGCGCCGCATCCGGGCCGCTCGCCGCGCCGCGGGCGGGCAGGAACGTAAGGCCCACCCGCAGCGGCACGTGCAGCTCGGGGATGGAATTCTCCCGCGGGGGTTCGGCACCGTTGGGGTAGAGAAATTCGACCAGGCTCGAGGAACTGCGGTGACTGCTCCCGCACTGGGGCCCGCACATCGGATTGAGCATCGCGCACCCTGAAAGGACCAGCGCAACCGCGCTGATACACAGCACGAACCGGAAACGCATGTTGGATCTCCCTGTGAATGTTTTCGGACCGCGCCGAATCTCGCCCGAAGTGCCTCTATCTGCCACCATTTCGCCATTGGGAGCCATGGAAGGCCACAGAGGTATCGCCCAGTGATACCATCTGGAGGCACTGCATCATGGAGGCGGATCGATGCGCGAACGCACCCTGATCGTCACGGAGCTGAAGCGCGCCCTGAAGGAGCGCGGACTGACCTACACCGCGGTGGCGCGTGCGCTTGACCTGAGCCTGCCGACCGTCAAGCGCTTGTTTTCCAGCGGCGACTTCTCACTCGGGCGCGTCGAGCTGATCTGTGAGCTTGCAGGCGTCAGGCTGCATGAACTGCTCCAGCGCGCCGAGGAGCGCACCGCACCCACCAACCAGCTGACGCTGACGCAGGAGCGCGAGATCGTCGCCGACCCGCGCCTGCTGTTCGTGACCTGGCTGGTGCTGAACCGTACGCCATTCGAGGAGATCGTTCGCGAATACCGCCTCGGCGAACGCGAGGTGCTGCGCTGCTTCATCAAGCTCGATCGCCTCAAGGTGCTCGAGTTGCAGCCCTACAACCGCGTGCGCTTGCTGGTGGACCGGCGCTTCAGCTGGCGCCCCGGCGGCCCGGTGCAGCGCTACATTCACGAAAAGATCCTGCGCGAGTTCCTGACGAACCCCTTTACCGGGGCGCAGGATGAATTCTTCTTCCATGGCTCGCCGGTCTCGCGCGAGGTGCGCGCCCAGATCAAGCGGGTGCTGCAGGGCGCCGCGCGCGAATGCATGGAGCTGGTCGAACGCGATCGCTCCGCATTCGCGGATCGCGTCGGCATGGCGTTCGTACTGGCGCTGCGACCGTGGGTCTACAGCGGCTTCACGCCCTTCCGGACTGCATCTGCCACCGCGGCAGCGGCTTCAGCGGCGAGTTAGTTCAGGCGGCACCGATCTCACAGGTGCGCGAACCGACGACGGCCAGTAAGTGGCAATCGCGCGGCCTCAAGCTGCCACAATTCATCACAATCTCCCCACGGCGGCGCCATCAGGCGAGGTGAAGCTCTCCTCAAGGGAGGCAACCACGTGACACTGATTGGTCATTCGGCTTCATTAAAAGCCGCCGTTCTCACGGCCATCGCGCTTTTGCTGCTCGTCCCGCTGTCGCTTCTGGGGAGCTTGGTCACGGAGCGCACGAGTCAGAGAAATGCGGCCGTGCAAGCCGTTGCCCGGGGCTGGGGCGATCGGCAGTGGATAGGCGGGCCCGTCCTGGCCATTCCGGTGACCACCGAGTCAGCACCCGCTCGCGCCTGTGACTGGTATGTGCTTCCCGATCGGCTTGATATGACCGTGGAGCTGCAGGTACAGGATACGCGGCGCAGACTCGGCCTCTACGACGTGCCTGTTTACATCGCACGAGTTCGCGCCAAGGGTGCATTCGACCTCCCGCACGAGATTGCACGTCTTACTCGTGGAGACACCTCCCTGCACCTTCATCTCGAGCAAGCCCGCCTGCTGCTTCCCATCCAAGATCCACGAGGCCTGCGCGATCTGGTATCAGGAACGCAGGAATTCCAGAACTTCGAGCCGTCCTCCGGCTTTCTGGTTCCCGTGCTTGCTGCACCGGTGAGTATCGCGCCCGACTCTTCAGGCACACACGCCTTCGATCTGTCGTTCCATCTT
>Ga0207693_10000743_pt1 | contig 29363 bp, 29 predicted proteins | sample LARL81metaG_FD_184347 | JGI IMG/M metagenome (GOLD analysis project Ga0207693, IMG submission 184347) | Corn, switchgrass and miscanthus rhizosphere microbial communities from Kellogg Biological Station, Michigan, USA - LAR L8-1 metaG... | ecosystem: Host-associated > Plants > Roots >... | reverse complement strand
ACGACCCGCTGTTCACCCATCCGCCGGAGACGGCCGACGACCTCAACCCGTATGCGCGCATCATCGCCGACGAAGCAATGCGCCGCGGCATCTGGGTGGAGGTGCTCGATGCCGAGGCGGGTGAGATGCGGCTGTCGCACGGCGGGCGCAGCGTCGTCACTCGAGAGTCCTTGTCGGAGTTCACATCCGCGGTGGCGATGGCCCGGTGCGACGACAAACGTCTGACCCGGCGCCTCGTCGCGGAGGCCGGAATCACCGTCCCCAGAGGCCGGTTGGCCACCTTCGACGAAGAGGACTACGGGTTCCTCGATGAGGTGGGCGATGTCGTGGTCAAGCCAACCCGGGGCGAGCAGGGCAAGGGCATCACGGTCGGGGTCGACAATCCGGCGGAGCTGGATGCGGCCCTGGCGCGGGCCCGTGAGCAGCATCCCGGCGTCCTCATCGAGCAGCGTGCACCGGGCGACGACCTCCGGCTGGTCGTGATCGACCACAAGGTGGTGGCCGCCGCGCTACGGCAGCCCGCGGAAGTCATCGGCACTGGGCACCACACCGTGCGCGAGCTAATCGATGCCCAGAGCCGGCGCCGCGCGGCGGCGACCGGTGGTGAATCCCGGATTCCCATCGATGACGTAACAGAAAGCACCGTCAGGGAGGCGGGCTGGTCGTTCAGCGACGTCCTGCCGGAGGGTGCGCGCCTCCGGGTTCGTCGGACTGCGAACCTGCATCAGGGCGGCACCATCCATGACGTGACCGCCGAGGTGAACGCGGAGTTGTGCGTGGTGGCGGTGACCGCGGCAGAAGCGATCGGTATCCCGGTGACGGGTATCGACCTTCTCGTTCCCGACGTCACAGGGACCGACTACGTGTTCATCGAGGCGAATGAGCGCCCGGGCCTGGCCAACCACGAGCCCCAACCCACCGCGCAGGCTTTCGTCGACTTCCTGTTCCCGCAGAATCCCGGCCTGCCGCAGGCGTGGACGCCGGACCAGCCGCCGCAGTAGCCGCTTACCAGGTGCTGGTGCGCATCACTATCTCGGCGGCCAACTGCGCGGTGGACTCCTGCGCGTTGCGCCTGCCGAGCAGGTCGACCAGCCGGAAGTCGCCATACACGTAGCGCTGGCTGGCCTTGGCGACGGCGCGCGCGGCGGGCGTGCTGACCAACGCCGTCGTATTCATCTCGACCGGCGGGCAGTGTTCGTCGCGGATCACCCCGGTGAGGTCGGCGACGCGCGGATGGCCGCGGTCGATCACCACCAGCCCGATGAACCGGTCCAGCCGCGTAGCGGCCAGCTCCCAGGCCAGTTCGCCGCCGATGCGGTCGCCCACAAGCAGCGCCCAGCGCACGTCGAGCGCGTCGAGGATGCCGACCACCGACTTGGCGGTCAGCCGGGGATCGGGGCCGATCACGATGGTCCGCAGCGACGCGGTGTGCAGCCGCTGACAGACCGCGTCATACGCGGACGGCGCGTGATGCGCCGCGCCGAGCACCACCACGACGGACCCTTTGTCCGGGCCCGCCACGTCGACCGGCACGGGAAAGCCGTCGACGGTCACCATGGTGGAAGGCATTTGGGTCACGCTACAGCGGCATGCCCAGTTGGCGGGCGGATTTTCACGGTCTTTGCCTCTTCGTCAGGCCGAGCGAGCTCGTTCGGCCTGCTTTGCTGCGATGTCCAGAAACGTCTGCGGCAGCGCGGCTTTGACAGCGATCGATGGGTTTGGTGTGGGGAACGCGATGCCGAACACCGCCATCCCACCGATGTTCTCGAACGTGAAGTAGACGCTGCTGTCGACGTTGTTCAGTCGCATGGTCTGCTGATACACCAGCGCGTCGGGGCGCGGTGTCTGCAGCCGCGTGGTGGTCATCGGAATGCCGGTCATCGACGGGTCGAAGAACGTCTGGAAATGCGCGCAGCGGTCGGCGGTGGCGGCCAGCCTGGCGAGGTCCAGCCGCCACGTCAACACCGTCATCACGATCCGCGCGCCGTCGTAGCCGACGACATACTCCGCCGCACTGCCGGGGCCGCGCTCGGCCGAGTCGGCGATGGCGCGGGTGAGCCCGTCTGAGCAGCCTTCCGGGTTGGACAGCATGGCAGGCGGACCGCCCGCGCCGTCCGGCTGACCGGGCGACCGGGTGAGGCGGTCGTACTGCACGCCCGGCGGGAAATCGGCCGCGGTCAGCACCACCCGCTCCAGCTTGGCGCCGGGCCAGGTCGCGGTGCCGGAGATCGCGTGCGTGCAGCCGGTGAGCACCGCCAAGAGCAGCGCGAGCACAGCTGCTTCGCAGCGCTGCCGGATCATACGGCCAGGCTACCGACACAAACGCGGATCCTGTCGGACGCTAGCGGCAGCTATAACCGCCGTCTATCGGCAGCGAGACCCCGGTGATCATCGAGGCGTCATCGCTGAGCAGGAAGCTGATGGGCGCGGCAATCTCGTCCTCGGTGGCCCACCGGCCCAGAGGCATCTGCTCCAGGAACGGCGGACCGACATCGGGGCGTCCCCAGTAATACGCGGACATCTCGGTCATGACCACGGTGGGATTGACGCTGTTGACGCGGATGTTGTACCTACCCAATTCCAGCGCAGACACTCGAGTGATGTTGTCGAGCGCAGCCTTGGACGATCCATAGGAGATGTGGCCCGACAATGCCACGAGACTCGCTTGACTGGACACGTTCACGATCGACCCGCCTCGGCCGCCGGCAATCATTCCCGGTGTCGCGTGCTTGATGACGAGCAGGCTTCCACGTGCGTTGATGCTGATTACCTTGTCGAACACGGCGATATCGGTCTCTTGGGGCGTCGCTATTTCGCCTCCGAAACCGCCACAGTTCACCACACCCCATAAGTCCAGGCCCGAAACGGCCGTACGAATCTCGTCTTCAGACGTGAGGTCGAATGAGACCGGCTCCGCTCCCGTCTCGTCGGCGAGCTTGCTCAGCTTCGCGGCGTCTTGGCCGCCCGCATAGACTGTCGCGCCTTGGCCAACAAGCCGTCGGACGGTAGCCGCTCCGATGCCGCCACTCGCCCCCGTTACCAAAACTTTGCGTCCGGTGAAATCGGCCATGCGCTGCTCGCTTTCGATATCCGGGTCAGCAAAAGCCCGGCCGCCGCAGTCGTAAGCCTCTTGGCCCGCTGCGCGCGAAGCTCATCATCACACGCCATGTCACCGATGTCACTGTCCGCATTCACAGGGCCCAAGTGACACCGATGTCATACACCTGGACGCCAAGCCGTGGACAGTGCGTTGGAAAATCGAAAATACAACTGGCAGCGGTTATCTGAACGAGTTGGCGACCTGTTGCGACGGGCATGCACGGAGCTGCGCCCATTGAGGCATGTCATCGGTGTCATACACTCCGGCCGAGCAAAGTGACAACTCACGGCGCATGGGCCAAACTGTCCTCGTGATCGACACCGACGCAGTGAGCCTCGAGGTCGACGGGCTGCTGCTGGACTGCGACGGTGTCCTGGTCGATTCCCACAGCGCTTCGGCGATCGCCTGGAACCTCTGGGCGAAGCGCTGGGTGCCAGGCTTCGATTTCCACCGCGATGTCGAGCACGGACGGCGAATCACCGACCTCGTTGCCGAATTGATAAGCACACCCGCTGATGTCGACGAGGCGGCCGCTGACCTGACGCAGCAGGAGCTCGACCACGCCGCCGACGTGACGGCGATACCGGGTGCACGCCGACTACTCGACTCAAGCCCAGCCGGAAGTTGGGCAGTCGTCACGTCGGGCAGCCGTGCGATAGCCACCGCCCGCATGGCATCTGCCGGCCTCCCCACTGCGGACATACTCGTCACAAGCGAAGACGTCGAACAGGGAAAACCCTTTCCCGATCCCTACCTCCTCGCCGCATACCGCCTGGGCGTATCGCCCCTGCACTGCGCGGTGTTCGAGGACGCGGCCGCCGGGATCGCGGCAGCCCGGGCCGCGGGCGTCGCCACCATCGTCGGCGTCGGCGCCGACGCCTGCGCTGCCGGTGTCACCCTGGCCGTTGCGGATCTGCGCGGCGTCCGCTTCGACGGACACCGTCTGCGTATCGAAGACCGGACGATCCTGCCATCCAGGGGCGAGTAGGTTAGCCATCGGCCTTCAGGAGGTGCTCATGCGTGTAGCCAACCAGATGCGCCGCGTTGTGGTCTCGCCCAACTCCATCGACGTCGTCGAATCTCCGACGCCACAGCCCATGTCCGGTGAGGTCCTCGTCCACTCGGTTGTCTCCGGCGTGTGCGGGTCCGACACTCACGCCGCACGTGGACGACATCCGTTCATCGATCTGCCGTACCACCCGGGTCACGAAGTTGTCGGCGTGATCGCAGCACTGGGACCTGGCGTCGACGGTATCGAGGTGGGTCAACGGGTCACCGTAGAGCCCGACCTTCCGTGCTGGGACTGCAAGCAATGCCGTCGCGGCATGCAGAACCTGTGTGAGAACCTGCGTTTCTTCGGCTGTGGTTACAACCAGGGTGGGATGGCGGACTACTTCACAATTCCGGCGAATCGCGTTCACGCAATCCCCGACGATCTGGATTACCGGGCGGCAGCTCTCATCGAACCGATGTCGACGCCCGTGCACGCCGTCAGGATCGCCGGCGGCGTCCGCGACAAGGCGGTCGCGATCCTCGGTGCAGGAACGATCGGGCTGCTCGCGTTGGCGGTGGTCCGTGCGCACGGGGCCAAGCGTGTCGTCGTCACCGATCCGCAGCCCGCGAAACTGGCACGGGCCGCGCAGCTCGGCGCCGATGCCGTACTCGACGCGGCGGCCGACGACATCGTGGCGCAGGCGCGCGCTGCGCTCGGCGAAAGCGCCGACGTAGTTTTCGACTGTGTCGCCGTCACGTCCACGGTCCGGCAGGCGATCGGTATGGCCAGCAAAGGCGGCACAGTGGCCATTGTCGGCGTGCCTGCCGACGACGTGAACGTCCCGCTGCCGGTTGTTCAGGACCACCAGATACGCATCCAGGGCAGCGCCACTTACCTGCCGGAGGACTACGTCGAGTCGATCCGACTCCTCGTCGACGGCGACGTACGCGTCGACGACATCGTCACCGCTGAGGTCCCGCTCGCCCGCGTGGCCGACGCGTACGCGCTCGCGTCCGGCGGCGAGCACGTGAAAGTCCTTGTCGCCGTGGATGAACAGTTGCTCGGTCCGTCAACGCCGCAGTGGCGTCTGTGACGCTGCTGCGACGATAGAGACCGGACGGCTCGGATCGGGTACGCCGAGCAGCGTGCCCTCGTGCTCTACGGCGGTGGCACCGAAGCGCAACGCGTTGGCCAGCGCGTCTGCGCTCGGCGCCCGGCCTTGTACGGCGGCGATCCAGCCGGCGAGGAACGCGTCGCCGGCACCCACGGTGTTGACGACCCGGCGCACGGCCGCAGTGCCGTGCAGTGGTTGGGGCAGGTCGGCGTCGACGAGAAGCGCACCGTCGCGGCCCAGGCTGACCAGCACGGTGCGCACGCCTCGCGCGAGCAGCATCTGCGCCGCATCGGCCACATCGCCGAGCGTCGACAGGGAGCGGCCGGTGACTTCGGCGAGCTCTTCGGCGTTGGGCTTGACCAGATGCGGCAGCCGAAGGCCCTCTTGTGCCAGCACATGCTCGAGCGCCGGGCCGGAGCAGTCGAGCGCGACGAGCCGGCCGGCGGCCCTGGTGGCCGCCACGGCGTCGGCAAACCGTTGCGGGGTGAATCCGCCCGGGAGGCTGCCGGCCCATACCACCCAATCGCCGGTGTCGCTGTGCGCCAACGTCATTGCGCACAACGCGTCGACCTCGGTCTCCGACAGTTGTGGTCCGGGCTCGTTCACCTTGCTGGTGCGCCCGTCGGCCTCGACGAGCGAGATGTTGGAGCGCAGAGCGTCGGCGATTGGCACGTCGACGTGGTCAAGTCCGAGATCGTCCAGCAGCAAGACGATCTCGCGCCCCACACTCCCGCCCACCGGCAGTACCGCACGCACGGGCACCCCAACGCCGCGCAGGGCCAGTGCGACGTTCACGCCCTTGCCGCTCGGCTCCAACATCGTGGCGGTGGCTCGGCTGACCTGGCCGGCCACGAACCGCGGCAGGTGCAATGTTCTGTCCAGGCTCGGGTTCGGCGTGACGGTGGTGATCATCGGGCCACCTCGACCGCAACGTCGACCGCGAGCAACCGCTCACGCTGCTCTTCGGAGACAGCGTCGTCGGTCACAAGGACATCGACGTCCTGCAGCGTCGCGTGCCTCGCACGGCTCTCCCGGCCGAATTTGCTTGCGTCGACGAGGAAAACCCGCTGCCGCGCGGCCGCCAGCATCTCGTGCTTGACCAAGGCTTCGTCGGCGTCGGGGGTGGTGAGTCCGCGACGAAACGACAGCGCGTTGGTACCCAGGAACGCAACGTCGACGTTGATCCCGGCGAGCGCTTCGACAGTCAGGGGTCCGACCGCGGCCCCGGTCTGAGGGCGCACCCGCCCGCCAAGGCCGACACCTGCGATTCCGCGCTCCAGCAGCGTGCACAGCACCGGAACAGCGTTCGTGTAAACCACAAGGTCACGATCGGTGGGCAGCAGCTCTGCCAGCCGCAACGTCGTCGTGCCCGCATCAACAAGCAGCGTGCCGCCTTCGGGTACGAACCTCACAGCGTGCCTGGCGATGGCAAGCTTCTGTTCGGCGTGCTCGGTGCGCATTGCGACGTTGGACTCCTCGCGCAGGCGCTGCCCGGGGACTGCGCCGCCATGCACGCGCCGTAGCAGCCCGCGCGCCTCGAGCTGGGTCAGGTCTTTGCGGATACTCTCTGCGCTGACCCCGAAATACCCTGCCAGCCAGCCGCTTTCTACACGATGCTCGGCAGCCAACAGACGAAGCACCTCCGCATGGCGTTCGTCGGCGAACCACGTCCGCTCACCCGGCATCACGGGCCGCCCAAGTGTTCGTCCGGGCCGATTTCACCGGCGGCACGCGCGGCGAGCGTCGCTGCACCGAGCGCGCCTGCCTCGTCGACGGCCGAGACCTCGAGACGATCGAAGCGGGCGGACTTGGCGCGCATGACTTCTGCGCTGTGGCGCCAGCCGCCGGTGACCACGACGCGCACGGCAGGCCCGACTGCGTCGTCCATCGCGCGGTGCAGCGCAAGCGCTTCCTCGGCGGCAGCGGCGACGACGGCCTTCCATACTTCACCGGGCCCGACGCCGCCTGCGATCCCGCCGAGTGTAAGGGCCTCCGAGCCGAGACCGCTGACTGCCACCCGGCCGTGAGGCGCTTGCGCGGCGGCGGCGTCGAGCCGGGCCAAGCCGTCGGGTCCCACGCCAAGCAGCTCGAGCGCGCGCGTTTGCGCCAGGCCGCCCTCGGTTCCGCCGAGCAGGGTCCAGTGGCCGGGCTCGATGCTCGGGTCGGTGGTGATGCCCGCAGCGGCCATCCGCGCCATGTCGGCGCGGCTGGGCACTCGGGCCACGGTACGCACCAGCGCCTCCGCGGTGCCCGACGAGTCAAGCTCGTGACCCGGTCCGCTTGCGCGGGCACCGAGTGCAGAGGCCTGGTGGTCGTGGCCGGCAAGCGTCAGCAGCGCCCCGCGCAGCAACGGGCTCACTGCATCGGACGTCACCGTCCCGACCGGCACGCCAGCCTGCACCAGCGGTGGCATCAGCGAGCGGGTGGCACCGGACCATGCCAGCGCGTCGTCCCACCAGTCCCGTTTCGCGACGTCGAGCCAGCCGGTGCGGCCCGCCAGCGACAGCTCGAGGGCGACATCGCCGCCGAGGCGTCGCACCACCCAACTTCCCACGTCGAAGCGTATCGTCGCGGCCCGGCTTGCCGGTTCGTGGTCCAGCAGCCAGCGGTGCTTGGTGAGCGAAAACTGGCCCCGTAGCGGCTTTCCCGCGATGCCGCCGAACGCCTCGGGACCGAGCTGCTCGCTGAGGTCGGCCACCTCGTCGCCATCGCGGTCGTCGTGCCATGCGATAACCGGAGCCAGCGGTCGCTCGTTGGCGTCGGTGAGCACACCCGATTCCCCCATGCTCGCAACGCCAACCGCACGCACGGGAACCGCCGCCGCCGTGGCCGCCCTACTCAACGCGTCGATCGCGCTACGCCACAGGGTTTCCGCGTCGGTCTGGGTGCCGTGGGGGCCGACGTCCCAAGTGGTGACTGCACGCCCGGTGGCGAGCACGGCGCCATCCTCTCCGTAGACCACGGCCTTGCTGGATGTCGTACCGACATCCAGCCCGGCGAAAACGGCCATCACTCCCCCGTCGATCACCTGAGCATTGCCCTAGTTGGGTTTAGATGGATATCCTTGCGTCTTGTTGGAAGCACGTCAAGCCGATACTGACAGAGCAGGAGCACCATGCCGCTGGTTACCACCGCCGAACTCGTCGGTGACGCGGGATCGCGCGGGCGCGGCATCGCGGCCTTCAACGTGATCACGCTCGAACATGCAGAGGGCATCGTCGCCGGCGCCCAGCGGTCGGGTCGACCTGTGATCCTGCAGGTGAGTGAGAACACCGTGAAGTTCCACGCGGGCCAGATGCGGCCGCTGGCAGCGGCCCTCACTGCCCTGGCGTCCGAGGCTGCGGTCCCGGTCGGCCTGCATCTCGACCACGCCGAGACCGCAGCCCTCTGGCACGACGCCGCGATGGCCGGCTACTCCTCGGTGATGGTCGACTGCGGCTGGCTACCGTACGAGCAGAACGCGGCCACCACCGCCGACGTGACCGAACTGCTGCACGCACAGGGGCTCGCGGTTGAAGCCGAGCTCGGGCACGTCGGCGGCAAGGACACCCAGGTGGCCAGCGCGCACGAGCCCGGCGTGCGGACCGACCCGGTGCAGGCCGCTGCGTTCGTCGCTGCGACGGGCGTCGATGCGCTGGCGGTTGCTGTCGGCAGTTCGCACGCCATGACCACGCAAACCGCCGAACTCGACCTCGAACTCGTTGCCGCGCTGCGCGACGCGGTGCGGGTACCGCTGGTGCTGCACGGCTCCTCGGGCGTGCCAGATGACACGCTGCGGGACGCCGTCCGCGCTGGCATCGTGAAAGTCAACATAGGCACCACGCTCAACGTTGCCTACACCGGGGCACTACGCGAGGCGCTCAGCGACAAGGCCGACCCGCGGCCGTCGCTGAACGCTGCGCGCACCGCGGTCGCCGACACCGTCGCGCACCTGCTCGACGTCGTCGGTGGCTGAGCTGCGGTCAGCAGTTTGACTTGTACGCTGCCGCGCCGCCCTCGCCGCTGAGGTTCTCCGGCGTGATCACGATGAAGCCGGTCTGCACCTTCTTGGTGTTCTGACCGCCATCGAGTGCCGTCACCGCCTCGTCGACGCCGAACTTGCCGATGATTCCCGGCTCCTGCGCGACGAGCGCCTGAACGGTGCCGTCCCGCAGCGCCTGGATCTGATTCGGGCCGGCGTCGAAGCCGACGATCTTCACCTGGCCGCTCTTACCGGCCTGCTTCACTCCGGTGGCGGCGCCCTCGGCGGAGAACAGGTTCGCGGCGAAGACGCCGACGAGGTCGGGGTCCTTCTGCAGCTGGGCGCCGATGAGTTGTGCTGCGGTCGCTGGGTCGTCGTGGCTGTACTGCACGCCGACGTAGGTGAACTTGCCGTCGGCCTTGACCGCGTCCTCGAATCCCTTGGTGCGCGCGTCGGTCGTCGAGATGCCCGGATTGACACCCATGACCATGACCTTGCCGCCCTCGGGGTGCAATTGCTTGATGGCGTCGAAGGCCGCCTTGCCGCCACCCTCGTTGTCGCTGGCGATCGCGGATACGGCATACGACGGGTCGTTCGTGGTGGTGTCGACGAGCACCACCTTGATCCCGGCGGCGGCCGCCTGCTGAAGGGGCTGCTGCATGGCCTGGACGTCGGTCGGTGCGACCAGCAGCGCGTCCGGCCGGCTCGCGACGATCGAATCCAGGATGGGCTTCTGCAGCGTCGGATCGAACTTCTGCGGGCCCTGGGTGTTGACCGTGACGCCGAGCTTGGCAGCTTCCTCCTGCGCACCGCACTGCATGGTGATGTAGAACTGGTCGCCGATCACACCCTGCAGGAACTGGATGTTGTAGTTCTTGCTCGCCTTCTGCGGTGCGGTAACGGTGGTCGCCGCCGCCTCGGACGTCGTGGCCGTGGCCCCGTTCGACGTTTCGCCGGAGCCGCTCGACTGCGGCTTCGACGACGTGCAAGCAGCCATCGGCAGCACGAGCGCTACCGCCCCTACTGCACCCGCGACCAGCATTACGCGCTTACGGTTCACTGGCTTTCCTTTCATTTCGACCCTCTGCGTTTGAAGAGGCCTCGGGACCGCGCACCGCGCATGGCCGCGGCGCGCCGGGTTTGGTCGACGTAGACGGCGGCGATGAGCACCGAGCCGACCGCGACGCCCTGCCAGAAGGGCTGGACGCCGATGATGACGAAGCCGGATTGCAGCACGGCGGGGATGAACAGGCCGACGACCGTGCCGAAGATCGTGCCGAACCCGCCGAAGATCGACGTGCCGCCGATGACCACCGCCGCGATCACGTTGAGGTTGGTCAACGACTGTCCGGCGATCGTCGTGGTGCCGTACTGAGCGAGCGACAGCAGCGCGCCGAGTCCGGCCAGCGTTCCCGCCAGCGCGTACACGAGCACCAGATGCCGCGTCACTTTGACGCCGGTGCGACGGGCCGCCTCCTCGTTGCTACCGATCGCATAGGTATAGCGGCCGAATCTTGTCTTGTGCAGCAGGATCCCACCTAGAACGAGAACCACCAGCGCCACAAACGGCAGGCCGGGGATGCCCAAAATCTTTGTGTAGGCACTGAAGTCGGTCAGCTCGGTGGGGACCGAGCGGATGTCGATGCCGCCGGTGATCACCTGCGCCAGTCCCAGCGCAACCGACAGCGTACCGAGGGTCACGATCAGAGGGGGCACCTTGGCCACGGCGACCAGCATGCCGTTGACGACGCCCCACGCCATGCCACTGAGGATTGCCGCGACCAGCCCGATGGCGGCCACGCCAACTCCGTTGCCGCCCATCGCCTCCATCAACTTGGCTGCGACGACGGACGAGAACACCAAGACCGAACCCACGGAAAGATCAATGCCCGAGGTGATGATCACGAACGTCATCCCGACTCCGATCACCGCCCAGACCGCGACGTTCTGCGAGATCAGCGAGAAGTTGCCGGTGGACAGGAAACGGTCGCCTGCGATGAGGGTGAAGAACAGGCAGATGACGATCAGCACCCCAAGGATCCAGAACGCCTGAAGTCCGACAACACGTTTCAGCAGGGACTGGGTACCGCCGAATTCGTCTGCATCGCCATCGGCGACTGCCGGCTGGTTGGCTACGGTGCTCATGCGCGATCCGCCTCCGCTCCTCGCTCGATGCTCATGCCGCACCCTCTCTCGTGTCGAGGGCGCCGGTCATCGCGCCCACAAGCGTCTCCACGGTCGTACCGTGGCCCGGGTAGGTAGCGACACGCCTGCCGAGCCGCAGCACCTGGATGCGGTCGCACACCTCGAGCACATGCGGCATCGAGTGGCTGATGAACACCACCGCAATTCCCTTGTCGCGCACCCGCTTCACCGACTCGAGAACGTTCTTGGTCTGGATCACGCCCAGTGCCGCGGTCGGCTCGTCGAGGATGACTACCTTGTCCGCCCAGGCGATGGCCCTGGCGATGGCGATGGCCTGGCGCTGTCCGCCCGACATCGATCCGACGGGCGAATTCAGCGATCGAACCGTGGCCCCGAGCTCCTTGAAGGACGCGGCAGCCTGGCGGCGCATCTGTTTCTCGTCCATGAAGCCGAGGCGGCCGAGAACACCCTTGTGCGGGATTTCCCGGCCCAAGAAGACGTTCTGCACGGGATTGAGATGCGGAGCCAGTGCCAGGTCCTGGTACACCACCTCAATGCCAAGGTCGTTCGCCTGCCGCGGGGATGACAGGCGCACCGGCTTGCCCCCGAAGTAGATCTCGCCCTCGTCGAGTTCGAGGCTGCCCGACAGCGCCTTGATGAGCGTCGACTTGCCGGCACCGTTGTCGCCGATCAACCCGACGACCTCCCCTGGACCGATGTCGAAATCGGCGCGGTCCAGCGCGCGGACGTGGCCGAAGCTGCGCGAGACGGAGCGCGCCTCCAGCAGTGCGGTCATGCTGTGCCTTCCTGTTGCGTGGGTGTTGGCGGGCTCTGCGGTGGCCAGGTGGTGCCCGGTCGGCAGACGAGCAGCCGGACGTCACCATCGATGTGCCAATCGCCGCATGCCGCGGGGACGACGAGGGTCTGGCCGCGTTCGAGGTCGACGGGCCGGCTGTGCACCGCCGTCAGTGCGCCGGCTCCCGACAGCACCACGGCGACGGCGAAGCCGGCGGGCACGTCGACGCCCGGCGTCAGAAATCCCATTCGGAAGAAGGGCGCTGCCTCCTCAGGCAGCACCTCCACCAGACCGCTGACGTGGGCGCCGATGTGCCGCGTCAGCGCGGAGACATCCGTGACCGCAGCCGTCTGGACCGCCGACAGTGCCACGTCCCGGGGGAGGCCGAGGAAAATTTCGTCGTCGGAGGCCGTGGTGTTAGTGCGCTCCAACAGAATCGACTGGTCGGTGGGCTCCTGAGCCTCGACCAGCAGCACCCCGGCCCCGATCGCATGCGGGGTGCCGCCGGGGACGAGAACGCCGTCGCCCGGCCGCACCGGGATTCGGTGCATGAGTGCGAGCATCGCATCGGCGTCCTGTGCCTCTACCAGCTCCGCGAGACGCTGTTGGTCGACCCGTTCGCGCCAGCCGACCCACACCGCAGCCCCGTCGTCGGCTTCCAGGACGTACCACGCCTCGGTCTTTCCATAGGCACATCCCAGGTGCCGCGAGGCGTACTCCCGGGTGGGATGCACGTGCACAGGCAGGCGCTGGCCGGCATCCAGTAGCTTCACCAGCACACCGGTGTCACCCGGCGCTCCGTCGTCGCGGCCGAGCCAGGCGCTGGGGTCCGCGCGAACCGCATCACCCAGCAGTGTGCCGTCCGCCAGCCGAGCGGGGCCGAGGTTCGGCTCACCGAAGCGGGCGACCGTGGAACCCACCCACTCCTCCGGGGACCGCTCACCAACCGGCGGCAGGCCGCGCCAGGCCGCCAGCGCCGGCCCCCCGGCGTACCAGTGCGGTACGACGTTGGCAGGCAGGAGTTGTGGTTGCACGGTCGTCCGGCCCCTCCTCTTTTGCGGCGCGGCTGTTACCTGGGTCACGCTGCTGTGTGCCGGACAGTACGCCACATTCGGTGCTATGTCACCGGTGTCAGAGAATCTGCCCCATCCGGTCTGACATCGGTGACATACTGACCGCTGACCGAGCGAGAAAGGATGCTCGATGCCGACCATGCGCGACGTTGCCCACCGCGCGGGGGTGAGCGCCAAGACGGTCTCGCGCGTGGTCAACAACGACCGCTACGTGTCCGCCGACGTCCGCGGTCGGGTGGAGCGGGCGATCGACGAGCTGCAGTACGTGCCCAACATGCTCGCCGTCACCTTCCGGACCGGCCGCGATGCCGCGATCGGCATTGCGGTTCCGGGCGTGGCGGACCCCTTCTTTGCCAGCATCATCGGCGCAGTCGAGCGCGAGGCCAGCCGGCGAGGCGTCGCGGTCATCGTGACCAGCGTCGGCTGGGAGCCGTCGCACGAACAGCAGTCCATCGAAGCCGTACTGAAGCGTCAGGTGGCGGGCATGATCATCTGCCCCGTCGGCCGCGACATGTCCTACCTGAGGCCGTGGCAGAAGCGCACACCGCTGGTGTTCGCCGATCGGGAGCCGGCAGGATTGACCGCCGATGCCGTGCTGCAGGACGACGTCGGTGGCGGGAGCGAGGCAACCCGGCACCTGATTTCGCACGGGCACCGCAGCATCGCGTTCATGGGCGACGACGCGGTGACCGGGCTGCTGCGACTGAAGGGCTGGCAGGAGGCGCTGGACGAGGCGGGACTGCCGCGCCGCGACGACCTGGTGCACGTGGGCGCAGTCGACACCCCGACTTTGACAGCTGAGCTGCGGCGCATGCTCGCTGCGCCCGATCCGCCTAGCGCGGTGTTCTCCTCGAACGCGCGCTGCACCATTGCTCTTGTGGCATCGCTGCAGGCGTTGCGGCGCAAGGACATTGGGTTGGTAGGCTTCGGCGACTTCCCCACGGCGGCCGCGCTGAAGCCTGCAGTGACCGTGATCCACCAGGACGGTGACGAAATGGGTCGGTTTGCCGTCGACCGGCTTTTCACGCGGCTGGACCAACCCGCTCGGCGGCTACGTAGGCGTACCGTCCTGCCCGTTTCGCTGGTCACGCGAACGTCGTGCGCGATGCCCGGCGAGAGGGTACGCGCCGGACACCACCGCATGGTCACTGGCGTCGGCGCGTGAGCGTTCTTCCGGCAGTGCTCCTGTCGGGCCCGCCGGCATCCGGCAAGACCAACCTGTCGCACCTCGTGGCGCGCCAATTGCATGCGGCGGTGATCGACCAGGATGTCGCGACCGGTCCACTGGTGCGCGTCGTGCAACAGCTGGCGGGGGTCGACGATCTTGATGACGAGCGGCTGGCCGGGCTGACCAGAGAGCCGCGCTACCGGGTGGTCCTCGACCTCGCCGTCGACAACCTCGCCTCGGGCATGCCGGTGGTGTTGGTCGCCCCGTTCACTGCTGAGCGCGCCGACCCAACTGCCTGGGGCGCCGCTCACGGCCGGCTGGTGGCGGCGGGCGGCAGACCGCTGCTGGTCTGGCTGCGCCTCGAGCCCACCGAAGTGCTGCGGCGACTGCGCGAGCGCGGCGCCACCCGGGACGCGGCCAAGCTCGGCGATGAGTCCGCCTACCTCGCACGATTGGCCGTGACAGCGTGCCAGCCGCCCGTCGTGTCCCATCTCGCCCTCGATGCCAACCTGCCGCTGGATGCGCTTGCGGGCGCCGTGCTCAAGGCAGTTTCGGCATAGTCATTGCCATCGATGGCATAACTCTGACAAGCTTGTGCCATCGATGGCATACGCAAGGAGTCGTGGGTGGCCAAGAGCATCTTGCGCGACGTCGCCGCGGTCGCGGGGGTGAGCCTGCGCACCGCGTCGCGAGTGCTGAACGACGACCCGCGGGTCGCGATCGACACCCGTGCCCGGGTAAAGCAGGCAATGCGCGACCTGAAGTTCACGCCCGACTCGATGGCACGTTCCCTGCGCGCAGGGACGGACACCGCCGTGGGCATGGTCGTCGAGTCGGTGGCCGACCCGTTCTTCTCCGCGATGGTGGCCGCCGTTGAACAGGCCCACTCAACCAACGGCAAGTCGGTGCTCGTCGCCTCGACACACGGGGATGACGCCCGCGAGCGCGACGTCGTCGCTCAGATGCTCTCGCGTCGGGTGTCCGGCATGCTGTTGGCGCCCACCACGGGTGACCACGCCTGGCTACACACCAACACGCCGCTGGTGCTGGTCGACCGCGCCGCCCCCGGCCTCGAGGCCGACGTAGTCTGCATCGACGACGCAGCCGCCGCGGCGGATGCGGTCCACCACCTCGTCGCCCACGGCCACCGGCGGATTGCCTACATCAGTGACCATCCACTCGTGCCGACATCGCGAGCCCGGCTGGCGGGGTACCGGTGCGCCATGGCCGCCCACGGGCTCACGGCCGACCCGCGGTTCACACGCGCCGAGTGCCCGGACGCAACATCGGCGGCGGCAGCCACACGCGAGCTGCTGGCGGGCAACGACTCCGATCCCCCGACGGCGCTTCTGAGCGCGGCCACCCGATGCTCGCTTGGCGTGGTTCCCACCCTGCACGCCATCGGCCGAACGGATATCGCGTTGGTCTGCTTCGGCGACTTCGCCATGGCCGACCTGCTGCAACCTAGCGTCACGGTCGTCGACCACTCGGCCGAGGCCGTTGGCGCGGCAGCCGCGACCCGGCTGGCCGAGCGAATCGCCCATCCCGACCTGCCCGCTTCGATCATCCACGTCCCGGTGCGACTGATCCCCCGCGGCTCGGGAGAGTTGCGACCGTGACCGCACACGAGCCGCGAGAGGCAGTTGTCGGCATCGACATCGGGACCACGATGTCGAAGGCGTTGTTGCGCACGCCATCCGGTGAGCAACTGGCACTCGTCGAAGCCCGCACACCGTGGACGACGACGCAGGAGGGCGGCACGGAGACCAGTGCCGAGTGTTTCGTCGAGCTCGCCGTCGACTTGCTGCGGCGCGGTTACCAGCGAGCCTCGGCCGGTACGCCGCTGCAGGTGTCGGCAGTCGCCGTCGCGGGGCTGGCCGAGAGCGGGGTGCTGCTCGACGGGTCGGGCCTGCCGCTGACTCCCGTGGTCGCGTGGTTCGACCGCCGCGGGACAGGGCAGATCGACTCAATCTCACTGCACAACAACAGCTTCGGACCCGAATTCGTCCGCCGCACCGGCCTGCCCTGGGACTGCCAGTCCAGCGTCGCGAAGCTGTTGTGGTTCGTCGACGGCGGCCTGCAGCTCGCGCCCGCTCACCGGTGGCTGAGCGTGCCCGAGTACGTGGTGTATCGGCTTGGCGGCGAGCTAGTGCACGAACCCTCCTTGGCATCCCGCACCGGTCTGCTCGACCAGGCAACAGGGACAACGTGGGCCGACGGCGCAGCCGAGCTCGGCCTGCCATCCACGCTGCTGCCGGCGCGCCAACCGTACGGCGAAAGCATCGGGCGGCTGCGGCAAACCGGATTGCCTGACGGGCTGCAGGGCGCGGCGCTCCTGGTCGGCGGCCACGACCATCCCGTGGCGGCCATCGGTGTCGGCGCGACCCAACCCGACGAATTGCTCAACTCGACCGGAACGGCCGACGTCGTCGTGCGATCACTGCCCGCGGTACTCACCGACGAGCAGCGGGAACGCCTTGTCGGCCGCGGTATCTCGGTCGGCATGCATGTGCTGCCCGACGCAAGCGCACTCATCGCCGGGGTCCGCGGCGGCCTCTTACTGCGACGGGTGCTCGGGCTGCTCGGCGTGACCACTGCGGCGCAGAGAGAGGTGCTCGACCGCGCAGCACTCGCCGTCGGAAACCTGCCGGCCGGCCTCGACATCTCCGGCGCCGGGCCGACCGGTGATGACGTGATCCTGCACGTGCGCGACGATGCCGACCCCGCAACCGTCTGGGCCGCCGCCACGCGCTACACCGCGCGCGAAACCCGGGTCCTGCTCGATCTGATCGAATCAGTCGTCGGGCCGCACACGCGCGCCGTCGCGAGCGGCGGCTGGACCCGGATGGCCAGCGTGCGGACAGCGAAGTCCGCCGTGATCGACCACCTGACATTTTCCGAAGTGCCCGAGCCGGTCGTAGCCGGCGCCGCGCTGCTGGCACACCGGGCCGCCATTTCAAGCCCCGTCCAAAAGGAGAAAGCATGTCCACCCCGTCCACCACACGGATGACCACCGAACCAGAGCGCACACTCGCCGACATCGCTACGCGCGACGGCGTGTTCTCCATCATTGCGATGGATCAACGAAACACGTTGCGGCGCATGTTCAGTGCCGTCGGTATCGTCGCCACCGACGACGACCTGATCACGGCGAAGACCGACGTGGCACGCGCTCTCACCCCGCTGGCGAGCGGCATCCTGTTCGACCCTACTTACGGCGTCCCCGCGGTCACGGGCACAGGCGCGCTCGCCGATACGTGCGGCCTGCTGGTCGCCTCCGAGCCCGCCGAACGCGGCAAGCTGGGCGCGGAGCCGATCACGCACCGCGACCCCGACCTGGACTCGAGGTGGGTGTTATCGCAGGGCGGCGACGCCAATAAATTCTTCGCCCAGCTGCGGGCCGATCGTCCGGCACCGGCGGGCGGCGAACCGGACCTCGTCGCACAGTGCCTGCAGGCGGTGCGTGATGTCGTCGCCGACTGCAGGGAGTTCGGCATCCCTTCGGTGATCGAGAACCTCGTGTACCCCTTCGAGGGCGAGGACCTCTCCGGCAGGCGCCGTGAAGACGCGATCATCGAGGCGGCGCGCGCACTCAACGAAATCGACTGTGACCTACTGAAATTGGAGTATCCCGGCTCGCCCGAAGGCTGTCACAGGCTCGCCGAGGTGCTCGACCGGCCCTGGGCCGTGCTGTCGGCAGGCGTCCCGTTCGACGACTTCACGAAGGTGCTACAGATCGCCTTCGATGAGGGCGGCGCCTCCGGCTTCATCGCCGGGCGCTCCGTGTGGCGGGAAGCGCTGTCGCTCACCGGTAACGAGCGTCAACGGTTCCTGACCGACGTTGCCCGCCCGCGCCTGGAACGCCTCGTTGCCGTTGCCACCGAGCGCGCCCGCCCGTATACGCAGCTCGCCGGATAGCGAAACGTCGAGGGTGAGCTTCAGCTCTCAAGTGTGGTGAGGATCGCCGGCCGTTGCGGCGGCCCGTTCTCCAGTAACTCGACGATTGCACCGACATCAAGGTGGGCGGTCAGCAGGTCAGCCATCAGGTCGAGTTGCGCGTCGCGCCGCGCCGGGACGTCGGTGTCGTCGGCGACGAGGAACCCCGGCGGGCCCGTTTCGGTGAGCCATCGTCGCCGAAGTTCGTTGTTGTCCAACACGCCGTGCCAGTGCGTACCGTAAACCGTGCCACGCCGGATTCCGACACCGAGCCAGTCGTCCTCGGCACAGCGGGCGAGTTGACCGTGATGTATCTCGTAGCCGTGCAACGCGGCCTCGTGGTGGCGCAGCGTCTTGTCCGGCGCGAACACGATGTCGGCGTCGAGCAAGCCGAGTCCCGTTACGCCGCGGGCACCGGACTCCACGGGGTCGTCGATGTGGCGGCACAGCATCTGGAATCCGCCGCAGATGCCCAGCACCGGCTTGCCTTGCGCCGCATGCGCAGCGATGCCGTCGGCCAGTCCGCGGTCCCGCAGCCAGCCCAGATCGGCGACCGTCGCCTTGCTGCCGGGGATCACCACGACGTCGCTGTCGGCCAGATCCGCGGGGTCGATGACCCAGCGCACCACCACCCCGGGCTCGCAGGCCAGCGCCTCGACGTCGGTGGAGTTCGAGATGCGCGGCAACCGGATTGCGCTTATCCGAAGCCACTGTTGCCCGCGTGGCGGCTGCGGATCCCCGACCACGCGGTGTGCGAGCACCGACACCGAATCCTCGGTGTCGAGCCACAGCCCGTCGGTATACGGGAGAACACCGTAGGTGCGTCGCCCGGTCAATGTCTCCAGCTGAGCCAGCCCCGGAGCCAGGAGGGTGGGGTCGCCGCGGAACTTGTTGACCACGAATCCCGAGATGAGTTGCTGATCTTCGGGTTCGAGCACCGCGACCGTCCCGTACAGGTGGGCCAACAGCCCGCCGCGATCGATGTCGCCGACCAGTATGACGGGCAGATTCGCAGCCCGGGCCAGACCCATGTTGGCCAGATCGGTTGCGCGCAGATTGATCTCAGCTGGCGATCCCGCGCCTTCACAGATCACCGCGTCGAATTCGTTTCGCAGTGATTGCAATTCGTCGGCGACGACGGCCCAGAGCCGGTCACGGTGGGTGAAGTAATCCTTGGCGCTGACAGTGTCGACGACCTGGCCGCGCAACACCAGTTGCGACGTGCGGTCGCTGCCGGGCTTCAGCAGGATCGGATTGAACCTGACGCTGGGCGCCAGCCCGGCGGCGCGAGCCTGCATGGCCTGCGCCCGGCCGATCTCCCCGCCTTCGGTGGTGACCGCCGAGTTGTTGGACATGTTCTGCGCCTTGAACGGCGCGACGCGAATACCCTTGCGGGCCAACAGCCGGCACAGCCCGGCGACGACCATCGACTTCCCGGCGTCGGACGTCGTGCCGGCAACTAGCAGCGCGCCGCCGGGGGTCACTTTTCTCGCGCGAGCTGGGGAAGTCTCACAGCTGGGTCAGGATCTCGGCGCCGTCGTCGGTGACCACCAGCGTGTGCTCGAACTGCGCGGTCCACTTCTTGTCCTTGGTGGCGACGGTCCAGCCGTCGTCCCAGATCTCGTAGTCCAGCGCGCCGAGGTTGATCATCGGCTCGATGGTGAACGTCATGCCCGGCTCCAGCACGGTTTCCACGGCGGGCTGATCGTAGTGCAGCACCACTAACCCGTTGTGGAAAGTGGTGCCGATGCCGTGGCCGGTGAAGTCGCGAACGACGTTGTAGCCGAAACGGTTTGCGTACGATTCAATGACCCGGCCGACGACGGAAAGCTGTCTGCCGGGTTTGACGGCCTTGATCGCGCGCATCGTTGCTTCGTGGGTGCGCTCGACGAGCAGGCGGTGCTCCTCGGACACGTCGCCGGCCAGGAAGGTGGCGTTGGTGTCGCCGTGCACGCCGTCGATGTAGGCGGTCACGTCGATGTTTACGATGTCGCCGTCCTCGATGACCGTATCGTCCGGGATGCCGTGGCAGATGATTTCGTTGAGCGACGTGCAGCAGGACTTCGGGAAGCCTTTATAGCCAAGCGTCGACGGGTAGGCCCCGTGGTCGATCATGTACTCGTGGGCGATGCGGTCCAGCTCGTCGGTTGGCACGCCGGGCGCGACGGCATTGCCCGCCGCGGCCAGCGCGCCCGCCGCGATGCGGCCGGCGACACGCATCTTCTCGATCACCTCGGGCGTCTGCACCCAGGGCTCACTGCCCTCGTTGACGGTCGTCTTCCACGCATACTCCGGAGGCACGATCGAACGGGGCACCGGAAGCGTCGATGAGAGCACGCCGGGGCGCAGGGCGGTGCGAACAGGCATGACGCCAAGACTAACTGGAGAATGATCCTCTCGTAATCGGAGAACGATGCTACCGTACCGGCATGCAGGTCACCGAGGGCCACATATTCAGCCAGATGAGCTTCCGCGACGTCGAGGACACCGACGAGCGCTTGATCCTCGAACTGGACACCGGCCCGGAGCTGGTCAACCGGCGCGGCGCGCTACAGGGCGGCCTCGTCGCGACACTGATCGACATCGCCGCCGGGCGGCTGGCGGACCGGCATGTCGCGACCGGGCACGACGTCACCACGGCGGACATGACCGTGCACTTTCTGGCGCCGATCATCGAAGGGCCCGCCCGCGCCGTCGCGACCGTCGTCCGTGCGGGAAAACGCCTGTCGATCATCGCTGTCGACGTCACAGACGTCGCCCGTGACCGGCTCGCCGCCCGCGCAACCGTGACCTTCGCGGTGCTTGAGCCGCGCTGATTGGCGGAACCCCGAGAATCGTCGGATCCCCTGGCTAGATTCGAGTGATATGACCATCGATGAGGTTGACCAGGAGTTCGCCGCCGGTTTCGCCGAACGATTCGCCGAGACGTGGCGCACCCCGGACCTGGCCAAGCACGAGGCACTGTGGAGCGACGACATCGTGCTGATCCAGCCCATGATGGGCACCCTGCGCGGCAGGCAGGCCTGCCGGGACTCGTTTCAGCGGTTGTTCGCCCTCGTGCCCGACCTGCACGCCGACGTGCACCGCGTCGGGCATGGCAAACAAGAGGTGTTCATTGAATTCACTTTGAGCGGAACCTATGGCGGCAAGCCGATCGCCTGGGACGCGGTCGACCGCTTCACGTTCACCAATGGCCTGATCGCCGAGCGGGTTTCGTACTTCGACTCCGCACCGCTGATTGGCAAGCTGGTCGGCCGTCCGGCCGGGTGGGACCGGCTGGTTCGCATCGGCTCGCAGCTGTTCAAGCGCTGATCAGGCAATCTGCACCGACGACAGGGCCGTGCGCACCCGTGCAGGCAGCGAGCCTCCATGGAGCAGCCAGTCGTCGAGTGCGAGCCGTATCGACGCCATCGCGAGCGCGCCGATTAACCGTGGTCGCGGATCCTCCGGACCCGGGTCGCCCAGTCGAGGTGCCGCCAGATCCGCGATGGCGGCCTCGTAGCGGAGGTAGATCTGCAGCGTCCACGCGCTCAGCACCGGCGATGACCGCGTCAACGTCGCAAGCTCGCGAACCTGACCGCTGATCGCGTCGAAGCCGTCGCCAAGAGCGTCGAACGCCGCGACGACGGCCTCACCGGCCGACAGGTGTGCCGGCTGGCGGGCGACCGCGGCCGTGATCAAGTCGAGCCAGTGCGTCGTCAGGCCCTCGGCGACGGCGTCTTCCTTGGAGCTGAAGTACCGGAAGAAGGTTGCGCGCCCAATCTCCGCGGCGTGCGCGATCTGCTCGACGGTCGCGCCTGCCAGGCCATTCTCGGCGACAGACTGCGCCGCCGCCGAGGCGATGCGGGCGCGGGTGGCTTTCTGCTTGCGCACCGTCAGGCTTTCGCGCGAATTCTGCCGTGAGACGACGTCCATGATGAGACTATGTCTCACCATGGACGAGATTGGCAACGGCTGGGCGCCGAAGACGCTCGAGGCCTGGCGATTCGTGCAGCAGGTACTGGCCGACGTGACCCAGACGGTGATCGACGACGCGATGGACGAACGCGAGCTGCTGGAGGGCCTGCGCGTCATCGCCAAGGTGACCGGCCTGTGTACCGAGCTGGCCGTCGAGGCCGACGGGGAGCGCCCGCGCTTCTTCGACATGTGCTCGGACGCCCGGATGATCGGCGGACCCAATCCCGACGGCAGATACCTGCTGGCGATGATCCGCGGCGATCGCACCTACCGGGTGACCGGAACCCGCGGCAGTACCGCCTATCTCGGATTCCAGGTGCTCGCAGGCACGGGCCTGACCCCGCGACGGATGGCCGGCTACCTCAGCGACACCGACCTCAAGCTGAGCTCCGGGGCGTTCGCACTCGTGCTCTCGGCGGCCGAGCCGCCCGCCCACATCCTCGCTGCGGCGCAGTGGATTCCCATCCCGGCCGATGCGTCATCGATCGTGGTGCGCGAGTACATCGGCGATGCAGATACCGAAGATCCCGCGACCATGGACATCGAATGCGTTGACGCCGAGCCATTGCAGCCGATAACGGACGCTGAGGCCGCCGAACAGTTCACCGCGATGGCGTGGACGATCGTCAAGCTGGCCACGCTCCACCGCACCGTCAAGCCCGAGCTGCTGACCCGGCCCAACGCGCTGCTGACCGCGGAGGCGGCCGAACTGGGCAGCGCCGACACCACCCCCGACAACCTGTACATGATCGGGACGTTCGCACTGGAGCCCGACGAATCGTTGGTGCTGGAGTTCAGCCCGCCCGATACGCGGTACTGGAGCATAACCCTGGAAAGCATCTGGCATGAATGCATCGAGCCCCGGCATCGGCACAGCTCCGTAACCAACAAGGGATGTCGCCCGGACGCCGACGGCGTTGCCCGAATCGCTATCGGCACCAAGGACTTCGGGCACGGCCACTGGCTGGACACCGGCGGTCGGTGCCGCGGCTTCGTCGTGCTGCGCTGGCTCGACAACCCCGAAGCGCCCGCCGTGCGCACCACGGTCTGTCGCGGCGACGTGACGTCGTGACAGCCGAGCGCTTTCAACCGGACCGGCTCGTCGAGCAGGCGTGCGAGCTGGCAGGCAGCGATGACTTCGGCAACGACGACACCTGGCGTGATGGGCTCGCACGGCTGTGCGAGGGCCTGGTCGCCGAGGCCCGGCTCAACGATCTCGGCATCGAGATCGCGGTGCTGGACATCGTCCGCCCGCTGACAAGCCGATTGCAGATCATCAAGTGGCGCAAGGAGAATCCCGACGTGGCGGCTCGACCCGTCACTCGGCCGATCTTCATCGTGGGCCAGCCCCGCACCGGGACCACGATCCTGTTCGACCTGCTCGCCCAGGATCCCGCGCTTCGGCCACCGCTGACGTGGGAGGTCGACAATCCCTTCCCGTTGCCGTGGCCCGAGACCTACGACACCGACCCGCGGATCGCCGAAACCCAGGCGATCCTCGAGATGTCCGAGCAGATCGTCCCCGGCTTGATGGCGTTTCATCCGATGGGGGCGTTGGTCGGCCAGGAGTGTGTCCGCATCACCGCGGGCCAGTTCTGCAGCATGATCTTCTCGGTGCAGTACCGGCTGCCCAGCTATTACCGGTGGCTGCTGTACGAGGCCGACCATCATCCGGCCTACGGTTATCACCGAATGTTTCTGCAGCACTTGCAGTCTGGGGTTGCCGGACAGTGGCTGCTGAAGTCGCCTGCGCACCTGTGGCAGCTGGACGCGCTGGTGGCCGAGTACCCCGACGCGCTGATCGTGCAGACGCACCGGGATCCGCTCAACGTCATCTCCTCGATCAGCGCGCTGACCCACCATCTGCGCCACCTGGCATCCGACGAAAGCTCGATCACCGAGTGCGCTGCGCAGTCCTGCGAAGAGATCGTCGTCGGACTCGAGCGGGGCATGACGCTACGCGACTCGCTGGGCGGACAGCGGGTGGTCGACGTGCAGTTCGCCGACTTCATCCGTGACCCGTTCGCGACTATCCGGGCGCTGTACGCCGAACTCGGCCGCGAACTCGAGCCCTTGGCCGAGCAGAACATGCGCGCGTTCTTGGCGGCCCATCCGGGTGACGGCGGTGGCAGCCGATACTGCTGGGCGGACACCGGTCTCAATGCGGGGCTGGTGCGCGAGCAGGTCGGCGCGTACCAGCAGCGCTACGGCGTGCCCGACGAGCCACTCAAGTAGCGCGGCCGAACCGCCAGGAGCGGCGTGGGCCGCGGATGTCGACCGACCCGCACACCACTTTGCCGGTGAGGATGACATGCGGCCTGCCCTCGGCGACTGCGTCCTTGCGATGGTCGTGCGCGCTGCCGACGTTGACTTCCACGTCATCGATCGAGGCGCTCGCCCCGTCGGGAAGTCGCAGATCCAGGCCGCCGAACTTGATGTCCAGCTCGATGACCACGATCGGTCCTGCGAAGCGGGCCCTGGTGAGATCGAGGTCCACCGAACCCATCCGCCGGTGCAGGGCCAACCGCGTCGGCACGATCCACTCCCCCTGGCGCTTGAGTGAGCCGAGCACCCCGCGCAGTTCCACCCGATCGGTGGCCGACGTCACGATCGCGCCAGGCCCGGGCAGATCGAAGACGAGCGCGTCGAGGTCGGAGTGCATTCGCGCCTGCGACACCAGCGCCGAGCGCTCCTCGAACTCGTCGATATCGATCAGCCCCAGCGCGACAGCGTTGTGTAGCCGCCGCAGCGTTCCGTTGCGGTCGGCGTCCGAGACGCGCATCGCGTATTCGTGGTTGATGTCCGCCATAGCCCTCTGCGGACAGGCTACTCAGGCCAGGTAGTCGGGCGGTAGCTGATCGAACATGCCCTTGAGCATCCGCACCGCGTACTCCGAGCTGCCGCCCCCGACGATCAGCGCCGCGAACGCCATGTCGCCGCGGTAGCCGGCGAACCACGCATGCGATCCGCCGTTGAATTCGGCCTCACCGGTCTTGCCGCGCACGTCACCCGAGCCGCCAAGATCCTTGGCGGTGCCGTTGGTGACAACCAACTGCATCATCGGCCGAAGCCCGTCGAGCATCTTCGGGGTGATAGGCGTGCGGTCGCCGGTGACGATCGCCGGACGGCCCTCGATCAGTTGCGGCACAGGCGTTTTCCCGGCCGCAACGGTCGCGGCCGCCATCGCCATCCCGAAGGGGCTCACCAGCACCTTGCCCTGCCCGAAGCCGTCCTCGGTGCGCTCGGTCAGGTTCACGGTGGGCGGCACGGAGCCGGACACCGTGTTGATCCCCTCGATCTGGTAGTCGGGCCCGATGCCGTACTGCGCGGCGGCCATCGTCAGGCTGCGCGGCGCCATCCTGCTGGCGAGTTCCGCGAAGGTGGTGTTGCACGAACTGGCGAACGCCCGCGACATCGGCACGGTGCCGAGGTCGAACCCACCGTAGTTCGGGATCGTGCGCTGGCCGATGTCTATGGTGCCCGGGCAGCCCAGCAGCGTGTTGGGCGTGGCCATGTCGCGGTCGATGGCCGCGCCCGCGGTGATGATCTTGAACGTCGACCCGGGCGGGTACAGGCCGGTCGTGGCGACGGGCCCCTCGCTGTCGGCGGCCGCGTTCTGCGCGACGGCCAGGATCTCACCCGTTGACGGCTTGATCACCACGATCATGGCCTTCTTGCCCGTGGTGTTGACCGCGCCCTGCGCGGCGTTCTGCACGGCGCGGTCCAGGCTGATGGTCACCGACGGCGCAGGGGCGCCCGGCACCTCGTTGAGCACGTCGACGTCGACACCGTTCTGGTTGACGGTGACCACGCGCCACCCGGCCTGCCCGTCCAGTTCGTCGAGGACCGCGCTCTTGACCTGATTCACGATGTCGGGTGCGAACGAGTCGTCGGTCGGCAGCAGCTCGGCCTGCGGTGTGACCACGACACCGGACAGCGCCCCGATCGCCCCCGCCACCCGGTCGTGATCGGACTGCCGCAACGTGATCAGGCTCAGCGGGTCCTTCGACGAGCTGGCCTGCTCGGCGAGCCGCTGCGGGTCCAACGTGTTGTCGAACGGCCGCAGCGCGTCAACCACGGCGCGAGCGGTCGGCATCAACGCGCCGCCGGCCGACTTCGCGTCCAGCTCGTAGTGGTACAGGTTGCCGGGCACCAGCACGTTGGTGCCGCCGCGCTCGTTGACCGACGCCCGCCGCGGCGGGTCGGCACGCAGCGCGAAGGTCTGGTGCTCGCCGAGCCGCGGATGCAAACCGGTGGTGCTCCACCGAACCTCCCAGCGCCCCTCGTCGCGGACCATGTTCAACTGCCCGTCGTAAGCCCATGTCCGGTTCTTCGGCAGGTGCCAGGTGTAGCGGTAGGTGATGCTGCCTGTGTCCTCGGCGTATTTCGAGCCCAGGATCTGCGCATCCAACCGCACCGCCTGCAGCCCCGCCCACGCCTCGTTGAGCGCAGACCTTGCGTCGGCCGGCTTGTCGCTGAGTTCGGCGGCGGCCGCGGTGTCACCTGTCGCAAGCGCGGCGAAGAACTTCTCGGCCGTCGGTTCGGGTCCGTTCGGTTTCGGCGTGCACGCATTGAGCGCCGCCGCTACCGCCGCGACCGTCAGCAGACTGGCCGCACGTGATGCTGTTGAGAGCCATGTTGCCATTGGGGCTGATGTTAGAAGTGTTGCGGCGGTTCGCCGCGTAGGCACACCGACACCGAACCGTTACCGCACCGATTTCTGCTCTGCGGTCGTTATCCGCGCGAAAGCACAGCCCTCATGCAGAAGTCGCGAATCACGACCCGTAGGGCCCTGCCGCGGGCGCGCGCACCACTAACGGCACCGCCGGGAAGTACGCGGCCATCTCCGAACGCGACTTGCGCAGCGCTGCCGTGCCGTAGCCGCGCTTGCGGTGGGCGGGATGAATCCAGATCCGGACATTGACCTCGCCGCCGGCCAGCTCGCCGAACACCATGCCGATCTTTTCCGAACCGTCGATGGCCACCAGCCACGCCGCCTCTTCGGCGTCGACCCGGTCCACTGCGGCGCGGATCTCGTCGTCGAGGTCACCGGGGGGCGCCCCCGAGCCGTCACCTGCCGCACGCACGTCGTCGGTCCGCGCGGCGAAGATGTCGCGGTCCTTATCGGCCGCGAACGGCCGCAGTACCAGGTTTTGACCCGTGCTCGCCGGCTGCTCGCCCATCGTGAAGCTGAGCTGGGTGTTCAGGTCCTCGAGTTCTACGGCGATCCTGCGCCGCGAGACCTTGGTGAGCCGGTCGAACGACAACCGGAGCACCGCTTCGGCAGCGACCAGCGACGTGCCAAGCGCCGAGGCGATCGATTCGACGGCGGCGTCGTAATCCTCGGATTTCACAATGACATCGAGCATCTCGTGTCGCCGTTCGAGCGCGCGGACCAATGCGTCGGCGATCTCCCTGCGTGCCACTCTGCGATCGTGGTCGGTCATGGGTGAAGCGTAGTCAGCAGCCCCGCCGCTGAAAAATCAGTCGAGAAGGACGGTCGCGAATGTACCGACCTGGGAGAAACCGATGCGCGCGTAGGTGGCGCGGGCGACGGTGTTGAAGTCGTTGACGTACAGGCTCGCGATGCGGCCGCTGCGGACCACCGCTGACGCCAGCGTCGCGGTGCCCGCGGTGCCCAGGCCGTGGCCGCGCCGATCGGGATGCACCCATACGCCCTGGATTTGTCCAACCGACGGCGACTGCGATCCGACCTCGGCCTTGAAGACCACCTGGCCGCGCTCGAACCGGGCCCATGCGCGGCCCGCGGCGATCAGCCCCGCGACCCGACGCCGGTAGCCGCGTCCACCGTCGCCGATGCGCGGATCAATGCCAACCTCGCCGATGAACATGTCGATGGCCGCCACCAGATAGGCGTCCAGTTCGTCGACGCGGACCGGGCGCACGGCGGGGTCGACGGGCGATTGCGGCACCGTGCTCAACGCCATCAACGGCTGATGGTCGCGCACATCTCGCGCCGGGCCCCAGGCGTGCTCGAGGCGCCGCCACATCGGCATCACGTATTCGGCACGGCCCACAAGCGACGAGCAGCGCCGCGCGGTGCTCATCGCCTTGTCCGCGAATGCGTTTAGATCGGTGAGGTCGCCGCGTAGCGGGATCAGGTTGGCGCCCGCGTAGCACAGCGAGTCGCTGGCCCGACGTCGCGTCCACAGCTCCCCGCCGATCGCGGATGGCTCGATGCCGTGTTCGGCGACCCGCGAGGCCACCATGCAGGAACCGACGGGATCCTCCTGGAGCACCTGGCGAACCGCCGCGGCGTCACGCACCACCGACACCCGTCGTTCGTCGACGAGGCGAAAAAGTGGCGGAGCCGACATGCAGACTCTTTCCGACCGATCCCGGGGGTGGTGACCCCGCTCACAGGGCCATGCTCAGCTTACGGTCACAACCGGCGAACCGCTGGCAGATGTTTCGTCGCCGCGCTCCTGCGCGATTCGCATGGCCTCTTCGATCAACGTCTCGACGATCTGCGCCTCCGGCACGGTTTTGATCACCTCGCCCTTGACGAAGATCTGGCCCTTGCCGTTTCCGGACGCGACACCGAGGTCGGCCTCACGCGCCTCACCGGGACCGTTGACGACGCAACCCATCACCGCGACGCGCAACGGAACCTCCATGCCCTCCAGGCCCGCGGTGACGGCGTTGGCCAGTGTGTAGACGTCGACCTGCGCGCGTCCGCACGACGGGCAGGACACGATCTCGAGTCCGCGGGGACGCAGGTTCAGCGATTCGAGGATCTGGTTGCCGACCTTGACCTCTTCGATGGGCGGCGCCGACAGCGATACCCGGATGGTGTCGCCGATCCCCCGCGACAGCAACGCGCCGAACGCCACCGCGGACTTGATGGTGCCCTGGAACGCCGGGCCTGCCTCGGTCACACCGAGGTGCAACGGGTAGTCGCACTGGGCGGCCAGCTGCTCGTAGGCGGCGACCATGATCACCGGATCGTTGTGCTTGACGCTGATCTTGATGTCGCCGAAGCCGTGCTCCTCGAATAGCGACGCCTCCCAGAGAGCGCTTTCCACCAGCGCCTCGGGGGTGGCCTTGCCGTACTTGGCCATGAACCGCTTGTCGAGCGACCCGGCGTTGACGCCGATG
>Ga0207693_10000742_pt1 | contig 29399 bp, 28 predicted proteins | sample LARL81metaG_FD_184347 | JGI IMG/M metagenome (GOLD analysis project Ga0207693, IMG submission 184347) | Corn, switchgrass and miscanthus rhizosphere microbial communities from Kellogg Biological Station, Michigan, USA - LAR L8-1 metaG... | ecosystem: Host-associated > Plants > Roots >... | reverse complement strand
TCACTTTTTCCACCCAAGAACGATGAAATCGTGACAAAATAAAAGAGAATGCTATTAGACCAAGTCATGGCTTTAACAGCTAGAATGCAAGAGATTGAAAGAAAGAAAACAATCAATCTAATAACCCTAAACTAGATTATATAGCTATTCTCATTGAGAAGATACGTTAGGCGGTATATAATAATTTGTTACAGGAGAACCATGGTGATGAATAAGTAGCCACTGATTTGTTGGCTGTTCACTTTGCTCAAATATATTAGTAGCAATAACACCAATCTTAATCACTCGGCCATTAGCAGAAGTTGTTTCTATATTCTCTAGACATACGACCACTGCGACTTTATCAAATGTTCTTATTTTTGTATTTGTAATTGTAAACTTTATCATCGCCGTATTGGCAAATATTGTTATCCAGCTTTCTCGTATGGCCAGCCAGCCAGTAAATAAATCCCAACCTGGATGAATACAAACGATATTTTCGTCATGCTTCCACAAATTATCCATCATTTCTATGGATAAGTTTTCAAAAGCACGGTAAAACTGAGTATTAGCCTTATTCACTTTTTCCACAATTTCATCGTCTTCTTCCATACATAGCATATAGAGCAATAAACTATATTATTTGCAGAGGAAGTACAGCGCAATTACTGGAAATTCCGATGCTTCTATTTTGTCAACTGCTACTAACATACATGACAGCAGAAAGTCAAGCCTCCTATCGTAACGGAGAATATATGAGGATATGGATGGTCTATGTCTAGCTGGGGGAATTAGGTTTTGCATTAATAAATAATAGCTATCTGCTGGGGCGGGGAGAGAAGAGAAATGCCCTCTGATGTATATGATATATATGATACCCAAATAGACAAACTAATTAGACACAAAATTCTATTGGGTTGGAAATGTTGCACCTATGAGGGTGGTCTTCTTGCTGATGGTACAATTGATGCTTACGAAGTTAAATGCCCTTGGCATGGCTCTAAATTTGATGTCAGGACAAGCGAAGTAACAAGTCACTACGACCATAAATGATATGTACATTTCAAAACTTCTTAAATGTTCAGCCAGATAAATGATACTGTCGATCCATGACTAACAAAAAATTACAGCTAAGCGCTCGAATGAAAATTCGTGAGGGTAAATTAGAGGGGTTCAAGCGACAAGCTGCCGTATGTATTTCGTATGTAAAAGAGAAGGATCCAGGAACACTTCAATACGATTGGTTTCTAAATAGTGATAATACTGAGTGTGAAATTCGTGAAGTATATGAAAGCTCTGAGGCCCTATTAGCTCATAGAGCTAATCTTCGTGAACCTCTGGGAATACTTTTTGAGCAATATGCTACAGATCATTCTGTGGTCATTTATGGAAATCCATCGCCTGAAGTTATGCAAAGCGCAGCTAAAATGTGGGGATTCAAGACATATTCCTTTCTTCAGGGACTTGATTAAATGTATAGTGATATTGATTTGATAAGCTACAACTCAAACTTTGAGTTTTGAGGGAGGAAATTAGTAATGGCTCACATTCCTCGCCATAGACTCATTAAATGCTACCGTTGCAGGAGCTTATCTCAATTGGGGGTTTTACATAACTGCATCACAAGTCGGGTTTTTCTAAGCGATAATATATGATACATGATCTAGACCTCAAAAACTGATCAAGATATCAAGGATTCAAGGAAGCCCAAAGACAAATTGTCGTTCTTCACTGCCTCCAATAAACTCAACAAAGACTCTATTGCTATGACCTTTACACCTTTCTTCTCTGCTAATTCGATAGAGTGAACCAATGTTTTGCTCTCGGCTGACGTAAAAATAACTGTAAGTATTCTTGGTTTATGCATGATATCAGCGAGATTATTTTCAAAAATATTCGCGATATCGTTACGGAAGTCTATGAGGTTAGTTAGTTCCTGTTCAGCCACCCAAGACTCATGCTGTTGATTCCAGTGATCTGAGCACAAATAAAAGTAATATATTCGAAGAAACTGGTTAAAAACTAAGACATATGTTTGGTGGCTAAGTTAAGTTAAGTTTAATGTTAGGACATAGATCGCCTGCCAGAAATACTGATGTCGCTGTATCGAGTTATCGTTATCAAAATTTGCATACTGACGAGAGATTATATAGTTATATCTGGCAGCAGATTTGTCTGGGAGTCTTTACAAAATCTGCTATACGTGAAGGCAGCAGTGCTTATGGTCTTGTTGTGGAGTTTGATGAATATTTTGCTTACTGTTCAATTATTAGTAGAAGTTAATGCTTTGATTATGTCAGTTTTAGTGATTATACCTACTAGGCTATCGGCATCATTTGAAGACTGCACAACTGGAAGACCGCTTATTCTATTCGTTGTCATTATTTGTGCAGCTTGGGCCAAATCAATATTCTCTGCAATGGTTATGGGGTAATGTTTCATTATATCTTCTGCTAGGAAAAATGCCTTTATACCAGAGGGCATATTTCGCTTACGAGTCAACAATTCGTCTTCAGTCGTCCAATTTTTTCTGGCTGTTCGAGTTCCAAACAGTATACTGAGAGGTAACAAGTCATGTCCTGTTATGATTCCAACAGGCTTCCGATTTCTTGTTACTATAACTCTTGATAGATCTCTGTCAGCCATAAGTTGGAGGATCAGATGTAGATTGTCATCGGGAGACACTGTGATGACTTCTTTAGTCATGTAATCCTCTACCAAACTCTTCGTTGGATAGTACTTTGCATATGTATCTACCAGATCGCTTTTTGTGAATATTCCTTTTAGTTTCTTATCATTATTATCAATAACTATTATAGAGCTGATTTTGTGCTCTAACATCAACTTTGCACAAAATATCAAATCATCTTCTTCTGTAGTTACTACCAGATTTCTGTTCATTATCTCTTCTAAACTAACTTCGTAAAGGCGTCTGCGTGGCAATTCCCTGAATAAGAATCTCGATATATCTTTTTCTGTAACAATTCCCAATGGTTTGTTATCTTTGGCAACAACAACTCTGCTAATATTATATCTAAGTAAGACATTGCGAGCGTCATAAAGTGTGTTATTTGGTTCTAGTGTTATGGCTTGTCTAACTAGATTTTTTGTTTTTAGTTGCATCTCTAATTTGTATGCTATAGGACTTGATAAAGAAACCTTTTTAATGTAATTTCCGTCTACTGGAATTATTAGGAATTTCGGACAACCCTGTATATGGTTATGTCTACAACTTGTTCTTAAACACAGTTAAAACAGCAGGTGGGATAATGTTTGGATTTGCATTTTTTGCAATTTCAAGAAAAATTAGTCATGTTCAACTAAAGCAATCTATAAATATGACTGAGATAGGCTTAATTCTTCTATTTGGTGCAAATGCCTCATCATTGATTATAATGACTCCTTATCCCCCATGGGTATTATATCAATTACTTTTATGATCGTAGGGGCATACTTCATCGTGATTGGTTTGGACTCAGCAGGGCTTTATCTAGCGACAGCTTCTTCCTTACGCAAAATCATTCAAATATCGCCCCTAAAGGACTACGACATATTGAAGTCATTGGGTCAAGCGAAAGTGCAAAATGCCGTATTAAGTAGGGTACAGCATATATCCAAACAAGTAATCGATGAGCTTGAGTCAAATAATCTTGTTCGTACGTCTCTTGAACCAGTCGACATCAGACAGTATATTCAAGAGGTAATAAGAGAAAAGACCACGATAGACCTGAGCCTCTCACAAAAACAAAAAGACAGAGTATCTGACTGACGCTTACACAATACAGCTGGATTTCTCATTGTATATCCCCTCATGCGGCCTTACGGAGTCATGAGATAACCCGTATCCTATCAAGGCTTAAATTGCCTGGTTTTCTAAATTCGCATTTAATTTTTTCTCTGTTTCGAACATTACTCAGCTACATTAATTCTACAAAATTAGAGATGTTAAAGTGCTCTTTATCTTGACAACTTGCACATATGTGCTTATATAAAGAATTTATCATCTCTAACTTCACAGTTTTTACATTTAAAGATATCAGAATGTCCTAGCCGATAGATTGTGCTAGGTCTGAATTCCTGATGAAATCATAGTGAAGACAATCGCTTTTAATCTTCTATCCGGATAATCGATTAGCTTTCGTATCTCCTCTATACTTGGTGCTCTATCATTTGCAGCCCTCCTCCCTATTGGTAATCCTCGAGATATTTTCTTCCAATTTAACTATAGATCATTCATCACACAGAAAAGTTTGGTTGTTTTGTAATAATTCGTAATTGTTGATTCTGCTATTTCACCTCTCGCAACCCTTTCCTTTTGAAACTCTATGAATGACATAAGGCTTTGTTGTGCCCATTGTGGATCTATTCTTGCATTAGAGATAAACTGCTTTGTTGGTCTTCTAATATTCCTGGCATTTTTAAGAAATCCAAAAAGTATTGGCACCTTCGAGGATACTGCCTTCTAGTATCAGGAGCCCTTAATCCATATCTGAACAAGTCCATAGGATCCTTTTTTTCAATATTGTACGTCATCAGTCGTTGGCACTTAAATCATAGGTGCGGGCCTAAATAAAGTGACAAGTTTGATTTGGGCCGAAAGGGAGTTGAACCCTCGACCTTTCGATTATCAGTCGAACGCTCCACCAAGCTGAGCTATCGGCCCATCCTAAAGTGTTAAAAATTGGGGATATTTAATCTTGTGGCTCTCAGTGAGTACAAGTCTACCGTTGAGGGGACAAGATTATTTACACACATCAAATAATTTCCCTTCTACAGTTACATCTAAATGCATTTAAGTGAAACAATGTTGATACTTTTTGTCGCCTATGGATAAAGAGATCAAAAAAGTAGCAGTAATTACCAAGGTAAATAGTGCAGAGGCTGAAGGTGCAGCTAGGCGAATAATAGGCATACTTTGTTCCAGAGAAATCGAAACATATTCCATTGTGCCATTTGGTATCGATGGCTGCGTCCTAGTATCTCCTGACGAATTGAGGAATCTTAATTTAGATTTACTTATGGCCGTGGGTGGCGATGGGACAACACTTAGGTCATTTAACCTAATTCCTTGTGAAACACCTTTGTTTAGTATCAATGTTGGGGGACATAGGGGTATATTGTCCGAAGCAACCATAGACTCGATTGAGGAATCTCTAAGCGCGATACTCGCAAAAGACTATGTTTGCGAGTCCCATCTTAGAATCCAAGCCACTATTGATGATAACATTACAACTCGTCCCGTATTGAATGAAATCGTTTGCGCAAGGCAGAATTTGACAAGAACTCCAGTATTTTCTATTCAATTGATGAACGACGAGATTAGCCAGAGGATGGACGGAATTATCATATCTACTCCAACAGGATCAACTGGGCATTCGCTTTCAATTGGTGGATCAGTTCTACATGAGGATCTGGAGTGTCTAACTCTTGTTCCAATCGCTTCAGTTAATAGAATGCCACAGTTAGTAGTGCCTATTCAACAGATAAATATTAGATGCAGCCATGACCTAAGTTTAATCTTAGATGGACAGGAAGTATTTGATATTATTGCAGGCCATCTCATCAAGATCACGCGGCATATTTCAGATGCTCGATTTGTCAGGCTAAGAAAAAGGGGATTGAGACAGCTTAGAAAATTGGGTTTCTGATACTGAACCAGTCCTAGATGCATCGGCATTCTACGCTGGGGTTCCTTTCTTGTCAGGTTTAAGATGTTTCACTAGCGCCCTAGTTTATGACGAGATAAGACACATAAAGAAATCTCACAGTGCATTGGATGTTCTAATTGACTCTGGCAATCTTGTCATTATGCAACCAGAACCACTATCGATAGCAACCGTTAAAACAGCGGCAAAGAAAAGTGGTGATTTGGCTATGCTCTCCAGAGCAGATGTCTCTATCTTAGCACTTGCATATGAGCTGAAACGAATGTTGATCACTAATGATTATCGGATAGCTAACGTTGCACCAAGCCTCCAAGTTGTAGTAAAAACAATAGCTATTAGTGGTATAAAGAGTATAAGACAGTGGATTGCCATCTGTCCAGCATGTGAAATAGTATATACTCCAGATTTGACTGAATGTAAGAATTGTGGAAACAGACTAAAATACAAATACACAACAAAGCGAAAGGTGTGACTTCTGACGCGATTTGATTATTTTCTCTAGTTCAATGAAAGTCAGTTATGGAAATGTCTTGAATTGCACCGATTTCATTAAAAATAGACAGACAGTTTAGAGATGGTATAGATCACCGATCTTATGTTTGCTCTTTCTTCTGATATCGATACAAATGAATACTACTAAAAATAAACTAACTTGAAAAAGTCAATTGTCTTCAGTTACAACAATAGATCCAGATTTCCTTAAAACATTTATTATTCCAAGATTGCTTGATTCCAGAAAAGGTGACAACGGAACAGTTCTCATTGTAGGTGGTAATAGAATCTATCATGGGGCACCAATTCTTGCGTCGCTATCTGTTCTAAGATCAGGTGCTGACCTAGTATACACTGCAGTACCAAGATCTAATATTATCCCTGTCAGGTCCTCATCACCTAATATTATCGTTCTCCCGCTGGCTGATGACAAGCTTACTGTTGGTTCAGCCAATAGATTAGTTGCTATGCTTCCCAAAAAACCAGATGCTGCCGCCATAGGAATGGGGCTTACACTTGCCAAGAAAGAGGCGCTCTTGACGCTAGTAAAAGGCCTGCAATCCATAGGAACAAAGCTTGTGCTGGACGCATCGGCTTTAATTCCCAGTATTCTGACTCAAATTGATAATACTGAAACAATTGTCACGCCTCATTCCGGCGAATTTAAGAGAATTTTTGGCAAAGTAGTCGGAGACACTAAAGACGAGCGAATTTCTAATGTTCATAAGACTGCCAAGCTTCATGGCATCACGATCCTACTTAAAGGATGGATTGATATTGTTTCAAGCAGCGAAAGGGTTGCTGTGAACACTACACATAACTCCGGAATGACCGTTGGAGGAACCGGCGATGTGTTATCTGGATTAGTGAGCGGGCTTCTTAGCAAATATTCTCCATTCGAAGCAGCAGTACTTGGTGTGTTTATCAACGGGAGTGCAGGAAATTTGGCTTTAAAGAAATTAGGATTACACTTAGTCGCTACAGATTTAATTTCAAATATACCAGATGCAATGAAACCTTTTGATCTAGTCAAAAAGTAATTTTGGAGAGCTTGATGTATATAACTTCTTCTGAATAATCTTTTAAATTATGCATAGTTTTGGATTCGTAGCCATTTTGCTCGAGTAAGTAACAAAGCAAATATGCCCAAGGAATTACTTTTCTTTTCTCAACTAAGCACCTCATTTTGATGCTGCTATTGTTTCTATCATATGATAGAGTACCATACGAAATCAGTCTCAGTGAATGGTCAACGACTTTAACTATCTCTTCCAAAGTCTCACCCAATAATTTTACACCCAACTTCTCAACTTTGTTTAATATGGATCGCAATCTATCAGCCTGTGAGTTAGTGCTCTCAGTGGTAAAATCATAATATAGTAAGGTTTCCTTCATGATCCGGGCTAATTTTGTTGATTTTAATGCCATTGTCATATCCGAATTTTCTGCAAACTTCACTTCAGTTGCATTATTCCAGTCTTCTTCGAAATGTCTTATATAAGAGACACCTATGACATCTAAAGAATTAAAAAGTGCAGCCTTCCCATTTTTACTATCCGTTAAAACCATATTGACTGAATCGATAATTATTTTACTTGACCTTATATTTCCAATCCTTAAATTGATGTCTTCTGGCAACTCTAGAAGACTCTCTTCATCCAGAGACTCATAGCCTATAAGCAATCTGAATTTGACATTATTTGTCATCGCCTTAATTATCGAATCTTTACATTGTGAGAGCAACCTTACTCCCCATGTATCCAAAGAAGCATTAATTGAAAATTTGCAGCATGCTATCAAGTCATTTACCTTTGAAAAAGAGGATTTAGCATTCAATATAGTATACCTTTTCTCCTCACATCCAACGGGCCTATGTATTTCGTCATTTACCTTTTGAAGAGTTTCTACGATTTTTTTCATATTCCTAATTCTTCTTTCTGAAAGTTGCAAGATCTCACGGAATGCTTCCTCAGGAGGAACCGGACTAAAGATGAGTGGTTTTTGTTGAGAGATGACTGACAATCTCTTCTTCTCCAATTTTTTCAAGACTGAATAGACCTTTGTCCTTGGCAGATTGCTATAATAAGCAATCTCGCTCGGGGCAAGAGATCCTTTCTGGATCAATGTTAAATAAGCACTTGACTCATATTTTGATAATCCCAGTTCCTCTAAATTACCAACAAGGTCATTATTCAGTGTCTGATTGGAGCGCATCAAAATTAAGGCTAATTGTTGGTAGACCTGGAGATAAAAGGCGACAGTTAAATTCATTTAGCCAATGTTAAAAAAATACTAAGCTGTTACCACATGGAGGTGTAACTTCGGTGACAAGAGTGGTCACGACATGCTCCATATTATATGAATCCTGTAATTATCCTAGCGGGAAATCAAGATATGCAAATGAAGTCCAGATGGATCAAATCAGAATCTATGTTAGAAGATCGAAAAGGATTGATGGTGAAGACTATTGCATTAAAGCCTCGAATAGAAATTGTGCTTAATAATATTAAGAATGAAGTTACCAAATTGGCATACATATATACAGAATTGGGTGGGATTGAAATGAAAATTCGTGAATCTACTAGTTCATACTCGCCAAGCGATGAGACATTCAGGCATGGCAATGTCAATTATGCAGAGCTATTTCAGTCGAGGAGAAAAGGCATAACTATAATTATGTCAATGATATCTCTCGAAATAGTCGCTGATAGATTGAAGACTGCTAAGGATATCGGTGAAGTTGTCAACGCTCTGGCGCCTGCAATAGCAGTCATGAAAAGTATTAGATCAGCTCTTATTCGATATGTATCTAGTACTCACGAGGAAATAGCTGACATAAGTGAGATACTTGAACTCATACTTATAGACTCCTGCCAGCTTGTTAATGGCGTCCTTGACTTTAAGGAAGCAAATCAAAAAGCTATCTTGCTTCTTAATGACGCACAACTGAAGGCAGTACAAAAAATACGCGAAGAGTTTCCTAGTCTTACAAAGATTTTCAGTAAGCGTGATTCTTAAGCATAAGCGTGAATTTGTAAGAAGCTGGACACACGCAAACATCTTTCTTATTTTTCTTGCATTTTCATGAATTCGGAGTCGAGATTTGGCAGTCTCTATATTGACGTTATCCGTTCCATTGATCGGACGCTGTCAACCGGGGTGTGACAAGCCAACCATAACATAATTAACTCTATAGATGAATAGGCTGAGATGCACTCAAGCTTGTAACAATAATCTGTTGTCTTTGTGCAAATTTTTTAGTTTGTTGCACAATATAGATTTACATCATAGTAATTCAAAGCTTTATCTAATTTTAGATTGCAGTAATAATTATGAGTTTAGCTCCCCAGGTATTAGAAAATAGTGCTAGCAAATTTGCCGCGGAAGCAATTAGACTAGACTCTCAGGGTTCTCACAACGAGGCCATAGAATATTATCAACGCGCTATCGAAGCCCTTGTAAGATTAGTTCAAATTTATCCTGAATATAAATTAAATAGGATATATACTGAAAGAGCAAATGCCTATCAAAATCGAATAAAGGCACTTCTAGTGTCGCAAATTCCCATCACGGATAAGTCTTTGAGTAGAGAATCGGACTCGAAAAGAGCATCAGTTACTAAAAAAGATACTGAGAGCACAGTCGATCGTACTAGGGGGGCAGAAAATCATTTTTCTGATAAAAGCGACAATACGAGAACAGATGCCGAGAGGATGGATTTCGATGACCTGATAATGAAGGAAAAACCGAAGGTATCATGGGGAGAAGTCATCGGTCTTGAAGATGCCAAACGTGCAATAAGGGAGTCAATAGTATATCCGACTAAAAGACCAGATCTGTTTCCTCTTGGTTGGCCCAAGGGCATTTTATTATATGGACCACCAGGGTGTGGCAAGACGCTGCTTGCAGCAGCTGCAGCAGCAGAAATTGAAGGTTATTTCATAAATGTTGATGCCGCAGCGATGATGAGTAAATGGCTTGGTGAAGCTGAGAAAAATGTTGCTAAACTGTTTTCAATGGCACACACATTAAGCCTGAATGAAGGTGTAAGTGTAATACTTTTTATAGACGAGATAGATTCGCTTCTAGGTACTCGCAGCAGTGAAGTGGGCGGGGAAGTCAGAGTAAAAAATCAGTTTCTGACCGAGATGGACGGCATTAACGGTAAACTTAGAAAATCCCAATTATACGTCATTGGCGCAACGAATAAGCCTTGGAGCCTCGAAGCAGGTTTTCTTAGAAGATTTCAAAAGAGAATTTATGTTACGCTCCCAGATAAAGCGTCTAGATTAAACCTTTTCAACCAGTATACTGCCGCATTACGTAGAGACAATGGTTTCAAACAGGAGGATCTAGCAAAACTGGCTGAAGGATATAGTGCCAGCGATATAAAAGACATGTGTCAGTCTGCCCAACTTCGTGTAGTTAATGAGTTATTCGAAAGCGGGAAAGCATTAGAATCAGATGAAAATCCAAGATCAATTACTATGCTCGATTTCAAGGAAATATTTAAGATGAGAAAGCCTAGTGTAAGTATTGAAATGATAAAAGCATATCTGGGATGGAGCGAGCAGTTTAAGGCATTATAGATCTAATAGTAACCTAGGATTAAAGGAATCCAGTTTTTGATTGCCTTATAGTGAAGGATTCTCACTTGAACACATGATATATGAGTTTATCCTTTAATCTAGAATAAATTACAACTTATGCAGATTTAGGACAAATAATCAAAAAGAAAGTTGATTTAAATTCTCGGCCTGTGTAACCTGCTAACCAGATTGAACACTAGTCTTCGAGATTTTCCTTCAGAAAAATAGGGGATCTTCAACTCATCCCAGATTATCAAAAAAAGTTCATTAGGAAATTTGTTTTTGGAAACACTATGAGTTGAAATCATAGAAAAAGATTCATTACCCAGCCGATGTCCCAATATACAACTTATGGTTTCAAAATGCTTACTATCTTCGCTTCAAATTTGAGTAATTATCTGCTGCCGCTTTAATTTTTTCTTTGGCGGTTTTCGCAGTACCCCAGCCAGTCACTTTAACGTACTTTCCTGCTTCTAATTCTTTATAGTGTTCAAAAAAGTGTTTTATTTCATTTTGAATATCTGTTGGGATATCCTTTAGATCAATAATCGCAGAATAAGCAGGATCAACTTTATGATGTGGAGCCGCAATGATTTTAGAATCTTGGCCTTCTTCATCTTCTGTAAGCAAGACGGCTACTGGTCTAGCCTTAACTACGGATTTGGGAATAAATGGATCTGCGCCAAGCACAAGAACATCGATTGGATCACCGTCATCTTCTACTGTTTGTGGAATTATACCGTAATTGTGTGGATAAGTCATAGAGGTGAGTAGTCTTCTGTCAACATTTAGAGCTCCTGTTTCAGTATCGATCTCGTATTTTATGTTGCTATTCTTTGGAATTTCGATCAAGACATTAAATTCATCGGGTATTTTCTGTCCAGGGTTTAACCTATCTATAAAAGACATTCTGTTGAAATTTGTGTCCAGATAATAAAATATAATCTTATTGTAAAGGTACCCAAAAACATAAACACAGGATCCTATATCGGCTCTTATAAATGGGACTTTCCAATAAATTTGATATCAAGCTAATAGAAAATGAGGTTAGGCAGTACTTCGATGACATTGATATCAAATCCCTTATACAAAATGACCTGAAAAAAAATGGCAATGGCACTTTACTTGGCTACGTAGATGGGCCTCCAACCTTGAATGGAGAACCCCATGCAGGACATTTGAGGGGAAGAATCATAAAGGATCTATGGTATCGGTTTAAGACTTTACAGAAGAACAATATCATTTTTAGAGCTGGATGGGACACGCAAGGACTCCCGATTGAGCTCCAGGCCGAAAAAGAGTTGGGACTAACAGGCAGTAAGATTGAAAATATCCACAGGGTGGGAATACAAAAAATTGTAGACACCTGCAAGAAGATAATAAAACACTATGGTGAAAGTTGGAGAAGGGTAGATGCACTTCTGGGAATGTCATTTGATTATGAACTTGCATATTGGACGTTTAGGGATGAATATATTGAACGAGAATGGCATTATCTAAGAAAGGCATGGGAATACGGCATCCTAAAGGAATGGTTCCGTGTTGTGGCGTATTGCCCGTCATGTCAAACTTCATTGAGCAATGCTGAGATTAAGCAGGGATATGCCGCTGTTAAAGACCCATCGTTATATTATAAGGTAAAGCTAGCTGGTGAGGAAGCATACATAATTGTGTGGACTACCATGCCATTTACTGTAGTCACGGATGAGTTAGTCGGCGTACATCCTAATGCGAAATATGCATTTGTTACGGTTAAAAATGAAAAATGGATAGTCGCGGAAAACAGATTGAGGGGATTAATGGAAGAATTGCATATAGAAGATTTTTCAGTCGATAGGGTGATAACCGGAAACGAACTAGATGGGAGGCACTATATTCACCCATTTTTGGATTTAATTCCAGAATTAAATCGGCTATCTAACTCAATACATTTTGTTGTGGCCGAACCATTCGTAGATATTGAGACAGGTAGCGGTATAGTACATATATCTCCAGCAAATGGAGAAGAGGATTTCGAAATTGCTGTGAGGAGAAAGATTCCGATCTTTGCTCCTATTGACGACGCTGTTCACTTCACAGATAAGGCTGGCGTTTTTAATGGAATGTTCGTAAGAGATGCGGACCTAAAGGTCACTGAGATCCTAGAAAGAGTTGGTTCCTTAGTTAAGTTGGGTATAATAAACCACCAATATCCTACATGCTGGAGATCTCATCACAAGGTAGTCTGGCTTGCAAGAAGAGAATATTTCTACATGATAGACAGTCTCGAAAATGCTCCTATTGACGCAGCAAAAAACGTAGAATATTTTTATGAACCGCCGAAGAATAGATTCTTGGAGATTATAAAAGAAAAGGTTCCTTGGTGCATTACAAGAGAGAGACTTTGGGGAACACCCCTTCCAATCTGGGCATGTATCAAATGTGGACATAAAGAATATCTTTTTTCTAGGAATGAGATATTGGAGAAGGCCCTTAGTCTCCCAGATGGTCCTGATTTTGCATTGCATCGTCCTGAAATTGACAGAATAGAAATTCCATGTGAGAAGTGCGGCGCTAATATGCAAAGAGAGCCTTTTGTTTTAGACACTTGGCACAATAGCGGGGCCGCTCCATATGCCTCGTTAACAAATCTGGAATATCAGAAAACAATTCCTGCAGCGTTTCTAACTGAAGGTATCGACCAAACAAGAGGCTGGGCATATACTCTTCTAATTGAGAACGTGATACTGAATCATTCCCCGATTGCACCTTACCATTCATTTCTTTTTCAAGGCCATGTGTTAGATGAAAACGGCAATAAGATGAGCAAGAGCATTGGAAATGTTATTGATGCAAAAGTGTTACTCACTGATAGTGCTGTAGATTTGGTTCGTTTTTATTTTATGTGGAAGTCATCTCCGATTGAGGCGTTAAACTTTAGTGTTAAAGAAATGGCAAGTCGACCCCATCAAATACTTAGTACTTTATATTTTCTTCATATCTATTTCGAACAAAATAGTAGTTACGACAGATTTGACAAACATGTTCACAGTCTGAAGTGGGCAATCGAGAATGATTCCCTTGGTGTTTCGGAAATATGGCTTCTTTCAAAGCTGCAAAAATTGATTGATACTGTCACAAATAGTTTTGAGCATTGTAGATTTCACGATGGCGCAAAAGCCATTGATGAATATGTGATAAATATTGTTAGTCAGACATACGTTCCTATAATAAGAAATGATATTTGGGAAGACAATGTTGAGTCACTTAAGAGGCGACTTGTAATATATTCTGTCTTAGGTCATACATTGTTCGTATTAGAAAAACTTCTGCATCCGCTAGCGCCATTTATCACTGAATATCTGTACCAAAAGTGCTTTAAGGAAAAAGAAAGCATTATACTTGAAAATTGGCCCAAATTTGATGAATATCTTGTAAATTGGAATGTTGAACGCAGTTTTAATATAGTGAAGGAAATAATATCGCTTGCAAATGCTGCCAGAACAAAAGGCCATCTAAAAAGGCGTTGGCCAGTAAATAAAGTGCTAATTGGGTGCCTTAATCCTAATTTTATAAATGAACAAGGAATTGGAGAAGTACTCAAAAGTCAACTAAACACTGAAGAGTACAAGGTTGTGAGTATAACAGATCCAGCACTACCAGTTGAACACATTTCTAATTTACTTGAAAGCAATCTCCCTATCGTCGTAAATGCCACACTTGTAACCAAAAATATTGCTCCAAGACTGAAAGATAAAAGAATTCTATTAGTTAGGCATGCATTTGATGAAATGGATAAATCTGAAATACTACGATCGCTTCATTCCAACGGTAGCTTCCAATTGAATTATGATGGTGGGGAAATCATGCTTTCCCTGTCAGATATAGAATTGTCTTACGAAGCATCTGAAGGATATGAAATGGCAAGACAGGGCGACTTGATCGTTTTTGTTTCTACAGGACGTGACGATAAATTGATAGCAAAAGGTGTTCTTAGGGATTTGGCTAGAAACTTACAGCAGGTAAGAAAAGAACAGGGCTATAATCCAACTGATATTCTCTCTGCAGCTTATGTTGCATATCTTGACAATGAAGATATTAATGCAATCGCTGAGATAAAAGAAGAGTTAGTTTATCTAGTTAGAGTGAGGTCAGTAGTGGTAACGAAGCAGCCAATTGAAAAAGTGAAATATAAAGATGTAGAGCTAGATGGTCGAAAACTGTTGCTAGCCGTGGCTTAATCAGCACCGCAATTTTTCATACTTGTACGATATTATTTGATGCTGTATATCGCTAGTAGTACATTGGGTTTCAGTGACAATTAGTAATGCACCTAGCAGAAATGCCTGTCATTTATATTTGCTAGACTTAATACCAGATATAATATAAACAATTTGTTGCTTAAGAATTAGATTGCAGTTAATTAGACAGTATACCCTACAAGTATAGGGTAGAGCTAATCAGACTGTCGTAAAAGCAATGATCTCAATAAAATATACATAACTAGAGGCTTCTCGCGTGGGAAATTCATTTTGAAGCTTACAATCACATTTGACTACATGAGGAAATTTTATTTAGTCTCTATCACTTTTCCTTATGTGGAAGTTTATACAGACATTAGACCTTGGGGAAAATTTGAAAAGTTTCACGAAAATGAACTCTGCACAGTAAAGTTGATTTATATTAACTCGAACTCAAGACTAAGCCTTCAATATCATCGGCATAGATGGGAATTCTGGAAGATATTAAAGGGTACAGCTGAAGTAGAGCTTGATGGGGCTAAGGTTTCCGTGAAAGAAGGCGAACATATCAAGATAGGTACTGGTGTTAAGCACAGAATCAAGGCGTATGAGGATTGTATTGTGCTAGAGATTTCGTATGGTAGATTTGATGAAAATGATATTACAAGAATAGAAGATGATTATGGTAGAGTAAAATAGGAAATATAGCTTTTATGTGTATAAACATGTGATGTAATTTTTCTCAGCGGGGAGAATTTTAGATTCTAGATCCCTAATAATTACAGTTTCGACCGTACTGATGTGTATATGCATCCCAGACCAAGTAAGCACTTCATTAGATGAGATGTTCTAGCAGAACGCCCCGCTCACAAACAAAATACAATTACAGAAATTGGATAATAATTTTCATCTATATCGAAATACAAATAAAGCCCTAACATCGCTTTACGATTATGAGCGAAAGCAAAAAACCACATATGAATTTGGTGGTTACAGGTCACGTTGATAATGGTAAATCGACTTGTGTAGGTCATTTAATGGTCGATATGGGAGTTATTGACCAGAGGACTATCGAAGCATTTGCTAAGGAATCTGAGGCAACAGGTAAAGGTGATACTTTCAAATATGCTTGGGTTTTGGATAGTATCAAAGATGAAAGGGATAGAGGCATCACGATCGACTTGGCCTTTCAAAAATTTGAAACTTCAAAGTTCTTTTACACATTAATTGACGCACCAGGGCATAGAGACTTTATAAAGAACATGATAACCGGCGCTTCCGAGGCTGATGCATCGGTCTTGGTAATTTCAGTCAAGCCAGGTGAGACAGAAGCAGCAACTGAGCCTGGCGGTCAGGCTAGGGAGCATGCATTTTTGGCAAGAACCCTTGGAGTCAGCCAAATGATAGTAGCCTTGAATAAAATGGATGATTCAGGCTATTCAGAGGCGAGATATAAAGAAGTTAAGGAAATAGCCGAAAAAATGTTGAAACTTGTCGGGTATAACACTAGCAAAGTTCAATTCATTCCAGTATCTGGATGGAAAGGTGACAATCTAATTAAGAAATCTGAAAATATGCCTTGGTACAAGGGACCTACTCTTCTGGAAGCTCTAGATATGTTTGAAGCGCCTGAAAAACCGATTGGAAAGCCTTTAAGGATCCCGGTACAAGATGTCTATTCCATAACTGGTGTCGGTACAGTACCAGTTGGCAGAGTTGAGACTGGCATAGTTAAGACTAACGACAAGGTAGTCGTAATGCCATCTGGTGTCAATGGTGAAGTCAAGAGTATCGAGACTCATCATACACAGATGGATTCTGCTGAAGCTGGCGACAATATAGGTTTTAACCTCAGAGGTGTTGACAAAAAATCAATAAAGCGTGGAGACATGATTGGCGCTGCTAGCAGTCCGCCGACTGTGGTCAAAGAATTCGAGGCACAGATTATAGTAATTCATCATCCTACCGCAATGGCCCCCGGATATACACCAGTACTACACGCACACACTGCCCAAGTTGCTGCTACACTTTCGGAATTTGTCGCCAAAATTGACTCAAAGACTGGAGGAGTAGTAGAAGAAAAGCCTAAATTTTTGAAAACCGGTGACGCTGCAGTTGTAAGGATTAAGCCAGTCAGACCGTTGGCTATTGAAACATTCAAGGAATTTCCAGAAATTGGAAGATTTGCCTTGAGGGATATGGGAACAACCATAGCAGCTGGCGTAGTTAAGTCAGTTACAGAGAAATATGATCCCTCTAAAAAGTAAAGTGAATTTTTGGAATGCCGCAAGAAGCTAGAATAAAACTTACCAGTACAAACCTTTCTACACTTGAAGGTGTATGCTCAGAGATAAAGGGTCTTGGCGAAAAAAGTGGTATAAAGCTGAAAGGACCACACCCTCTTCCCACTAAGAAAATGAGAGTTGTAACTAGAAAATCTCCCTGTGGACAAGGAACAAATACATATGATAAATACGAATTGCGTATACACAGAAGAGTAATTGACTTGGGGGCCGACGATAGAGCTATCAGGCAGCTTATGAGATTAAAAATACCTGACGACGTTTACATTGAGGTTTCTTTAACTCAATAGTTGATGCCGTTCCGTTCTGACTCGAGCTGATTGTCCAGCCACAAGTGGAATGCGCTGTGTGCTATTCATTTTCTAATAATATTTTATGTTTGACTTGTGAAGAATGCTTTACCAGCTCATCGAGCAAGATCATACTATATTCTTAATTTGTATGAGAATTAGTCAAGTTTCAGTAGTTTAGTTATGGTTATAATGAGTAATGATGAATCAAATTCACCTTTGCAAAAAACAATTTTGAGATCTATAGCTGTGGTCCAATATTTATAAGAGATTGCATTGTATGAAATAACGGATTGATTTCAGAAACTGGGCCGTATAATTCCAATTTCGTTAGGCATTGAATAGAAATTTTTGCCATTCTAAAGATAAATCCTCTTACCGAATACTCCAATCCCTGGATCCTATCTAAGCCTTCACTGACAATATCATCAGATTTAATAATGTATCCACGCTGTGCATACAGAATCAATCTCTTATCAGTTATCACGACTCTATATTTTTTAATTCCGTATCTGACTAAGGAAGTGCTATAAAACTTCACATTTTCTGAGGGCAGTAGAAAGTCTTGTAATGGCATTACTTTATTAGCTAAAGAGGAGTCTTGATGATATTTAGGAAAACAGGTTGCAGCAATTTGCTGATGTGATTTAGATTTATTGATATGTCATATCACCTTAATATAGCCATCAATCGAGGATTTTTGTTTTGGCAAAGTCAGTTCTCTGATTTACGGAAATTACACAATTATATTCCGGACAGACGTTTTCTAGTATTGACGATCAAAACATGCCCTCAGCAGATATGACAATGTACGAACACATCAATGAATTGCGTGTTAGAATTTTTCATATAGCAATTTCTATAGCAATTATTACAATATTCTGCATGAGCTTTGGCTTAAAACCTCTGAATGATTCATACTTATATTATCCAGTGCCCGACCCAATTAATAACATTGCAGTTCAATTGACGTCTTATATGAGAGATACGCTACTTCCACCCGAAGTAAAGTTAATACAGACCTCGCCGGGTCAGGCATTTTTTGCTCAAATATACGTGGGTATGTTATTAGGAGTGCTTGGATCGATGCCGATCATTATTAAAGAAATATTTGGTTTTATCTCTCCGGCCTTTGAAAGAAAATTTAACAAGAGCCTAATCGTCAACATCATCCTGCCGACTATCGCCCTATTTATTTCAGGAATAATACTTTCCTATATCCTTGTAATTCCATTCACGCTTGGCTTTTTGTATAAATACGGTCAGGCTATTGGAGTTGAGACCTTCTTTAATGTTAACGATTTTATTTCATTTGTTTTACAATTTTTTCTTGGGTTTGGTATCGCATTTGAACTTCCAATGATAATGTACGCCTTTACACTTACTGGTATGATTGATGTCAATTTCTGGAAAAAGAACTTTCGCTATGCAATTATAATCTTGGTTGTTTTTGGTGCCATAATAACTCCTGATGGGAGTGGAGTCACAATGTGGTTTATAGCGGGTCCAATGATTGCGTTGTATCTACTTGGAATTGTATTTATTCAAAGAAGAGAGAAGAATAGAATGAGAATGGAAAATATAACTTGAACCCTTGATGATGGAATAATAGCGTGATAATGAATAGCTACGAGAGTGTAGTTATATTCCCCCATTCATAGGGGGTTGACTACACCAAGGCATAAACGTAGCGTGGTGTAAGGAACTCAATGTACAGCTTATAATTGGGATATTTCAGATAGCAGGCGAACCTAACCTAAATTCCGTGGTTGGTTGGTCCTGCATTTCCTAGGTTAAGATGAACATTTAATAGGATTCACAATTGACCATATAATATCGTTGGCACATCAGGAGGAACATTTTACTGTCAGAGAAAAAAAATTTGGCGATTTATCCGAGCTGCCAGAAAATACCCCAGCTCTTCTTTTATCGGCGATATATTCAGGAGAAGAGCAAAAGGTGTATCTAAAATTTTATAGTCCTAAAGATGAATCCATATACATTTGGCGAGATCGGACGAATCATAAACCGTACTGTTATACTAAATTACAATATGCGGCCAGAGCTCAAGAAGTCGCCAAAGTGGAAAGAAAATATACCATCGAAAATGTGAAAAGACGTGATCTGATATCGGATAAGTTGATCGATATCCTGAAAATTAGTGCACCTGATCCGCTATCTATTGGTGGGACAGAAAATAGTATCCGTGAAAAGGTAAAGGCATGGGAAGCAGATATCAAATATCACGAAAATTACCTTTACGATACAGGTTTAATTCCTGGTACATTTTATCTTCGAATAGGTAACGAAATCAAGACCCATGAAATGGACATTTCAGACAAAGTACGTGAAGAGCTGGAAGACCTATTGTGGAATAAACTGAAAGTCTCATCGGAAAAAGCAGAGGATATTCGCTACCAGAAGCAAATTACAAGATGGGCAAATCTACTTAACCAACCTATTCCTGAGATTAAGCGGGTCTCTGTAGATATAGAGGTTGAATCTGAAGAAGGAAGAATGCCTACTCCTAGGGATCATGATCGTCGTATTACTGCTGTTGGATTTGTGGCTAGTGATGGATACCGGAAAGTGTTGTTGTTAAATCAGAATAAACAACATGAAAGCAGCCAGGCATTGATACCTGAAGCAGAGATCTACTATACAGAAAAGGACCTGCTAGAGGAGGCTTTTAAGATAATAGCTTCATATCCGATCGTCATTACCTACAATGGAGATGATTTTGACTTACCATATTTATATGCTAGGTCGCAGGATCCAAGAATTGATCCTGATAGATCACAAATTATACCAAAGGACAAAGTACCTATCATAATAAAGCGCGAGACATTCATTAAACGTGGAATTCAGGCAGAACCTGTACAACTAAAATATGGTATACATATCGATCTGTTTCGAACATTTCAAAATCGATCCGTTCAGATTTATGCCTTTAGTAACAAATATTCTGAGCATACTTTAAATGCAATCTCCGAAGCGCTACTCGACGATACCAAACTTGAATTTGACGGTGATATTTCAGAACTACCCATCGAAACACTTGCCATGTATTGCTTAAAGGATGCAGACCTAACATATAGGTTGACTAGCTTTAATGATAGTTTATTGATGAAATTAATAATAGTTATTGCGAGAATAGGACGATTATCAATAGATGATATTGCGCGCTTTGGCGTTAATCAATGGATTAGAGGAATGCTATACTATGAGCATCGACTTAACGGGTTCCTCATACCAAGAAGAGACGAACTGCAGGAAAAGGGTACCGCGTCGACTACTGCAATCATCAAAGAAAAAAAATATCGTGGGGGCTTAGTGGTTGAGCCCAAGCTAGGGATTCATTTTGGAGTAGTGGTAGTCGATTTCGCTAGCTTGTACCCTAGTATTATCAAAGTCCACAATCTTTCATACGAAACAGTTAATTGCGTGCATCAATCTTGCAAGGAAGATCCTAACCAAAAAGTACCTGGAACGACACATTGGATATGCAAAGTAAACAGGGGTCTGACTTCACTATTAATAGGTTCGTTACGGGATCTAAGAGTTAATTATTATAAACATCTGTCAAAGAATAAATCAATTACACCAGAAGAACGCCAATTGTACAATGTAGTAAGTCAAGCTATTAAGGTTATTCTTAACGCCAGTTATGGCGTTATGGGCGCAGAGATTTTCCCTCTTTACTGTTTACCAGTAGCAGATGCTACTGCCGCAATCGGAAGAGTAACTACGACTTCTACCATTGAGAGATGCAAGGAAATAGGTATTGAGGTGATCTATGGTGATACAGACTCCCTTTTTTTAAAGAATCCCTCCTCAAATAAGGTTGAAGAGATCTCATTGTGGGCGAGAACAAGATTAGGAGTTGATTTAGAGATTGACAAACAATATCGCTACGTTGTATTCAGTGAGCTCAAAAAGAACTATCTCGGTGTACTTACAGACGGAACTGTCGACGTAAAGGGGCTTACTGGAAAAAAATCTCATACGCCCCCATTCATCCGTAACGCATTTTATGAAATTTTGAGTATTTTGAGTAAAGTCGATTCGGAAAAAGATTTTGAATCTGCTAAGGAAAAAATCAAAAATATAATCCAAGAAAATGCAAAGGGATTAGAGCTAAAGAAGATCCCTCTAAATGATCTGAGTTTCAATGTGATGGTAAATAAGTCGCCAGAAAAGTATGGTAAGAAAATGTCGAACAATCAAACTACAAAAAATATTGCGCTGCATGGCAAGGAGAAAGAAGTAGAAACCTTCAAAGGTCTTCCGCAGCATATCAAGGCCGCGAAGTTATTAACTGACAATGGAAGGTTAATCAAAGCCGGCGATATCATATCCTATGTGAAAACAAAGACAGGAGATGGGGTCAAGCCAGTAGAACTCGCAGTTGCCGAAGATATCGATATCGAGAAATACCTTGCTACCATGGAAGCTACCTTTGACCAATTACTATCATCTCTTAATTTCAATTTTAAGACGCTTTTGGGGAAGCCGCGGCAACGTAGTTTGGATGAACTATTCTGGAATGTATGAAGATCTCATATGACATATAATGCGTTTGGTTTTTCTTGTACCTCATCTGTATTGGTATAAGGTTATCAGCTCAAAAGGCATGGTTATTATTGTTTAATTCAATCCAACTGCTCATTATGAAGATTTGCAATCGCCCTTGATTTAATAACATTAAATACAATTTGGAAATACATAATTTAGGATCTAATCTATTTTTTATCGATTAATTATAAATTCGATAGTTGGACCATTAGCTATAAATAAATCATGTGCCTAAATACAGTGTGGAACAGAACATTCCTAATACGATGACATCTTTGCTATCTTCTCGTGTAGGGCTCCTCATGAAGCCAGATGTTGTCATCCTTGAAAGCGACGCTTCAGTTGACGAGGCTACAAAGATGATGAGAGAGAAAAATAGCAGAAGCGTACTTGTATCTAAACGCGGGGAAGTAATTGGGATTGTGAGCAAGACTGATATTCTCTTCAAAGTGATTTCCCAAAATGGAAATCCATCGAAAGTTAAGTTGAGAGAGATAATGACATGTCCTGTTCTTGCTTTGGGCCCAAGTTCAACAATTAAGGAAGCCTTGGCTGTTATGGACAAGCATGGTATTAGGCAGGTGATGGTTCATGCGTATGCTGCAGTTTTAGGAGTTGTCACTAGAGAAGATATTTACCAGAGTATGGAAACATTATCCATGGCTTCTGAAGATACAGCCATCTCCGGAACGCCAGCTTGCATTATTAATACCAAGGCTATAGCATATATGAAAGACTTGAGTAAATTCAGTATAGTATGTCCATACTGCCAGTCTCCCTTTGATACCAAAGATGGCCTTTCGAAACATATCGACAGACTACATGGCGAATCTGGAATTTTGGAAGGGGATGTCAGACATCTATTTGAGTGAATATTGTAAATAACTGAATCCAACTTTGTAATATTCGATATCTTCGGTTTAAGACGTAATTAATGCTGCATTGTTATCCCCGATTGAATTTACTTGTGAGACTCACAGATATTATTAATGACAAAAGCGTTTTAATGTTGAAGGTCTAACCTGGTACTCTGAAAAATGACTATTGATGGATTAGACCAGATGTTTATCATACCCGAGAAAACAAAAGCGGGATACGGATTTGCGGATATACCCCAATCAGTTACTCTTGATGAAGCTCAGGTGATATTTTATGGCGTTCCATTAGACCTGACGACCAGTTTTGGAAAAGGTACTGCAAGAGGTCCAGAAGCAATACGAATCACATCTGCTCGTCAAACTGAAACATTTGTTTTTGAAGAGAAGATCGATATTTACGAGAGGGCGAGAATTTACGACCTAGGAGATATCAAGATACCCAAGACCAAGGGAGGAAATCGGTATAACCACATCAAGTCTGTCTTTAGGTATCTTGATGACAAGATTTCAAAAGTCTCCAGGGCCGCTCTTAGCACGAATAAAATTCCTGTGCTGCTTGGAGGAGAGCATACTGTCTCCTATTTTCAGATAAAGGAAGTGTCCAAGGAAAATCCCATTCTTATCCATTTTGATGCCCACAGAGATATGAAAGAAGGATATGATGATCTTAGATTGTGTCATACTACACCTTTTTACCATCTTATAAAAGAAGGACACATTTCTGGCAAAAATATTATTCAGATCGGTATTCGCCAGGCTGATAGTCACGAAAATAAAACGGCCGAGGCATTTGGAGTGACTACCTTCGATGCTTGGAGGGTTCACAATAGAATAGATGAGCTTCTCAATCATTTGCAGAGGGTTACTAGAAATAGGAATATCTACATATCTTTTGATATCGATGTCTACGATCTACCTTACGTGCCATGCACAGGCACACCAGAACCTTTTGGGTTAGACCCTTTTCAAATTCTTAGAATAATTAAGAGCATAAGTCACTCGTCCACGCTCGTGGGAGTGGATTTAGTAGAAGTGGGCATAAAAAATAATGATTATCGAGAAGGAGTCCTTGCAACACAGACTCTGTTTAGAATTCTCGCACGTAAATATAAAACAAAATGATTCGGTCCGACTAGTCGAAACGAGGAACCGGATCAACTAGGATAGTAATGATGTCTGTTAGACTTTGCATGATTTCGAGACCACTAAAAGTCATTTGGGCGTTGACACCCATTGTTAAGGGTACACTACACACAAAAAATTTGGTGTGTAGCACAATTTCGTGGTTATCTACAACCGTATCTGGTCCCTGAAAGCCTGTGGAATCACTTGCTTACTAGGAGCGTTGCAGTATGGATTCTCATTGTACATATCATTAATATACATCAAAGCTTTTCATTTAAAATATATTTGCCGATAATAGCGGCTTGTTAAGGCAAATCATATTGGCGTTGTAAATTCAAATGAATGATTAATTTTATAAGCCGCCAATTTTTAATGATCATGAATAATGCAAGACTTTTTTGAAATAGATCGTTTAATAGAAGACTTGGCGAAGATTTACGCTACTGCATGTGCTTCTACATGGTTTAAAGTATCGAGAAATTTGAAGCCTACGAGAGAAGAATTCCGTAGTAAAGCAGTCGAGTTTATGGGTCATTTTCAGTATTCCCTATCAAAATTTCCCGAAAGTGAGGATGGAGAAAAGTTTAGAGAGTACGCTAACAACAGACTCCAGACAGAAACGAAGAAGGTTATCGAAGGAAACAATAAAGAGGTTGAGAAAAGATACAAGTATTTTGTGGGTTGGTCCTAAAATAGGGATTTATTATGCTAATTCAAATCGTACTTGAATATTGACCGCGACTTCTTACTGATAACCTTACTATCCGATACTTCTAATTCGAATCTATATATTTTTTAACTGTGATAGGGCTTCATCTCTGTTAATAGAACTCTACTTGAATCACTACTATCTGAACCTATTTGATAATTGAGCTGTAAGACATATGATTAGGTGTTGAAAAATTTAGTTTGAATCTTTTAATGATAGTTCTAACTAGTAACTCAATCTTACACTGGGAATTAGGATAAAATTTTCAATAAAAAGCCTCTCTTCGATAATTATCGTGCAACTAATATTATGAAGTTGCTACATCTAATGCATCATCTAATGCATCATCTAATGCATCATCTAATGCATCATTAGTTATTCGATAAGCCAAAATTGAAATTGAATTGATTTAATATGCGGATCATTTACTCCAAATGCTGACATTACTATTAACTAAAATTAAGATTATGAAGCAATGTGGATATTGATAAAATGATGAAATTCTTGGAGGCCACAAATCAATATATAGGGAATGATAGTCGTAAAAGTTTTAAGAAGCACACCCAAAACAACAATAGCATTAGAAAATGAAAATTACATTATCTGCAATCAAAGCCGACATTGGAGCAATTGGAGGTCATACTTGTCCCAGTTCAGAATTGATTCAAAAAGTAAAGGATCATGTTTCATCCAGATCAAAAGGGATGCTAATTGACCACTATATTGGCTTCAGTGGCGACGATATACACATTGTCATGACCCACACATTGGGGATTGATAATAAACAGATTCATCAACTCGCCTGGGATGCCTTCAGTGAGGGAACTAAGATTGCCAAAGAACAAGGATTGTATGGTGCAGGTCAAGATCTTTTGAAGGACGCTTTTTCAGGAAATGTAAGAGGCATGGGGCCTGGCGTCGCAGAGATTGAGATGGAAGAACGTCCAAGTGAGGTATTTTGCATATTTGCAGCTGATAAGACCGAACCTGGGGCGTTCAACTTTCCTCTTTGGCGAATGTTTGTCGATGCCAGGAGTAACACCGGACTTCTAATTAATGAACAATTAGCATCAGGGGTAACCTTTCGAATCATGGACGTTATTGCAGGCAAGATCGCAGATCTTAAAATGTGGGAAGACAAACCAGAACTTGAGGCAGCACTGATGTATCCGGGAAGGTATGTAGTTCATTCGGTTGTATCTTCAGACGGAGATGTTATTGTATCAGCATCTACAGATAGACTTCACAATATTGCTGGTACATATGTAGGAAAAGACGATCCGATCGCGATAGTGAGAACGCAAAAGAACTTTCCTGCAACAGAAGAAGCTGGAAGCGCATTTAACAATCCACATTTTGTAGCAGGTAACACTCGTGGGAGCCATCATATGCCTCTCATGCCTGTAAGGCTAAATTCAGCTGCGAGTTTGAACTATGCCATACCAATAGTCTCTTGTCTTGTGTTTAGTATGCATAATGGTAAGTTGACAGGTCCACATGACGGATTTGGTACTGCAGACTGGGATCTTCAAAGAATGTGGGCCTCTGAGAGGGCAATGATCATTAGAAACCAAGGTTTTATTCATCCTGCGACTTTGGTGCCAGAGGAGCTAGAATACAATAAAGGCTATGAAGCAAGGATGGCCAAATTGAATAAAAAATTTAAAGATATTGATACAACTACGACCTCCTAAAAATAGAATGAAAATAAAGCAGCTGAGCGATGAGGTATATCATAATTGCCAATTGACATTCGAACTAAAATTTCTAAATATATACATGACATTTCTATAGTTAAGATAATAAATGTAAGAAAAAGAACAACTATTTAATCATTTGAAGAATCCCCTAATTTTAAATTTTAAGAACTACCTAGAGATTTCTGGAGAAAAGACATTAGAACTTGCAAAATCGGCCGAGAAAGTCAGTGATGACCTAGGAGTAGAGATAGTTTTAGCTCCGCCGCAGCCTTCTCTGTGGACTGTAGCAAATATTATAGATATTCCTGTAATATGTCAGCACGTAGATGATGCCAATTCTGGATCGAGTACTGGCTACTTTGTACCAGAAATTGCCAAGTCTTATGGAGGTATAGGGTCTTTGATAAATCATAGTGAACACAGGATAGACATGATAAGTATATCAAATTTGGTCCAGACATTAAAAAAACTTAATATGATATCCATAGTATGTGCAAGGACACCTGCCGAGGTAGTCGAGATAGCGAAGTTCAGGCCTGATTTCGTTGCGATCGAACCGCCGGAGCTAATAGGTAGTGGTAAGGCTATATCGAAGGAGGCGCCACAAATAATTTCAAGTTCAGTAAAGGCAGTAACTGACAATTCTGATTCTACAGGGATGGTTTGTGGAGCAGGAATCGTGGATAAATCAGATGTTTCCAGAGCTCTACAATTAGGTGCAAATGGAATTCTCGTCGCAAGTGGCATAATTAAATATAGGTCGTGGCAAGAAAAGATTTCCGAACTAGCTTCGGCCTTTATCTAGCTAACATAGTAGATATATTGTATAATTACTGGAATTATTTTGATATTATAGAGCGGATTGGACTTGTAATAACTTAATTACAAATCTAAATTGGCATTGCACTTAGCCGAGGGTTAAGTCGTCCAAATATTGAAGAATAGTCTTGCTCACTATCCTCTGATCTGTTGTCAAAAAATCCGTAAGAAAGATAAGGAAAAAATCCGTTCTGGATCGCAATTTGTTGCTTTCTATCGCAAGTGCCAAACTTGAATACCTTATACTCCTTATCTCCTATTCACAAATTCTGATACTGAGCTATAAGGTAGTCATAGTCCTGTAACTAGCCTACCAGCTTAATTTATGGCGTCACCACTACAGGTTCAGACATAGCTGCGTTTTCTTTTCCGATGTCAGACAATGTCTTTTTGATGTGGTCCCAGAAATGTTTCTCAAATGCATGTGCCCTATAGCCTGATACTGCAGCTGCAGGAATTGCAGCAACTCCGGCAGTCAGAACACCTGCTATAACTGTCGGAACAATTATATCTTTACCCCAAGCACCTGTTCGTAGAATCAGATCATAATTACCCTCTGTGCCACTTATCATAACCTCCACATCACGAACATTTCCGATTATGACACTGCCCCTGGTACCTTTATGCGCTTTTAGATCCCAATAGTTTTCTTCCTTTTCTTCGTGGATTATATCAAGTTTTTTGTCCTATAAATATTTCTTGATTTGACTATATAGTTGTGAAACATCTACATTTTGTAGAGTAACATGTTCTTGTCTCATTATTACTTTGTATAGGATAATCTCTATTATACTTTTAGAAAAGCAATATATACAGTACAACTATCCAAAAAAAGTCTTACTCTTATCAGAATTTCTTTCTGGTCCTAGCATATCGGGTATTTGATTGTTAGCTGAAATTCAGTATATAGCTTCAATTCGCCATTTTGCGTATCAACCTATTCCAGTATTCTCGACAAAATTATCTTCCTCAATAAGTTATCCTGTCACGACATAATCACTTAGACTGTGGATCCTGTCCAGCCCAAGAATTTCCAACTGGAGTAGCGGGATAAGGCGTACCTATTTTCAGATCGTTCTAACTTCGAACCATGGCGCAGCCTAATGAAGCTTAAGATATATGCAATGACATCTACCGGTTCACACCTGCAAACAAATCCTTAATTAAGAGCAGCATACCAATTTATACCGCCTGTTCAAATGTATTTATCACTTGTACCAGTAATTTAACATCTATCTTTGTGGGTGTCGATTAGTTCACCTTGAGTAATATCGCAAAAATGGGTGTATAGGTATACAATACTAATTCGTGTCCTCATTGTACTGCATGTAATGCTTGTGGGATGTAAATATGGGCTATAATCTGGCCATCCCATCCTGCTGTATTGCATGATGACTGAGATTTAAATAGTTGTTTCCGATAAAGGCTATCTTTAACAATATTCTAATACAAAATCCCCGAATTTGCATTTTAAATATATTAATAAGTTCAGTCGTAAATTTTGTTTTATGTCATTAAATCATTTTATCACTCTACTAAGACCCGTAATCATAATCCTGCCAATATTGTCAATATCCATCGTGTTAAATAATAGTGAGCTTAGAAGTGAACAGGCGCTAGCAACTAGTCTGAATAACTCTCATGTAGGTCATTTCAATATCCCAGTGGCACTTGAAAAAAGCTCCGTATTTTATACAATTAGTGAAGCAGCAACCGTGCGATTAAAAATTAACCATAATACAGGAGCAAATGTTAAAACTACTCAGGTTAATAATGACAACATTGCTGACACAAATCACACAGCTAAACTAGCGATATTAACATTTGGTGATATTCATAAAAACCAATTCACAGTTGTCAAGCCAATCTTGGACAAGTATGGCTTTAAAGGTAGTTTTTTTGTAACCTGCGGCTTTGTTAAAGACAATAATGCCAAAAACATTGGGATGGATAACGGCAAAGAGAACGGAACGCCGCGGATGAGCTGGAGCGACATAGAGGCGCTAAAACAAGATGGCCAAGATATAGAATCGAAAGGAATGACAAACCGAGAT
>Ga0207693_10000740_pt1 | contig 29433 bp, 28 predicted proteins | sample LARL81metaG_FD_184347 | JGI IMG/M metagenome (GOLD analysis project Ga0207693, IMG submission 184347) | Corn, switchgrass and miscanthus rhizosphere microbial communities from Kellogg Biological Station, Michigan, USA - LAR L8-1 metaG... | ecosystem: Host-associated > Plants > Roots >... | reverse complement strand
GGAGCTGAAATGTTTTCTTACGGTACCGTGCCTTACTGGAAAGCAAAGACACAATGGGACGAATCGCACACCATACGTGATCAAGCGTAGTGAGCACCAGTAGATTGCGTTGCGATGTTTCGCTTGCGCCCCCACGCCACGCACGGATGTCCGCCGGATTGGCGCCGCCGTCTAGAACAGTGGCTTCCGCCGAAACTGGATGAGATGGGTTCTAGTCAAAGCTATGCATCTTTACGCCGCATCTCGAGGGGAGCGCCACAAGTCTCTGCGCCACATAAGTGGCTCTTATCTTGTCGACAACAAAGTGGGCGGCCCAACGCGAAACTTTTTGAACGGGCGAGTGGGAAACTCCCTGGCGGGCAGTCGAACTAGATTCTGCTCGGGGCCGCTTCCCATCGAAGTAATGAATCGGACCTAAGATTAAATCCGTCTCAGATCGAAGCAAGAGAAAACCGCCATTTCGGAACTGCCCTTAATTATGTTCATAAATAGTAGATGACAGGTAGGCGACAAGAGGGGCAATTCTGGGCCTGACGATCAACTTCAAATAGCTTTCAGTTCCGCTCCCGTTCTGCCGGCTGGAACTTCGCGCCCAGCTTTTCAGACGGCAAGGGTGGACAAAGAATCGAGGATACCGGGCCGCGCAGCAGAGCGCGAATGCCGACGATTGACGATGAGCTCCTTGCCGGTCGGCATGCCCAACGTCTTAGTTCCATCCCTTTTCACGAGCCCCGGCCGACAACCTGTTTGCCGAAAAAGTAATCCAACAGAAGCGTCGCCGCGATTCCGTTGTTTGAAGGAGAATTTGGAGATGACCGGCCGCCATCTACTTATGAAGTGGGCAATCCGCGTCATCAGTACAACGGCTATCGTCGCTGAATTAGCCTGCGCTGTGCTCGCGCAAACTAGCACGCAACCACCTTGCAAACCATTGCTGCAGGATCGGACGATTACTTTCTGTTATCCAATTGATGACACTACGGTGGGGGCCTCCGCTGTCCTTGACTGGGGATGGATCAAGGATTCGTTGCCCCACACTGCGAAGGAGTATTTCGATGGGCAATTTATCACCGGTCCGCCCGACATGTTCAACGGTGCAACCGGGCGCAACTTTGACGACAAAATTCACACCTATACGATCGTCGTGACAGACGCGTTAGGCACATTTCAAAAGTCCGTCTCATTTCGCCAGTCGGAGGCGCTGCCGTGCGGCCTCCCTTCGTCAGACCGATCGCTCAACTTCTGTACGCCTTTGAAGGGGGAGGTCACCACATCGCCGCTTCGTGTGGCAGCGGTGGGCCGAAGTTCGATCGGTGTAAGCTGGCTTCAGGTTTGGGTAGATGGCGTCCAGTACTGGACGGAACATGAAGCGGGTACACTCAATGTGAGGCTCATGAACAATTACCTCTATCTGGCTAGCGGCAAACACAGTGTAACAATGGTCGAGAAGGAATCGGATGGCACGAGCATCAAGAAAACAGTAAATATTGAAATCGTTGCGCAGCCGTAGCGGCAATGGCAACGGTGTCCTCGCGTGTCGGCGGATTTGGGTGATCGAGGGGGTGAACAGGGAAATAAGGAAAAGGGAAGAACGCAATCGAATCGTAGCTGTCGAGCAAGATGCTCACAGTTTCAGCAGAAACACCCCTAATGAAGCGATGGCCCCGCAAATCACGACTCCGACCACCACGACTAAGATCTCGGCTTTCCCAAATTCCACTCTTGAAAATTTGTGAAACACTATTGCGAAAGTGCCAATCGCGCCGCCAATGAGTACAACACCCCAGAGAAGGAAGCCGAGTCTCTCGACTAGCGGTACCGGAGAGCGATGGCTCACCCAGTACCCTCCTTACCTTGTACCGAGAGCCCTGAAAATCTAGCCACCGATCGCCCCTATGTTATCTTGAGCCGCACTCTATAGCGGACCTCATGTACATCGCCCCGAGTGTGGCCCCGTTCATTGTTTTTGCGCCCGATTCGCGATGTGTTGTACTTGGGCAACCGACCTGCGTGCCGTGAATCCGGAAGCATTCATCAGAGAGCATCCGATTCCTTCAGTTCTTGTCTCAAGAACTAACTCTCGACGTATGTCAGAAATTTTTAGACGAGATTTAGATGAAACTAGTTGTTTGAGAGATTTGCTTCCAAATCGAGCGCGCTACGAAGACGCAACGTTTCGTAGAGCCTGATTGACGTAGCTCGGAAAAGCGAGACAGGAGCAAACCATCTACTTCTTCTGTGGTAATGCGATCCGGGGTCATTCCCATAAGCTGCGTCTCCGTGATGCGTTGCCAATCGAGCCGATAATAACGTCGCCTGTTGGCAGCCAGGCCACTTGGGTTAGACCGGGTGCCAGAACCCGTCCGCCGTGGCCCAAACGCGGGAACGTTAGCGATGCCTGAATGCTCCAGCAGTGCTCAAATGCTCCCGCCAGCATCTGTAACTCTCTCATTCTTCGTGCCACGCTACAGTGTGAGGATGGCACTCTACCGCTGAGTTAAGCGCCCACTCGAACCGCCGCTATATTGTAGCAAATGAACCAGTTCACGTATTCTCCTCCCGTGATAGGCTAATCCCAACTGCTCACCCTGGAGAGTTAACCTCCGGGTCCAGCAGCCGCGCGAATATACCCTGCGATGCCGACCGATCCGAGACCCGCCAAAGTACCCGTAGCCTCAAGGATCATAGGCACTTCCGGCTTGGAAACCGAAGGCGCCGAACCGCAACTTTCACCTCCGGAAGGGGTTCAATTAGATGTGAGCAGCATTGCCATGGATCGCGGGTTGCTCGCTCTGGCGGGTGGCTCTCAACAAGCGGCGGCGGAATCGAAAACTGGGGTGTCCGCCGAGGGCATGACCGATGCCGACGTGATGTTGCGGGTGAAGGCTGGGGACGATTCTGCTTTCGACTACCTGGTGCAAAAGTACCGCCGTCCGATGGTCAGCTTTATGTATCGCATGGCACACAACGCCGCCGGCGCCGAAGATCTAGCGCAGGAAGTTTTCTTGCGGGTTTACCGCTCCCGCGAAACTTACGAAGCCAGCGCCAAGTTCACCACCTGGCTTTATCGAATTGCGACCAACTTGGCCGTAAACCATGCGCGCGACACGCGCTATGAACGTCCTGAAAACCAGGTAAGCCTCGATGAGCCAGACCAGGAGAGCGGCAACACCCTGGATTTGCCAGACGCCACACCCAGTGTTGAAGAGAATCTTGTGCAACGCGAACGGCGGGCGGCGATTCGCCAGCGGGTGCAGGCACTTCCCGAACGGCAGCGCGTCGCTGTAATGATGCACAAGTATCAACAGATGGATTACCGACAGATTGCCGAGGTATTGAAACTCAGCGAGTCGGCCACCAAGTCTTTGCTGTTTCGCGCTTACGAAACATTGCGCGAACAGCTTCGTGAGTTTGTGTAGGAAAGTTTGCTAAAGGAAGAAGTTGTTATGAAGTTCAATTGCGACGCTACTCGTGAACTAATGCCGGACCTGGCCGCCGGATTGACAGAAGTTACTCCGGAGATCAAGGTCCATCTCGACTCGTGTGCGGAATGCACTGGCAAGCTGGAGGCATTCCGTCAGACCATGTCGTTGCTGGACGAGTGGCAGGCTCCGGAACCGAGCCAATATTTTGACGTCCGTCTGCATGCCCGTCTACGTGAAGAAGCAGCAAACGCGAAGCAGTCAGTGGGCTGGTTACGCTGGCTGCGAAGGCCGGCTTTAGCGGCTTCGTTTGCAGTGTTGATGGTGGTGAGCGTGACCCTGGTTCGTATGAACAGCGGCAGTCATGCGGGAGGCGCGACTGGCGTTTCAGAGCATCCGGTCGCCGCAGCTTTGCAGATCGCGGAACCGGGTACAGCTGTTGGGGACTTGCAGGCACTGGAAAAGAATCAGACTCTGTATTCAGATTTCGAGGTCCTTGACGATCTTGAAGTTCAGCAGGATGTGACCGCGAACCCGTAGCAACCCTTCGCGACCTTTTGTCAGCTCTGTCTTTGGCAGCCTTATATGGTGGGAGCTCTCCTCACACCATTTCGGGATGCTTAAAGCCAGCACCAAATGCTAAAACTTACTTCCATCACGGCAAAAATAGCGGCCGCGGCAGCCAGCCTCGTTTTGGCATCCGCTGTCCGTCCGTGCGTGGGCCAGAACCGGGCCGATCGTATTGCCAGACGCGAGGAACGGCAAGCGGCCAAAGGCAACCACGCGGGCCAATGGCTACGCCGCTATAAGGGCCTTCCTCCGGACGAACAACAGAAAGCCTTGGAAAACGATCCCCAGTTCCGCAGCCTTTCCCCCGAACGGCAGCAGTTGCTGCGCGAGCGGCTGCAGCGCTTCAACAGTCTTCCGCCACAGCAGCAAGACCGCATCCTGCAGCGTATGGAGACCTGGGAGCACCTTACTCCCGGCCAGAAACAACAAGCGCGGCAACTGTATTCGCAGCTTCGCGACCTGCCACCCGATCGCCGGCAAAAAGTGCGCGCCGCTATCAGAGACCTGCGCTCAATGCCACCCCAACAGCGTCAGCAGATTATCGAATCTGACCGCTTCAAAAGCCAGTTTTCGCCGCAGGAGCGCGACCTTCTCAGCGGCGTTTCCCGTTTGCCTCTAGCCCCGGCTGAGGCGGGACCGAACGAACCCGCGCCAGAAGAGTAGAGCAGCCTCACTGATCGGTAACGCGATCATTCGCAGCGCTCACAAACATCAGGCAACCTCAAAGTGGGGCAACCAATCTCCGATGTGGGAAGAATCGCGGAGAAACATAAATGACCAGTGGATACCGAGGCGTCAGTTCGCTTTGCTGGCGATAGCCTTTCTCGTGCCGGCCATGACTACGGCTTGTGCGACCCGCGGCTATCAGGATCCGTACTACAACGACTATCACCGTTGGGATCGTCATGAGACTGTTTACTATCGACAGTGGACCAGCGAAAATCGTCGTGAATACCGGGACTTTCGGAGATTGAACCACGACGAGCAGAAGGAATACTGGACTTGGCGGCACAGTCATCACGACTACCATGATCATGACAACGATCACCACTAAAGCATTTTCCGGGTCCAATAGGCCGCGCGGACGTTTACGTCCGCGCTGTTCTTCTTGCCGCCAAGATGTTTACGGCCCGAAATAAAGCCTCGGCGCTCCCGCACCGTCCGCCATCTGGCACAATGCTTACCCGCGGCTGTTGCCTTCAATAGCAGCGTCCTTTCACTAATTCAAATGCCCGTACAACAATAAGGGTGGCCCTGCAGGGCACGCGAGCGAGGGCATTCGCGCTACACATCCGGATCTTAATCCATGTCCGCGGGTCACGGTACCATTCGCAAACCGCCCGCCCGCCGGGGCTCCCCCACCTTGGTTGGGTTACACTAGGACCTTTCACTAATCTCAGGAGGAATGTGCTATGTCCGAAGCCACCGTCAGTGGCGCTGATTTTAAAAAACAGTTGCGCGAAGGCGCTCCTAAGATGGGTCTGTTTGTGAACTCGCACAGTCCCACCGTGGCGGAACAGTTGGCCTGTAGCGGCTACGACTGGTTGTTGGTTGACACACAACACGGTCCGATGGGCTACGAAAAACTTTCTGCCATGCTATCTGGAATTTCCAATGGCGGGGCCAAATCCCTGGTTCGTGTGGGTGGATATGACGACCGTCCGGGAATTCAGCAAGCTCTCGACATGGGCGCCGACGGCGTACTCGTTCCTTACATCAATACTGCCGAGGAAGCTCGACAGGCCGTAAGTTGCACCAAATATCCCACGGCTGGCACACGTTCCGTGTACTTTCCCCAGCGCAGCATGAACAAGGCCGGGCTCCTGGGATACGCCGGGAATTTTAACAACAATGGAATCGTCGCTCTGCAAGTCGAGACTGCGTCATGCATCGATAACATTGCTGAGATCGCCGCGGTGCCCGGCGTGGATATCCTTTTTCTTGGCCAGAACGATTTGTGCATGTCTATGGGGCTCTACGAGAAATACGAATTCCCTCACATGTACACGTCGCCGGAACTGGACGCAGCCACAAAAAAACTTGTCGAGCATGCCCGTAAGAATAAGTTAATCCTGGGAGTCTTTCTGTTCGGCACTTCTCGCGTAGGCGAATTTTTGGAGAAGGGGTTCACCTTCATCAGCGTGGGCAACGATTTGCATCACGTCCTCACGCAAGCTGGCGCCTATGTTAACGACATGGAGAACATCGCGAAAGACAAAGGAAAAAGCTGGAAGCGCCGGCCAACCGCACTATTCTAGAAATAGAGAGGAACAAAAAATGTCGTGCGAGGAATCGCTGGTTCGGTACACCACCAGGTTCCTCGCCGATAAATCGGCTCGAATAACAACAATATTTGGGGATAAAGATCCGAATTTAGGGATAAAGATCCGAGTCGCAGAGCGACCGGTAGAACTCGTCACATCGCTGGCGTCTCAATTCCCATCTCTTTGCCCAAGCTCAATTGCTGCGACTGGAACTCGGTCAACGCTCTCCCCAGTTTGTCCGCTGTGCTGGCAATTCCGTCGCTGTTTTCCTTTGCCGTGCCGACCTGCTGATCCAAGACTTTCTTTTGCTTGGCAACCTCGGAATCTGCTTTCTCCAGGTTTTTCGTTAATTCCTTCAGCCCGGCCTTCTGCGGTTTGGAAAAGCTTTTCAGAAAATATTTGTTTCCGCCTTGAACCTCTTCCACCGCATCCTTCAAGGCCGTAGTCTGGCGCGAAAAATCAGCAACATTATTTGCCTTCCTCGCCAACTGAAGAAGCTCTTGAGCTTGTTTTCTGGCACCCTCTGTGCTTTTCGCCAGCGTCTGGAACTGGGACACCTGATCCGGCGTGGCTTGCACTGCCAGGGCATGATTGAAGTCCTGCAGGCTGGTGTCCGCAGTACCGCCGGCACCGCGAGGCGCGCCACTTCGACCGCCGCCTCCGCCGTGCCCTCCATGTTGACCAAAGGCAAGGGAGGAGAAGAGCACGAGGCTTGTGCTTATCGCCACAATATCAATACGCGTCAATCATCTCTCCTTCACAACATTCAGGCTAAACACTGGCGACAATCCGACCCATCTTATTCTAAGAGCGACAACCCAGGGGTATTGTAAAGAGACCGTCAAATTCCGGCAAAGCTTTGTAAAGTAAGAAAGCCACGCCCATTCCTGAACGTGGCTTCTGGCGTTTTCCAATTGAAAGGCCAGACTCTAGAACAGGTTCCACAAGAACTGGTTATAAACGTCGTGGTGATATTGCACCTCAGGCGCCTTTACAAATGTTCCGAGCAGCCGCGGACAACGATCCGCCGACGCCTCTTTCAGGTCCGCGTAACGAACCTTCACATCTTCGCCCAGAAGCTTGGTCGTCCAGTCCGCTTTCCTGAAATTCGCCAGCGCATCGTAGACGTTGTCGGGCAAGTATCGCTCGGCCTGGCGCAGGTTCTTGATCTTAGCCGTGTCACCATCGATGCCGGTTTTGAAAATCGAGAGCATGACCATGTAAGGATTCGCGTCCGGAGCCACCGAGCGAACCTCCACGCGCATACTTTTCTCGTTGCCAATTGGGATTCGAATCATCGAACCGCGATCGACTGCCGAAGCTTTAAGCTGATTCGGCGCTTCAAAGTGCGGATCAAGTCGTCGATAAGCATTTACACTTGCATTGAGCAGTAGGCAAATATCGTTGCCATGGGTAAGGATACGATCCACAAACGACCAGCCCAGTTTGCTGAGCTTCTCCTCGCCCTTCGGATCCCAGAATAGATTCTTTCCGCCTTTACTGATGGAAACATTGGTGTGCATGCCATTGCCGTTTACGCCCACCACAGGTTTCGGCAGGAAGCTGGCGGTCAAGCCCATGTTGGTCGCAACCTGACGGCATACCAGTTTGTAAAGCTGAATCTGGTCGGCCGCAGCCACGACTTCCCCGTATCCGTAATTGATTTCAAACTGTGAAGGTGCAACTTCCGGATGGTCTTTCTCGTTCTGGAAACCCATCGCGCGCTGTACTTCGGCAGTCGTGTCGATAAAAGTCCGGAGCAGGTCACCAGGCAGCGAGTGATAATATCCGCCTGTGTTGACGTATTCAAATTTTCCCGTTTCGTTGTAGCGGCGCTCCGCATCCACTCCTTTGAAGAGGAAGCCTTCGATTTCGTTGGCGGCATTCAGGGTGTAGCCTTCATCCTTGTAGAGTTTGTCGGCATATAACTTGAGGATGCCGCGTATGTCGGCGCCATAAGGTGTACCGCCCTTGTCGATGACGTCGCCGAACACCAACACTTTTCCCGATCCGAAATAGTCGGCTGGCGCCCAGTAAAACGCGGCCCAGTCAATTCCCAAGCGCAAGTCACTTTCCCGCTGCGCTGTGAAACCGCGGATCGACGATCCGTCAAAAGTGAGATTGTCCCAGCTCTTGATCAAAAATTTCTTGTCATAGTCCAGCATGTGCAGCCGGCCTTCGAGATCGCTGAAAAGCACGGTCACAGCTTTGATCCGCTTTTCGTCGGTCAGGTACTTTATGCGATCCTCTTGGACCTTATGCACGGCCACGCGATTCTTGCGCTGTTCTTTCGCTTTCAGGTTCAGCTGTTCCAATTCGTCATATGAGAGAGCCAGGAAGTTGCGAAGTTCGTTCGACATGAATCTCCTTAAGGTGACTAACGCTCAGACATAAAAAGTGGGGATGTGACGGCTGGTTCGCAATAGTTAGGATAGCGCGAAGCCCCCAATTCCGCCTCATTAAAAAACCTTATAAGCCGCATTGAAGGCGTTTATTTAGTGCCAACCTGGGGGCCAAGCAATCCATATAATATGTACAGAATCCATGAGCGTTACCCTCGACCATTCCGCTATGCTCGCTGTAGCTCTGGCCGAGGCCCGCAAAGGACTGGCCGAAGGCGGCATACCGATTGGGGCGGCGGTCTTTGAGCGCGACGGTTCTCTAGTGGGCTTGGGCCACAATCGCCGCGTCCAGGATGGCGATCCCTCTATGCACGCGGAAACGAACGCATTTCGTAACGCGGGCCGCCAACGCAGCTATCGTAATTTCACCATGGTGACGACGCTAGCACCTTGCTGGTATTGCAGCGGCCTGGTCCGGCAGTTTGGTTTCGGCACTCTGGTTGTGGGAGAGAGTCGCACCTTCCAGGGCGGAATCGAGTGGCTGCGTTCTCTGGGCGTGCAGGTTATTGACCTGAATTCTCAGGAGTGCGCGTCTCTGTTGCGCGCATATATCGCAGCGAATCCCGAGATATGGAACGAAGATATCGGGGAAAACTGAACCCGTCATCCTTGCCCGGCACCAGAAAAATGGAGACGTTAGATGTTTGATAGACAGTTCCTCGCGACCCTTCCCAAAGTTCTTTTGCATGAACATCTGGATGGCGTGGTGCGACCGCAAACCGTTATTGATCTGGCGAAAGACGAAAGATATTCTGGCCTTCCCACCACTGACCCCGTTACGCTGGCCGATTGGTTCCACCAGGGCGCCAACAAGGGCAGCTTAGCCAAGTATTTGGAGGGCTTTGCTCACACAATCGCCGTTATGCAGACTGAAGACTCGCTGGAGCGCGTCGCCTATGAACAGGCAGAGGACCTCAGTCGAGACGGCGTAGTCTACTTTGAAAGTCGGTTTGCGCCGATTTTTCATACTCGAAATGGCTTAACTCACCAGCAAATTGTTTCGGCGGTGTTAAAGGGTTTGGAGCGAGGTCGTAAAGATTTTGGTGTATCGTCAGGCCTAATCATCTGTGCTATGAGAAATATGGACGTCTCTCTGGAGATGGCCGAACTCGCTGTCGATTTTCGGGAACGCGGTGTGGTTGGTTTCGATCTGGCGGGCGAAGAAGGTGGTTACCCTCCCAAAAAGCACGTGGAGGCCTTCCACTATATTCAACGTCAGAATTTCAACATTACCATTCATGCAGGGGAAGGGTTTGGAAAGGAATCGATCTGGCAAGCCATTCAATATTGCGGCGCACATCGCATTGGACATGGAACCAGGTTGATTGACGACATCGCGATCTCGAACGGAAAAGCAGTGAAGCTGGGCGACCTTGCCCAGTACGTTCTGGATAAGCGGATCCCGCTGGAAATCTGCCTCATTAGTAATGTCCATACCGGCGCTACACCCAGTGTGGCCGAGCACCCATTTAAGATTCTTTACGAGGAAAAGTTTCGAGTTACTCTAAACACCGACAACCGCTTGATGAGCGACACCACAATGACTCAGGAATTCCAGGCTGCTGCAAACACTTTCGGTTTGTCGCTCAAAGACTTCGAGAAAATTACCATCAACGCGATGAAGAGCGCTTTTCTATCCTACAACGAACGGTGCCGCTTCATTTACTCTGTGATCAAGCCCGAATACGCACGCATCCGCGAACAGTCGCCCGCGAACTGAAAACGGATGCGAACATTTGAATGGCGCTCCTGCTCTTCGAACGATCGCTGGGATCGAACCGTGGTTTACGCGTGAACCATCCTACGATGCCAAGCCAGCAAAAGGGCCGAGCCGATGATCATCAATCCGCCACACAATCCGATCCAGACTCCTAACGCACCCCATCCCAACCTAAAACACAGAACATAACCCGCAGGAATTCCTATTAGCCAATACGCTATGAAATTCGCCAGCATTGGCGTCTTAGTGTCGCCTGCTCCACGCAAAGCGCCAGTCGCGACCGTTTGTAATCCATCGAACAGTTGGAATGCAGCCGCTACCAGAAGCAGCTTTGCACCAGTCCGAATCACAATCGGATCGGGAGAGAACAACCGCGCGATCAGAACAGGAAAGGAGACAAACACCAATCCCGAGCAAGTCATGAATGTAGCTCCGAGCATGATCGCCGACCACCCGGCACGGCGCGCTCCGGCGGGATCCTTCCTGCCCAACTGCTGGCCCACTCGCACCGCTGCGGCGGAACTGATTCCCAACGGAACCATGAATGTGAGCGCAGCGCAATTGAGCGCAATCTCGTGGCCTGACAGGGGTACAGGACCGAGTTTCGCAATCAGAGCTGTCGCCGCGCCAAACGCTCCGATCTCCAAAAGGATTTGAGTCGCAGCGGGCGTGCCCAGCTTGAGCAACGCCCACATCCGACGCAAATCGATTCGAATCCTGATGGCGTTCTCGGCCACACCGAATCTCCGCTTCGACTCAACCCAAATCAGTGTGACCACTAACACACCTGCCATGTAGACGCGAGCAAAGCATGTGGACCACCCTGACCCGGTAATGCCCATGGCGTGAAATCCCATGTGTCCGTAGATCAGCGCCCAGTCTCCAACGGCGTTGACGATGTTCGCCGAAATCAGGGCGAACATGATCGGGATCGCGACATTCACAGCTTGCAGGTAGCGGCGGAGAGCGAAGTATGCCAGCAGCGGCAAGGTTCCCCAGTTCAGCGCGTGCAAGAATGGCGCCATCGGTCCCACTAATTCCAGGCTGATGCCGAATCGCATCATCGTGGCCGGCCAAAACGATACCGCAATCATCAGGATTGGGGTCATCACAAGCGCAAGGAATAAGCCATTGGCTAGTGAGTGTCTTGCGTCGTTCAAATCTTCGCGTCCGTAGGCATGAGACACGAACGTATCGAGACCCAGCAGAAGCCCGCCGCCAAAGATCGCGACACTATGGTAAAGACTTTGCCCCAGGCCGGTGGCCCCGATCGCGACCGCGCTGTCCGGCAACCGTCCCACCATGATGGTGTCGACGATACCCATGCTCATCCACCCAACCTCAGCGATGATGAGCGGCAAGGCAAGACGCAGCGTAAGAAGAAACTCTGCGCGCCTTACCGCAAAGGGCGTCCGGTTTAGGGTTGCTGGCATTTGACCTGTTGTGACTATAACAACTCGCGAAGTAGAGGTCTTCAGATCCAACTTCGGGCGATGGATCGACGTCTCAAAGTGTGAAGATTTCAGAGCAAGTATTTGAGGTCGTCCCATCATCGCAAAACTTTCAGATACACTGTTCACCGGCCGGAGGACGAATCATGGATCCTGCTGCGTTAGCTGCAATAGTGTCGGTTTCCCTGTTTCTCGGCATGCTGGTATGTCTGAGGCGGGATACCGTATTGGCAGCTACGCTTCCCGCAAGAACGAAGCCGCTCACGAGGGTACGGGCACAATCGGAGCCGCAATATTCGCATTACTCGGATTACTTCTAGGATTCACGTTTGCCAACGGGATTTCGCACCTTGACCAGCGGCGTGAACTGATCGTTCACGAGGCCAACACCATCGGCACTGCATATCTTCGCCTGGATTTACTGCCTGCCAGCCAGCAGACCGAGATGCGGCGGCTGTTTCGCGAGTATCTTGACAGTCGATTACGTGTATATGCAAAACTTCCCGACCTGTCGGAGGCCGAGACGGAGTTAGGACATGCCGCGCAGCTTCAACAGGAAATTTGGTCGAAGGCAGTCGCGACCGGATTCGCAGATCCGAGTCAAAATGTTGATCGTCTTCTGCTACCTGCGTTGAACGACATGATCGATGTTACGACTTTGCGCACCATCGCGCTGCACACTCACTTACCGCCACTTATCTTTGGCTTGTCAATCATAGTGGCCCTGTTGAGCGGTCTGCTCGCAGGTTACGATATGGAAAAGCGGCGAAAGCGTAGCTGGCTTCACATGTTGCTGTATGCATCAGTAATTGCTCTCACTGTATTCACATTTGTGGATTTCGATTACCCGCGCTTTGGTCTCCGGCTGAATGCGGCAGACAGTGCGCTGACTCAACTGCGCGACTCAATCAGACAGTAACAAATTTGTAACAGATCTGTAACAGACTGCCCGCAGGGGCGCATACAGTCTTTTCTGTAGCGCAGAAATTCTCGCTGAGCCGCCGGATTTTTCCCTCAGCCTTTTGAATCGCACTTTCATCTTTATCAAAATAAAGGACCGTCGGTAGATGGCCCGGTTCGTGCACTTACCCGTTTCGCACAAACAATTTATATGGAGGAAATCATGCCAAACGTGCACATAGATAACGTGGGAGACATGGTAGTGGTTGAGTGCGAAGGCAGATTCGTCCGCAGCGACGCAGCTTATAAATTGCGCGACGCTGTCACATCCCAATCAAAAGCTCATGTAGTGGTCCTCGATCTCACTGAGATGGAAGCCATCGGAGGCGGGGTGATCGGCATGCTCGTGTTCTTACAACGCTGGGCTTACAACCACGATATTCGATTTAAGCTCTTCAACCCGATTCGGTCAGTGAAAGAAAAACTCGAGCACGCGAGTTCGATGTCTGCTTTTGAAATCGCCGGACTTGACGAAATGATGGCCTTGCTTGCACGCGCAGATCGCCGTTACGCGTTGGCCGCGTAGGTTCGTCCAGTCCCATCGGAAAGTCTAACGAGGAAACCGAAAAATACCCAACCAGACCGGCGGCCTCAGATTGCCTCGCTCACGACTTTGGCGCCTGAGGCCTTATCATTTTCAACCCGCTCAGCCGTGCATGTGTGCTGACTACCTCCCATGCGTTCGACGAGGTCGAGCACGTTAGCATCCAGCTGCTGAGCCTTCACAACTACCTCCTCCAAGTACATTGCAGATAATCTCATCGGATCACGACGCTTCCGCTCGGAGCGTCACTGCCAAAGTCGATGATCCGCTCCACCTGGCACTCAAAACTTTCCGGTGACTCGGCAGCCCTGCGGCGATTGCACAATCTGGGAAGGTCTGATCGTGAGTCTCACAAGATCAAATTCATTGATAGACCTTTCCTAATCGCCGCTGGTCAGATTCATCTTTTCAACCACCGCGAATCTGTCGACATTTAATACGAACTCGCCGGTTTTGTGGAGGTTGCGCAAAGAACCCTCCGGGGCTAGTTGTCGACTCTCCTTAGCGACGGAGAAAAGGCTAATAACGGAGGCTTTACGGATCCTGCGTTGAGGAAAAAAATGGCGCAAGATTCAGACGACTGTCACTGAGTGTCGGCCCCGACGCGCGCGGAGCAACGGTGCAAAGAAGAATGCGATAAAAATCGTGGTAAGGCAATTCTTCCGGGACGAGAGAAAAATCTATGCCTTCCCCATTTTCTCTGCGCGCTCCACTAACTTTTTCGCGCGTTCGACCACTGGTGGGTCAATCATTTTCGAACCCAAACTCACTACACTCAACCCGCGCTGTTGCGCCTCTTCGAAGGCAGCGACAATCCTGGAAGCCTTTTCAATCTCACTCGCCGAAGGCGCAAAAGCCTCGTGAATGACAGGAACTTGCGAAGGATGAATACAGCCCATGCCTTCAAATCCCAGCGCGCGCGATTTTTCTGCCCAGCTTCGCAAACTGCCCATATCACCAACGTCGCCAAAAACCGAATCGATTGCCTGCACTCCAACCGCCTTTGCTGCATTCACCAAACGTGAGCGTGCATAGAGCGATTCACTACCCTCTCCGGTCTTGATCACGCCCAGGTCGGCGGTGTAGTCCTCGAGTCCTATCGTGAGCGCGACTACGTGCTTACTCGCTGTCGCAATCGCGGAGGCATTCTCAATTCCCAGGGCGGACTCCAGAATCGGCATCAGCCAAATCGGACGCGTAATTCCGTACCGGCTTTTTAGCTCACCGATCATGCGGTCTGTCTCCGCAATATGTTCCGGCCGCTCTACCTTGGGCACGACGATCAGGTCGGGGGACTCCATAACAATCTCCGCCAGATCTTCCAGTCCGAGTGGAAACTGGTTGATACGTACCATGCGCTCGCATTTGCCAAAATCGACCGACCGCAACGTGTTACGCACGAGAATACGCGCCGTGTCTTTTTCTGCGGGGTGTACAGAATCTTCAAGATCAAGAATGACGGCATCGGGCCCGTGGAGAGCGGCATTGATGAAATATTTGGGTTCCGAGCCAGGAAGATAAAGACGCGAACGCCGCAAGCGGTCTCGCGGCGACGGTTCTGGCAGCGTGATCTGCTCGGGAGAAGCCTTGCGCCCAGAACCCAGTCCGGCACGTTTCGCCGCCGCCTCAATCCGCGCCGAAATCACGAATGGCAAGGCACCTTCGTCGTGAATCGCAACGCGGGCATGTTTGACGCCTAGAACTTCCAGAACTTGCCGCGCCTGCGTCAGGATGGAGTTGCCATAGTACGGCGCCACCCGAGAGACCATCGTGATATCGAGTCCACCACCATCACGTGGTTCGATCGCAACGTGCAAATCCGAGCGCACATCCTTACCGAAGTGCCCAGCCTCGCCTGCCGACTTTTCTTCCACAGAAGCTGTCATAACGTGAAACTCTCACTTCAACTTTTCGAGAATCGCGTCCCCCATCTTTACCGTGCTCGCCGCGCCCTGCGAAATCGCTCTCGCTCCGCCGGATATGCGCATCATGTCGTATGTCCGCAGTTTACCTTCCTGCACGACTTCGGCAATCGCTTTCCGAATACGATCCGCTTTGGCGCCTTCGCCGATGTGATCCAACATCATCGCGGCGGATAGAATCATGGCAATCGGATTCACAATAGGAGGATCGAGTTCCGCATACTTCGGCGCTGATCCATGCGTGGGCTCAAATACAGCGACTTCGTCGCCAATATTTCCTGAGGCGGCAAAGCCCAGCCCGCCCACCAGTCCCGCAAACGCGTCAGACAAAATGTCGCCGAACAAATTCGAGGCGACAATCACGTTGTACTCTTCCGGATTCTTGTTCAGCCACATCAACTGCGCGTCAATGTTAGTCGACCACAACGCGATCCCGGGATAACTCTTGGCCACGTCCTTTGCGGTTTCTTCCATCATTCCAGATGTCTCGCGCACCACATTAGGCTTTTCGCAGATGGTAACGCCTTTGAAACCGCGCTTCTCCGCATATTCAAAAGCAGCGGTAATGATACGCCGCGCCGCCGCCCGAGTGATGATACGCACGCTCACGGCGAGATCGGGACCGGGCACACTATTGAAAGCCTTGAACCTGGGATGCGTGTTCAGTGCAGCGCGTACACTGTCGGGGGGATTCGTCCATTCTACCCCGACGTACATACCTTCAGTCCCTTGCCGGAAGACGGTGGCATCAATCTTCGGCTCATCAAAACCGCCATCGACTTTCTTGCGAATAAAATTCAGCGGATTACCGGCAAAACCGATGCAGGGACGCATGCAAATATCGAGATTGAACTTCTGCCGCATAGTAACGATCGGGCTGTAATACACCAGTCCCTTTCCGCGCAACTCCGGCATCAGTTCCGCCTGGGCCTCCTTGTTGGGCTTCGAGGTGATGGCTCCAAACAATCCCAGTTTGTGTTTAGTGAGCAGATCGAGAGTGCGATCGGGCAGTGCGTTTCCTTCCTTGCGCCAGATCTCCCACCCGATATCGGCGTGAACGTATTTCGCATCAAACCCAACCGCGTTCAAAACCCGCAAAGCCTCAGGCAGAACCTGGTTCCCGATTCCGTCCCCAGGCATGGTGACAACCGTATGTTTCGCCATCTATGAGATATCTCCTATGAAAATGTCTTATGATCATGAGCAAAGCGAAGGACCCCTGCTTGTGCACGGCGCGCCTGCTCGTTAGCAGTCTTAACCTAGCCCCAACCGCTTGGCCACCAGCATCTCCACGCCCTGCGCGATCACCAGCGACTGCGGCACGCTTCCCAGCGGTGTGAATGTAAACATCTCTCCACCCCAGGCGATCACGCCGGAAGTGAAGTCGATATCGATCTCGCCACCAGGAATAATGGTCTTTTCTTTTCCCGCTTCCCTGGCAAACTGTTCGCGCAGTTCCTTCACCAATTCCGGAACTTCAATACACAAAAAGCCGTTGTTGTAAGCATTGCGCAAATAGGTCTGCGAAAAACTTGCCGCGATCACCACTGGAATTCCCTTCGCCTTCAGGCAGGTAACCGCTTGTTCCCGGCTCGATCCAGTACCGAAGTTGAAACCGCTTACGATCACGTCACCGGCACGCGTCCGCGATGAAAATTGTGGATCGTAATTCTCCATCGCCACCTTCGCCATGGTCTCGAGCGTCACATCGTCGCGGTAAGTGTAGTCTTTTCCATAGATCGCATCGGTGTTCACGTTGTCCGCCGGCAGGAATACCAGGCGACCTCGCACCCGTGCAGGGAAGCCGGGAAGAATATCAACTTTCTCGGGCTCGGCGGTGACAGGAAATTCCTGATACGAGCGCCCCGCAGTCCGGTCGACCATTTTGTAAGGCCCGCGAATGTATCCCGCGACTGCGGACGCTGCGACTACCTCGGGACTTGCGAGGTAGCACTTCGCGTCGCGCGATCCCATCCGTCCTTTGAAATTGCGGTTGGTGGCGGAAATGCCCACTTCTCCGGGTTCCAGCAACCCCACTCCCAGACCGATACACGGCCCGCAGCCGGCGGGCAAAGGATGCGCGCCCGCGTCCAGCAGAATTTTCCAGATGCCCCGCCGCTCGGCTTCCTCCTGTACCCACTTGCTGGCCGCACCCAAATACATCTTCACTCCATCCGCAACTTTCTTACCTTGCAGCACGTTGGCCGCCGCTGCCAAATCCTCGAGCCGGGAATTCACGCACGAAAGCAAATACGCCTTCTGGATCGCTACCTTCCGCTCTTCTATTTCTGCCAACGACGACATCACCTGTACCGTGTCAGGACCTGAAACATGCGGAGTCACCTGCGCCAGGTCAAGCACGATACGCGCAGCATAAATCGCGTCCGGATCGGGTTGGGGAGGCTTCGTTGTCCACTTCAACAAATCCTCATCGCTGAACCGCACAATACCCTGCGCCGCCAGCTGCTCTTTTACTCCCGCAAGATATTTCAGAGTGACCGCATCCACCGGGAACCACCCCACCAGCGGCCCCCATTCGGTGGACATATTAGAAATAGAAAATCGCGCATCCATCGAAAGGCTTGCTACACCGGTCCCACTGAATTCCACTGCCGCGTTCAAGACTTCATCGTGGTTGTACAGCCCGCATAAGGTGATGATGACGTCCTTACCGGTCGCGCCCGCTGGCAGCGATCCTTCCAGCACGACCTGTATCGATCGCGGAATTTGCCACCAGAAATCGCCGGTAGCCCAGGCCGCCGCCGCGTCTGTACGCACAATCGGGGTGCCTATCGCGCCCAGTGCCCCATACATATTGGAATGCGAATCTGATGCCACCACAAACGACGCCGGCACCACATATCCTCGCTCCACCATAATCTGGTGACCGATGCCCGAGCCCGCCGGGTAAAAATCTATCCCGTGATATTTCGCGAAACCTTCAATCGCCCGGTATTTAGCGAGATTTGAATCCTCCCGGTTCTGAATATCGTGATCCAACGCAAAGACCAACTGTTTGGGATTGTGGATTTTTTTCGCGCCGATGGTTTGAAACTTCTTCATTACCGCCGACGTATTGTCGTGCGTCATGACACGATGCGGACGGATCGCCACGAAATCCCCGGTCCGCAAAGGACGCTTCGGCCCCTCGGCAAGGTGCGCCTGCGCAATTTTCTCAACAATGGTCTGACCCATACGACTCATCCCCTCGAAACTTCTTAACTCCTATCAAACACCTGGCGTCCTGACCGGATCGAAGGACCACCCTACCCGGAATCTCAACTTACCGGGTCTTTCGACCGCCTGCTTTCTTCCCTCGCACATCCGCCTTCATCCATGCCATCAACTTGCTGACCGACCCAGCCTTCTCCAGATTCCAAATCGCATTCTTCAATTTTTTTTGCGCACTGTCCGACAGTACACCTTCAGCTAGCGCAGAGAATTTCTCCTCCACCTCGGCGTCCGTCAAAGGGTTCCGCGGATCGCCCTTCGGATAATCCAGTTGCTTGGTGTATGTTCTGCCATCGACAGTGGTCAGATTCACGATGACCCTCTGCAGCGCCGGAAACACTTTCTCAATTTCCGGATCAGCCACCACTTCGACTTTCTGTAACTGTGCGCGGATCGTCGGGTCCATGATCTTCTTCATTTCAAACTGCACCGGGGTGACTTGTCTTTCCGCAATCGCCGCCGCGATTACATACGGTAGCGAGTGGTCCGCTGTCTCCTTCGACTGCGGGTCGTACTTGCTCGGATCTGACAAAATATCCGCCGCCCTCGCGAGCGACCGTATCTGCACTTTCTCCACTTGGTCCGGCTTAAGATCATTCGACTTGACGATATCCAGCACCGCTGAAATTGGGGTGTGGGTCAGCGCCTCGGTAGGAAATGCTTTCATTCCGCATTGCGTGATTCGCCATGATTCGCCTAACCCGTCCGTCAGCAAGTTCAATTTCCACGACGGGCCAAAACAATGTGTTAACCCTTCTTTGCCGTCGACCACATGCTCCGGTCCGGTATAACCCTTCTCCGCCATCAACGCCGCAAGAACACCGCTCTGGGTCGCCATGGGATCGACAGTGTTCTTCATCATGGTCAGTTTGCCCGCAGTGACCGCCCCCAAGGTGGCATGTCGGCTGGCGGAAATGCCGATCGCATGTTGAATTTGCTCCCAATCGAGATGGAGCGCGCGTCCCGCAATGATGGGAGATACAAATGCCGTCAGCGTCGCATGATGCCAGCCTCGTTCGCGAATGCCAGGAAAGGCCGCTTCGCAAAATCGCATTTCGAACTCGTGGCCTAACACCAGACCAACGATCAGTTCGCGCCCATCACCCTTCGCACGCTCGCAGCAAGCCAGAGCTGCCGGAAAAATATCCGATGGATGCGATGGATCCTGCTTCCAGTAAATGTCGTTGTAGTCCATGCACCGAATCATTAACGCATTCGCCAGCGCGGCCGAAACCGCGTCAACGCGTTTGCCTGTACCAATCACCGTGGCTCGCCCAGGCCCCGCAATCTCGTCCAACACTTCCAGTGCGATCTTCACATCGTGCTGTTGATATCCCCCCAGCGCACATCCGATGGAGTCCAGCAGAAAGCGCTTCGCCTGGTATACGGCCTCCGGGGAGAGCTGCTTGTAAGTCACTCCTGCGGCCCAGCGGGACATCCTGGCGGTAATGGTTTCCTTGATCTCTTTTTTGGTTTCGGGCGTAGCGGACACGAACTCTCCTATTTCAATTTGATATTCTTTGGATTCTTGAACGGCAAAAATGCCATGAAGTCAGCGTGATGCACGATGTAAGCCTCGGTGGTACGTTTCACCAGGTCGCCCTCCGCCGCATGCGCCGCGATAATGTGGCACACAGCATCGGGTATGCCGCATTCCAGCGCCAAAGCCACACCGGTAAACGGATGACGCAGCGCCTCCCCGCGCTCGCTCTGTCGGCTCTTTCCATCCGCTCCCAACTCGTACTCAAGCAGCTTTCCCACATCAGCCAGAATTGCTCCTGCGATTACTGTATCCTTATCGATCGGCAAAGCGCGCCCCATGAACTCCGCCATGGCCTCGGCACTCTCTCGCGCAATGTGCACGACGCAGCGCTTATGTTCCATAAAGGTGATCGGACAGTTAGGGACCAGCAGTGTGAAGGGAATGCGATCGAGATCTTCCGGCTTGAGCGGACTACGCTCCAGCGCCTTCACCCAAGTCAAAGCCACCCGGGCACGAAGCTGTTTGTCTTCGATCCACTCAATTTCCGGCCAGAGTTTGGCCACCGCCTCATGCATTGATTCCCCCTCAAACCAAACAAATTAGCTTACCGTGGCCATAGAGCACACGTCGAGTACTCAACGAGGAATGTTGGGCAGGGGTGCTCCAGGCAAAAGGTGTCCGCGGACGGCACAACTCAACCGCATCTTGATCGTATTCCGGGCAGGCTCCCAGGTTTGCAAAAACCGGGCAAAGCTGGGGCACCCAACCTCTCGATCCAATGCTAGAGTTGACTATGCGTTTCCCTCTTGTCATCTAAGGACACATGAATCTGAAGCTCACCGCCGTTCTGCTGGCCGTCGTCCTCCTCGGTTCTGCAATTTCCGCGGCGCAGCAGGCGGGCGCTATCGGCGAGCCCATCGTCCTTCAAACTACGTCCCTTCCAAAGGGATTTCTGCGACAGCCCTATCATTTCAAGCTGGAAGCCCAAGGCGGCATTCTGCCCCTTACCTGGGAAATCACGGCTGGCGCACAGCCTCCGGGGATCGACTTGTCTCCCGACGGCACCCTGACAGGCGCGCCTACCGAAATCGACAGCTTCCATTTCGTCGTGACTATAACCGACAGCGGCAAGCCAGCCCGGTCGCAGAAAAAGGAATTCACTTTCGATGTCATTGCGCCATTGGTTGTGGAATGGAGCAAGAAGCCGAAGGTCAACGGGCGCAGAGTTGAGGGGTCGATTAAAGTTTCGAACCAGACAGAACAGGATTTCGATTTTACCTTTATCGCCCTAGCGGTGGATCCGAACGGACGCGCCACTGCCGTCGGCTACCAGCATTTCACCCTGAAGAAGAACACAGACGGGTTCGAAATTCCGTTCGGAGAAAACCTGCCTTTTGGGGCATACGATCTGCACGCCGATGCGATCGCTGAAGTAGCCGCGACCACGACCATCCATCGCGTTCACCTGGCCAGTGCGGAAAAACTGCAAGTCCAGCAAGGCCCCTAAGCAATCGAAATGAATTCGGAACATCTAAGCGAAAAAAGGAAGGGATGCAAGACCGGGGACAGGTCTCAGACCTATGTGGGCCGAACACAGCTTCGGCAGCGCTATTTTAGCCAAAATAAAGAATCCCGAGGTGATGTCAAACCCATTCATCTCGGCCAGTAGCTCGCGTTAGACCCTTGCCAACCTGCTCTCGTAGCTTCCCTTGCGGGCAGCTCCGCGCGATCATGCTCGGGCTCCGGGCTCACCGCCAACCGGACAAACCTGCTTGACGCCTCGGGACTCTATTTTGCTCCGACATATCTTCTTGTTCGCCTCGACCAGCGCTTTGCTATAGACCCTCGCTTGCCCTCTCTCCGTCATTTTGCAATGCAGAGAGTGACTTCGCTTGAGCCCCGGACGCCGCACCAACCGGGAAAACTTCAGAAGCTGTCAAAGAACGAGTTTGTTTTTACTCCTTTCATTTTTAGAGTCAATAAAAAATGACTTCTTATATCTCCCATAAAATCAATCGAGTGCAGGCCGTCCACAGCCGGGTGCCGCGCAAATGGTGCAGCCCGAGATGGAAGCATCGACAACACGCGAGCATAAGGCTTTGATCGCCGCTATTCACGGCCGCTCCAGCCAACAGGAAAATATTCACCCAAATATTTCAATTGTGTAAATCCAGCCAAGAATCTTGCTGGAAGCGGCTTTCTCTCTATTGCCTAATAGATTTTCCCCGCGCCCTCCGCAGTTAAGTGCTCTGGCGTGAAAAGGAAAATCTCCGAACCGCTCGACATCGGATAAAATTCGGTCCCACAAATGAAACCGGTTGCGATTCAAATCATCATATTGATCGTGATGGCGCTGGCTCTGTTCGCAAACCCCAGTGCGAGCGGACAGAAACCTGACTCCGAGCAACGCACCGCCCGCCATTTCGAGGTCATCCGGCGGCAACCTTCGCTGCTCTTGGCCTTCCTGCATGACATGCCCAAGGGAGGCGACTTACACAATCATCTTTTCGGCACCATCTACGCGGAAAATCTTATCAACTTCGCCGCCCGCGACAATTTTTGCATTGACCGCACTACTTCCATCCTGATCGCACCTCCGTGTGACGACGCTTGCGGTCACTTCACCAGCAAACCGCAGATCGCGTGCGCCTATCAAGACCAGGTGCTATACAACTCCATCATTGATGCGTGGTCCATGCGTAACTGGGCAGGCGAGGAGCCCGGCCACGATCATTTCTTCGCCAGCTTCGACAAGTTTCACTTAGCACTGTTTAACCACATCGGTGACGCCATCGCCGAATCCGCTGCGCGGGCTGCCGCTGACCATCTTCAATACCTCGAACTCATGCACACCGCTGATGATATGCAGTCGGCGGCTCTGGGCGAGAAATTGGGTTGGGATGACGATTTCGCGAAGTTCCGCGACAAACTGCTGGCGTCGGGGCTGAAAGAAATCATCGCTTCGACCCGGCAAAAACTGGACCGCGACGAAGCCACTAAACTTCGAGTCCTGCACTGCGATTCATCGCGCGCTGATCCCGGCTGTACCGTCCAGGTTCGGTATCTCTATCAGGTTTTGCGAGGTCTGCCTAAAGAACAGGTGTTCGCAGAAACCGTGCTTGGTTTCGAGCTTGTCCAAGCGGATCCTCGCTTTGTTGGCCTGAATTTGGTGATGCCCGAGGACTGGTATGTACCCATGCACGACTTCGAGCTGCACATGAAAATGCTCGACTACCTGCATGGCGTCTATCCCAAGGTGCACATCAGCTTGCACGCCGGGGAACTGGCTACGGGACTGGTTCCACCGGAAGGGCTGTCATTCCATATCCGCCGGTCGGTAGAACTAGGACACGCGGAACGCATCGGACATGGCACCAGCGTGATGAACGAACACGATGCTGTAGGCCTGCTCCATGAATTGGCTCAACGCAACGTGCTGGTGGAAATCTGCCTGACCTCGAATGATTTGATTCTGGGAGTGCGCGGACAGCAGCATCCCTTGCCCGCCTATATTCGATACGGCGTACCGGTGGCGCTCTCCACTGACGACCAGGGCGTATCGCGTTCAGACATGACTCACGAATACCTGCGTGCGGCTGAAACCTATAACCTGAGGTATTCCGATTTGAAAAGAATAGTCCGCCAAAGCATAGAGCACAGCTTTCTGAAAGAAAGCGATCGCGAGCAAGCTTTAACGGATCTGGCCTTGTCGTTCGCTGAATTCGAAAAGAATCACTGATGATGAACCGGAATTGACGGAGTGGCTTTAAGATTTCTGAAGAAGTGGACTTAACCATGGTCGACCCATCTGATTTCGCAAATTCCGAAGCGGCGGCAAAGTTCCTGCTGTCGCAAAGTCCGCTTCGACCTAAAATCGCACTTGTGCTCGGCTCTGGCCTCGGCGGCTTCGCCGATAACCTCGCCGACGCCACACGCATTCCTTACGACAACATCCCATTCTTTCCGCTATCCACCGCCGTTGGTCATGCAGGCCAGATGGTGATCGGCTCGGCTGATGGGATGCCGATCGCCGTTATGCAGGGCAGGGTGCATCTCTACGAAGGCTACTCGGCGCGCACGGTAGCGTTCCCGATGCGCGTCCTGGGACGAATGAATATTCGCGCGGTCATTTTCACCAATGCCGCCGGCGGAATTAATTTGGAATATAAGCAAGGCGCTCTGGTCGTAATTACGGATCACATCAACATGCAGGGACAAAATCCCCTGGCGGGTCCCAATGATGAGCGCTGTGGCCCGCGCTTTCCCGACATGACGCACGCATACTCTCCGGCCTATCGTGAGATTGTTAAGAAAGCGGCGGAAAAGCTGGGCAAGAAATTGTACGAAGGCGTATACGCAAGCATGTTGGGCCCCAGCTATGAGACCCCCGCAGAGATCCGCTATTTGCGGACCATCGGAGCTGACCTGGTCGGCATGTCCACTGTCCCGGAAGTGATCGCCGCCCGTCACATCGGAGTGAACGTACTGGCCATTTCGTGCGTGACCAACATGGCTGCTGGCATTCTAGGCAAACCCATCAATCATGTAGAAGTGTTAGAAACCGGTGAGCGAGTAAAAGGAGACTTTGCAGCTTTGCTGCGCGCCGCCCTCCCAGAAATTGCAAAAGAAGTCCAAAGAGATGAGCTAAAAGGCGGATAGGTTGGCGCCGAACTTCAGACGTCCGACCTCGGGAAGCAGCTCTACAACCGATGGGTAAAGCGCGGGCCACGACGCAAGTCGAAAAGACATTTGATTTTGCCGAGGTCTGACCCCTGCCTCTCGTTACTCCCTACTCCCTGCCTCGAGAAATGAAAATCTTCACCGGAGGCTTCACTCCGTAGACCTCGGAGAAGCTTGCCTGATTTACCGCCAAAGCCATGTGTCCGCGCGAATCGACGTAAAGCAGCGGCTTCTTCAGCGGCACATCGCTGAATGTTCGGACGAACGGCAGATCCATCTGATTTTTCCCAATAGCAATATGCACATTCTGCCCGCGTCCGTAGCCAAGTTTGAAGAAATCCTCAGCGCTGATATTGGTTACCAGGTTGCCAAAAGGTCCGTCAGTCGCGATCACCTCACCGCTCAACCCGTGCTCATCCAGACGGGGCGCGTTAGTATCAAGCCGCACCAGTCTGTTCACATCCACTTCCGGACCGACCTTGGTCCAATCATCTCCACGCGCCAGATGTGCACCAGCCGGCGAGAAAATGTCTCGCCCATGAAAGGTTGAAGACAACGCTGCGCCAATCATCCAGGCGCGATTCGTAATCTCCCGCGCCGCCTCTATGCCATCGCGATCCTGCACAAGGGTCAGCAATCCGTTATCTGGCAGTACAAAATATTGACCACGTTTCGACTTCACGACCACCGCTTTTCGCGTGCTCCCCACCGTCGGATCGATGACTACCACAAACACCGTTCCCGCCGGAAAGTAAGGCGTAGAACCATAGAGAAATCGCGCCCCATCCGATATGGAAAACGGGGTCACGTCATGAGTCAGATCCACAATCCGCAGCCTTGGCGCGATTGAATACATCACCCCCTTACAAAGTGCAACCGAGTCGTCCACCACGCCGAAGTCCGTCATGAACACTATGGTGGGCGGTGCCTTCGCCCGGACTTCCTGTCCGTAAGCCCTCGCAATCGAACCGCCAAGTAAGACCGCCGCAGCCAGCAAAACAGCCCATTTGCGCAACTTTTGCATTTGAAAGCCACACCTCCACCAGCTGATTTCTGGAATCGGGTTGGAGCGAAACATTGTAAACGACCATAGCCGCCGAATATTTCCCATGCGCCGGAAACGTCTATAATCTTTCAGGGCGTAAGAGCTTCAACCCTATCTCAGGAGAGATCAATGTCCTCAGCCATCCCCGAAAAATATCGTGACCTGTTCAGCAAACGTGCCTTTGCCAGCCTCGCCACCCTCATGCCCGACGGACATCCGCAGGTGACCCCGGTATGGTGCGACCTGGAAGGAGATTACGTCCTCTTCAATTCCGCAAAGGGACGTCAAAAAGATAAAAATGTGCGCCGCGACCCGCACGTCGCGTTAGCCATCATTGATCCCGATAATCCTTATCGCTATCTCGAAATCCGCGGCCGCGTCGTGGAAATTACCGAGCAGAGTGCCGACGAACACATCGATAAGCTGGCCAAAAAATATCTTGGCGTGGACAAATACCCCTATCGCCAGCCTACCGAAACTCGCGTGATTTATAAGATTCAGCCTGAGCACACTCACATGATGGGCTGATCACGGCCAGTTGGGAACGGGTTGTTCGTCGCGCCTCAGGTTTCTCCAAAGTTGCTTTAAATTTTAAGAAGCACAATTCCAGGAACTCCATGCCAACCGCACAGGCCGAAACTACCGCCCTCGATCTCACCTGGGTTCGCTCGCAATTTCCATCACTGGCGCAAACGGTCGCCGGCCGCCTTGCCGTTTTTTTCGACGGCCCCGGCGGCACTCAGGTGCCGCAGCGAGTGATTGACGCGATTGCCGATTATTTATCGCACTCAAATGCCAATACCTGCGGTGCTTACGCGACCAGCCGGCGAACCGATGACGTTATCACGGGCGCGCGCGCCGCTATGGCGGACTTTCTCGGGTGCGATCACGACGAAATCGCCTTCGGCCCGAACATGACCACGATGACCTTCGCCATCAGTCGCGCTATCGGCCGCGAACTTGGACCAGGCGACGAAATTCTTGTGACCCATCTCGATCACGACGCCAACGTCTCGCCCTGGCGCGCACTAGAAGAACGCGGGGTCACCATCCGCTTCGGGGAGATTAACGAAAACGATTGCACTCTTAACCTGGAAGACCTCGCGCAACAAATCACCAGTCGCACCAGGGTCGTCGCCGTGGGTTATGCCTCGAACGCGGTCGGCACGATCAATGATGTAAAGGAAATCATCCGGTTGGCTCATAAGAAGGGCGCCCTCGCCTACATCGACGCCGTCCACTATGCACCGCATCGTTTGATTGACGTTCGCGCGATCGATTGCGACTTTCTTGCGTGCTCAACCTACAAGTTTTTTGGACCTCATATGGGAGTGCTCTTCGGCAAACGCGAGCACCTGCAGCGCCTGCAGCCCTACAAGCTGCGGGCCAACACCAACGCCGTTCCGAATCGCTGGGAGTGGGGCACTCTGAATCACGAATGCATTGCCGGGATCACCGCATGCGTGGACTATCTCGCGGATCTGGGCCGTCGCATTGATCCCTCGGCCACCACCCGACGTGCTGCACTGCTAACTGCATACCACGCCATCCAGCAACACGAGGCTCGCTTGGCGCAAACCATGATTCCGGGATTGATGGAAATTCCCGGACTTAAGTTCTACGGCATCACCGATCCCGCAAAACTTGACCGTCGTTGTCCCACTTTTGCCGTCCGCATTGCAAATCGAACTCCGCTGGAGCTGGCCACCGCGCTCGGCGATCGTGGCTTCTTTACCTGGGATGGCAACTACTACGCCCTGAATCTCACTGAACGCCTCGACGTAGAAAAAGACGGCGGCTTCTTGCGCATCGGCTTGGCGCATTACAACACGGCTGAGGAAGTCGATCGGTTCTTGACTGCACTAAGAGAGATAGCAGGCTAGACGTCGGTGGCGAGTATCGAGTGACAGCGGCCAGCGATTATGTGTACACCAGCCACTGCTGACCAGTATTCTTAGTCACTGCCTCGCCGCATCTCGATCACCTGATCGCCTTCGCCGATCAACACCGCGGAGGCCATCCCGATAAATAGTCCATGCTCCACCACGCCGGGCGTGTTTTCCAGTTTTCGCGCCAAAGCCGGCGGATCCGGAATCTGACCAAAGTTGCAATCAAGAATGTGGTTACCTTCGTCGGTGATAAACGGTCCGCCCAACGAAGCTCCTCGGACGACGACCTCAGCTCCGAAGGCAGCAATCTTGTTTGCGACCACAGCCTCTGCGAATTTGATGACTTCAACCGGCACGGGAAATTTTCCAAGCATCGAAACCCGCTTGCTGGAATCGGCGATGATGACCAGATTCCGCGATGCTGAAGCGACAATCTTTTCCCGGAGCAATGCCCCGCCACCGCCTTTGATCAGTCGCAACTTGGGATCTACTTCATCGGCGCCGTCGATCGTGATATCAATTTTCTGAAACTCATCCAGCGTAGTCAGGGGAATTCCCAGGCTTGCCGCAGCTTCTTGCGTATGGATCGAAGTAGGTATGCCCCGAATCTTCAACCCGGCCTGCACACGCTGTCCGAGAAAGCGGATAGCGTACGCAGCGGTCGAGCCGGTCCCGAGCCCCACGATGTCACCGTCGCGGACCAGCTTTACCGCCGCCAAGGCTGCCGCTTCCTTCTCGCGATCATTGGCCATAACCAGTCACTGTACCAAAATAGCGTCCGCCAACTGATATGGGCAACGAGCGCTCGGCTTGTGCGTCCGACCCCGAATCGTTCTAAAGCGAGACAAACAATAAGACTACCGCCCGGCCATCTCGGTTCCCTGGCCGAACCGCTGGGTGGCGTAACCCACGATCATGCCCACGATCCCGCCCGGCAGCATGATCTCGAAGTAATAGTGCTTGCCGCCAGGGTTCGGTATCGCAGCCACCCCAAATGCCAGTAGCAATCCAATTCCCAGCCCAAAAAGAATTCCGAGCGGCAGTGAATTCACCTTCTTAGAAAAGTATCCGATAAGTAGTCCCGCGATCAGCCCTTTGACGGTGGAACCAATCACGATGCCCAGCAGTTGCGCTCGCACGTCGGGTGTGAACCAGGCAGTGAGTCCGTCAAAAACCCCGAGAAACCCGCCGACCAGCAGCCCGAGGACGATTTTGTTCATGGTGTCTCCTCATAGCGACAAAAATCCCCGCTACCACCTTATTCAACATCCGCCAAAAATCCTTTAAGTCAGAAGCAATATTTTCCGCTGCGTGCCCCCTGTGGAGTGCCGCGCCAGTCAGTTCGGTAGTGGTCGCAGAAAACCCAATCTGAAAATTCCCCTCTACCGGGCTCGCCAAAAAATAAACAAGCTCCGCATAAGTAGGTAAGCCAGGATTAGCAGAATCCAGGCGCGATTCTTCCCCATCCACCGCCATAGTCTCGTAATCGCGCTCTCAGGATAGGCACTGACAGGCAAACCATCAACATAGCGGTCAATATCGTCGGCCAATTCTTTCACTGACCCGTAGCGTTCAGCCAAATCTTCCACCGTCGCCTTCCCGGCGATTGCCCCCAGCGCCCTCGGCAATGACACTGAATCCGTTAGTAAGAACTTCAATATCGCCCCTAACGAATAAACGTCCGCGCGCTCCCCGACAGCCGAGGCTTCACCCCGCGCCTGCTCTGGCGCCATATATCCTAGGGTGCCAAGCATTGCGCCGTGGGAGGTATTCGAGGCAGCTGGGTTCTGTTGCCCTTCGCGGATTTCACCTCCGCCCGCCTCCTCGGTCAAGACCTTCGCCAGCCCCCA